>Ga0116220_10000163_pt1 | contig 28563 bp, 23 predicted proteins | sample Sb_taG_10_FD_88967 | JGI IMG/M metagenome (GOLD analysis project Ga0116220, IMG submission 88967) | Peat soil microbial communities from Weissenstadt, Germany - Sb_50d_7_NC metaG | ecosystem: Environmental > Terrestrial > Soil > Wetlands > Peat | place: Germany: Weissenstadt | collected 2010-09-21
CTAGAGCATTTTTGTTGAACGCAGAGTCGGTTTTGGGGATTCCCGAGAGCGGGTTTGTCTGATTCAGTTTCCCCTGTGATTTGCAGGGAGACGATGATGACGCGCAGCTTGAGTGCGGACCTTCGTGGCCGGGTAATTGGGGCGATTTTGGAAGGGCTGTCGACGCGCGCGGCGGCGCGGCGGTTCAGGATCGGGATTTCGACGGCGGGAAGCTGGTACCGGCGCTATCGGGCGACGGGCGAGATGGTTGCCCGCAAGCAGGGCCAGCCGTCACGTTCGCGGCTCGACCCGTATGAGGCGTTCATCCTGGCGCTGATCGAGGCGACCCCGGATATCACGCTTGCCGAGATCGCCGAGCGACTGACGGAGGAGCGCGGCGTGCGTGTGGTGCCTTCGACGGTCTGGATGTTCCTCGACAAGCGTCGCTTCACGTTCAAAAAAAGACAGCGCATGCCAGAGAGCAGCAAAGGCCGGATGTGAAGGCCCGCCGTCGCGCCTGGTTCGACGGCCAGCTCGATCTCGACCCTTCGACGCTGATCTTCGTCGACGAGACGTCCGCATCGACGAAGATGGCGAGGTTGGGTGGCCGGGCGAGGAAAGGCGAACGCTGCCGCGCGTCGGTTCCCCACGGGCATTGGAAGACGACCACCTTCACCGCCGGGCTTCGGCTGGACCGACTGACAGCGCCGATGCTGCTCGACGGGCCGATGAACGGACCCGCCTTCCTGGCTTATGCCGAGCAGGTGCTGGCGCCCGAGCTTCGGCCGGGCGACCTCGTCATCATGGACAATCTTCCCGCCCACAGGATATCCGGCGTCCGTGAGGCGATCGAAAAGGCCGGAGCCAGCCTGCTCCTTCTCCCGCCCTATTCGCCCGACTTCAACCCGATCGAGATGGCCTTCTCCAAGCTCAAGGCGCTTCTGCGGAAGGCGGCAGCCCGAACCATCGACGACCTCTGGACCGTGATCGCAGACTGCATCGACCAGTTCTCGCCGACCGAATGCCGTCACTATTTCGAAGCAGCAGGATATGACCCGGAGTAAGTCGAATCCGCTCTAGCTCCGCTCGGCCGCGAAATTCGCCGCCGCCAGACGGTGGCTGAGCTCGGCATGGCGAACCTCGCGGGCATGCCTCGGGGCTTCGACCATGGTCCAGGCATCGGCATCGGCGAACATGGTCTTGAGCACGAGGCTGTTCAGCCGGTGGCCGCCACGACGGGACCGGAAAGCGCCGAGGATGGGCGCACCGGCAAGCGCGAGGTCGCCAACCGCGTCGAGCGCCTTGTGGCGCACGAACTCGTTGGTATAGCGAAGGCCCTCACGGTTGATGATGCGGTCGTCGCCGATGGCGACGGTATTGTCGAGAGAGGCGCCGAGCGCCAGACCCGCGGCCCACAACCGCTCCACGTCCTTCATGAAGCCGAAGGTCCGGGCCCGGGACAGCTCCCGGCGGAAGGAGCCGGGATTGAGGTCGATCTCGATCCTTTGACAGCCGATCAGGTCGGAGTCGAACTCGATCTCGACATCGAGGCGGAAGCCGTTATGGGGGGTGAGCTCGCCATAGGCGCCGCCGTCTTCCACAGTCACGCGCTTCAGGACCTTCAGATAGCGGCGGGGAGCATCGAGCTCGACCAGCCCTACCTCGTCGATCGCCTCGACGAAGCGGGCGGCGCTGCCATCCATGATCGGGACCTCGGGGTTGTCGATCTCGATCAGGGCGTTGTCGACGCCAAGCCCGCGGAGCGCCGCTAGGAGGTGCTCAACCGTCGCCACCGAAGCGCCATTGCCATCGCCGAGCACGGTACACAGCGTAACGCCCGTCACACACCGTTGGTCGGCGGTGATCTCGGTGCCATCGGCGTCACCGTTGGAGAGAAGAAAGCGTAGCCCCGTATCGCCATCAGCCGGATACAGAATGATGGAGACTGGCGCTCCGCTGTGAACCCCCGTGCCCGTTAGTAAGATTTCGCTGGCAAGCGTAGTTTGCCGTGCCCCAATAAATCCCTTCATGGCCCCCAAGCCGTTCTTTGAGTTCCCTCTGGCTCGAGGCTAACGACCCCGAGCCCCCCATTGATCCAGCGCGCCCGTGGCACTTCGTGCCTTTTTGGTCCCGGGGATCAATCTAACAGGAACCTTAATCCCCGGGCGCAAGGGCGACAAATCACGGTTTCTTTCAATGTGTTACCGGATCCCCCACGGCCTAACGCACTGAAACATCAGTCATTTTTATGTCAGCGCCGCTCTCTCACGCGTCTTTTGCCGACACCAAACGTCCCCCCTCAAGTCGCGCGCCGGCGCAGAAATGCGGGAATCTCAAGGTCGTCCACCGCAGGTGATTCGGTCACGACTTCGCGGGTCTCCATGGAGACGATCTTGGGCTGCACGTCGATCCGTTTTAGCACAGCGGTAACCACGCTATCGGCGTGCGGCCGCTCGATGGTCAGACCCTTGGGGGCCGCGCCCACCGGTTTCGGCGCCATTTGCACCGGCCTTGGCTGACCGAATTCGGGCTCGCGCTTCACTGACATGGAGGCATCCTCATCCTTGCGGCCACGCCCCACGCCGGTAAGGCGCTCGAGGAAGCCGACCTTCTTTTTTTGCGCTGCAAGACCAACCGAAAGCGATTCGCCCGAATGGGCCTCGATCTCGTTCTGGGCCGGAATCGGAAATTCCTCGACATTCGGCATGCGCCGCACCGCGCGCCGTGCGGTCGAGGGCGGCGCAGGCACGAAAGCCGGAGCCGGGGGTGCCTGTCTTTGCGGTTGGGAGCCTTGCGGCATGGTGCTCGCGGCCAATTGCGGCGGGCGCCGTTCGATCGTCACATTGCCGGGGGCGCGCCACACCGGAGGCTCGCTCGGCTCCTCGGCCGGTGCCGGGGCCCGTACCGGTCGCTGTGTTTCGGCCTGCGGGAGCGGCGCCGGCATGGGGGAGAGCCCTGCGAGCCGCTCGCTCAAGGTGGTCTTGTCCTTCGCTGCGGGCCTGCCTTGCTCGGCGTTGAGGAAGCCAAGCCCAGTCGCCACCACAGACACGCGGATCGAGCCGTCGAGCTCATCGTCGAAGGTCGCGCCGACGATGATGTTGGCGTCGATGTCGGCCTCCTCGCGAATGCGGCTCGCGGCCTCGTCGACCTCATACAGCGTGAGATCGTTGCCGCCGGTGATGGAGACCAAGAGACCGCTCGCGCCCTTGATCGACACATCGTCGAGCAGGGGATTGGAGATCGCGGCCTCAGCCGCCTCGATGGCGCGGCGGTCGCCGCTCGACTCGCCCGTGCCCATCATCGCCTTGCCCATGCCCGCCATGATGGTGCGGACATCGGCGAAATCGAGATTGATGAGCCCTTCCTTGACCATCAGGTCGGTGATGCAGGAGACGCCCGCCCGCAACACGTCGTCGGCCATGGCGAAGGCATCGGCGAAGGTGGTCTTTTCATTGGCGACCCGGAACAGGTTCTGGTTCGGAATGATGAGCAGCGTGTCGACATATTTCTGCAGCTCGGCGATGCCACCTTCGGCGGCGCGCATGCGCCGCTGCCCCTCGAACTGGAACGGCTTGGTCACGACGCCGACGGTGAGGATGCCTTCCTCGCGAGAGGCGCGGGCGATCACCGGTGCCGCACCCGTCCCGGTGCCCCCACCCATGCCCGCGGTGATGAACGTCATATGGCAGCCGGCGAGATGCGCCTTGATGTCGGCCATGGCCTCCTCGGCCGCGGCCGCGCCGATATCGGGCTTCGAGCCAGCGCCCAAGCCTTCGGTAACGTGGGCGCCCATCTGAATGCGGCGCTCGGCGCTCGAGCTCAGCAGGGCCTGCGCGTCGGTGTTGGCGACGACGAACTCGATGCCGCGCAAGCCGGAGGCGATCATGTTGTTCACGGCATTACCGCCCGCTCCACCTACACCGAACACGGTGATCCGCGGTTTGAGCTCGGTGAGATCTGGAACCTTGAGATTGATAGTCATGGCGGCCTTCCGTTTCTCGATCATTTCCGTTTGGTTGTTCAGCCTCAGAAATTGTCCCGTATCCACTCGCTGACCTTTGCCAGATAGCCGGTGCCGGTGCCGAGGAAGCGATGCTCGGCGCGGCCCAAAAGCTTGTCGTCGCCACGTGCCCATTGCAGCAAGAGGCCGATGGCGCCGGCGAAATCGGGGCTCCCTCCGCCTTCCGGCAAACCGCTAAGGGCGCGCGGCCGGCCGAGACGCACCGGGCGCCCGAAGATGTTCCCGGCCAACTCGGTGAGCCCGGTGAGCTGGCTGCCGCCGCCCGTCAGCACCAAATGCCGCGCGGCCTCGGAGGCGTGACCGCATCCCGCGAGGCGCCGGCGCATCAGGTCGAGAATCTCCTCGACGCGCGGGCGGATGATGACGGCGAGCTGGGCCTTGGTGATCTGGTTCAGGCTTCCCCGCTGCCGCTCGCCCACGGAAGGGAAGGTGATGATCTCCCGCTCGTCGGAGGGAGTGGCGAAGGCGCTGCCGTGCAGTGACTTCAGGCGCTCGGCGTGATCGAGCGGCGCGGAGAGCGTGCGGGCGATGTCGGTGGTGATGCCGTTGCCGCCAAGCGCGATGGCGTCGGTGTGGATGAAATGCCCGTCGGCGAACACCGACAGCGTGGTGGTACCGGCGCCAAAGTCGATGCAAGCGACGCCGAGCTTGGCCTCGTCAGGGGTGATTACCGCGAGCGCGCTCGCGTAAGGCGCGGCGACGAGGCTCGTGACCTCCAAATGACACCGCTCCACGCAGAGCATCAGATTGCGCATGGCAACCTCGTCGGCGGTGACGGCATGGATATCGATGCCGAGCCGCTCGCCGCACATGCCGAGCGGTTCGCGGATCCCGGCGTTGTCGTCGAGGCGATAGCCCGTGGGCAGCGCATGCAGCACGGTGCGCTTGTCGCGTCCGGCGTATTGGCGGCCGCCGGCGAGCACGCGCAAGGTGTCGTCCTCCCGCACCGCGCCGGTGGGCAGCGCCACGCTCGCCGAGAAGGTCTCGCTTTTCAACCTGCCGCAGGTGACGGCGACATGCGCCTCCTCGACGATGACGCCGGCCATGCGCTCGGCCGCGTCGACGGCTGAGCGGATGCAGTGCTCAGCGCGGTCGAGATGGGTGACCATGCCGCCTTTGAGGCCCTCGGCGCGGTGGTGGCCGAAGCCGAGCACCTCGAACTGGATCGCCTCGCCAGCGACCTCGAACCAGTCGGGCGCGGACGCGGTCTTGGCGATCAGGCAGCAGATCTTGCTCGTGCCCACGTCGAGCGCGGTCACGATGCGCTGACGTTTGCTGCGATTGAGACCTGATTGCCGCATTTCCCCCCTCACCCCCTGCTTAGGTATTGCCCTTGGTGCTCGCGGTCGGCATCTCCGGCGCGGCGGCTCCGCCGGGGGCCGATGCCGCCGGACCGCCGTCGCGCAGCCGCACGCTCACGCGGTCGGCGAGACGCAGATCGACGGCGGCGATATTCCGGCTGAGCAGGCCGCGATCGCGGTCAAGCCCGATAAGGGTGTTGAGCGCGTCAGTGGCGCCGTCGTCGGGAAGCATGATGTCCACGCCTGAAGCGAGCTTGAGCGTCCAGCGCCGGTCTCCCACTCTGAGCGCCGCGATGAGCTCCTTTCTCAGGCCGTCGAAGGGCTCCAGCGTCTAGAACAAATCGGCGGCGTTCTTGCCGGCCCCCTCGCCCACGACCAGCGGAAGGCCGGCATAGGCCTCGCGCACGGCCGGAGCAATCACCGCCCCTTCGGCGTCGACCACATAGGTCTTTCCTTGCGACTGCCACACGGCGAAGGGGACGCGCTCCTCGATGACCACTTGCAGCGTGGATGGGAGGAGCCGCATCACTTGCGCGTGCTTGACCCAGGCCACCTGCTCAAGCCGCGCCTTGGCCGCATCAGTGTCGAAGGCGAGCATCATGGTTTGGGGACCCGCGGCAAGCGCCCTGGTAAGCTCGGCGTCGGTGACGTGCTGCTGGCCTTCCACGGTGATTGTTTTCACGCCGAAGCCGGCGGCCACCGCGAGGGCCTCGACGCCCGCTTTGGCCTCGCCATAGAGGCCATCCTTGCCACTGACCCAGAGGCCGTAGCCGGCGGCGCTCGCCAGGACGAAAACAACGATGACGCGCCACGCGCCGCTGCCGCGGTCAAGCGCCGCGCCGCCCGGCAGCCACTTGGGCAACCGGCGGGCTCCCCCAAACCCGGGCAAGTTCAGACCGGCGAAGGAACGGGTCGGCGTGGCGATGCCGCGCGCCAGCAGGGCGTCGGTCGGTCTCCTTGCCTTGCCTCGCCCTTTGCTCGGGCCTAGCGATTGCACGACGCATCCTCCACGATCCAGCGGACCAACTCGCCAAAAGAGCGGCCGCTATGAGCCGCAAGCTCGGGCACAAGCGACGTTGACGTCATGCCGGGCTGGGTATTGACCTCAAGACAGATCATTTCCCCGGTGCCGTTCGGCCGGTCGTCGAAGCGGAAGTCGGAGCGACTGACCCCTCGGCAGCCCAGTGCCCTGTGAGCCGCTAAGGACAGCTTCTGTACCAATTGGTAAATTTTCGGTAAAAGCGGCGCCGGCAGCACGTGGATCGAGCCACCAGGGGCGTATTTCGAGGTGTAGTCGTAGAAGGAAAGTCCCTCGGCCGGGCGGATCTCGATCACGCCCAGAGCCTCATCCCCCATGACGGCGCAAGTCAGCTCCCGGCCGGGGATATAGCGCTCCACCATGACCTCCTCCCCCAAGGTCCAATCGGCGGCCTGGAGCTCCTGCGGGGGGTGGCGCTGGTCCTCGCGCACGATGAAGACCCCGACGCTCGACCCTTCGGCGACCGGCTTGATCACGTAAGGGGGCGGCATGGCGTGGGCACGCGCCGCTTCGTCGCGGGAGAGCACCAGGCTCTCGGCAACGGGCACGCCCGCTTCACGCAACACCGCCTTGGCCCGCTCCTTATGCATGGCGAGCGCCGAAGCGAGCACGCCCGAATGGGTATAGGGGATGCCCAAGGTCTCGAGCACGCCTTGGATGCAACCGTCCTCGCCGAAGCGCCCATGTAGCGCGTTGAAGCAGATGTCGGGGCGAAGCTCGATGAGTTTCGTCGCCACGTCGCGGCCGACATCGAGGCGGGTCGCACGATAGCCTTGGGATTCGAGCGCCGCGGCGCAGGCGTCGCCCGAGCGGAGCGACACTTCCCGTTCCGACGACCAGCCGCCCATCAGCACGGCGACGTGGGTTTGCGTATCAGACATGCGACGCCCCCTGAGCTAAAAGGATTTCAAGCCAAACCCTTGCGTCATCGCCCGGCTTGACCGGGCGATCCAGTACTCACCGCGGTGGTTACTGGATTACCCGCTTTCGCGCGTAATGACACGCGAGGAGGAGGGGCCAGCTCGTTAGGGGACGCCGAGGCGCTTGATCTCCCATTCGAGCTCGATGCCGCTTTCCGCCTTCACCCGCGCGCGCACCGTCTCGCCAAGCGCCTCCAGATCGGCGCCGGTGGCCTTGCCCTCATTGATGAGGAAGTTGCAGTGCATCTCCGAGACCTTGGCGTCGCCGACGGAGAGCCCGCGGCAGCCGGCGGCGTCAATGAGCTGCCAGGCCTTGTGCCCAAGCGGGTTCTTGAATGTGGAGCCGCCGGTACGGCTCTTGATCGGCTGCGCCTGCTCGCGATAGGCGGCAATGTCGTCCATCTCGGCGAGGATCGCGGCGGGGTCGCCGGGCTCGCCTTGAAACAAGGCTTCGGTAAAGACGAGGTCTTCCGGCGCGCCGCAGTGGCGATAGGCATAGTGGAGCTCCGCCACGAGGAGCACATGCACGCGGCCTTGGCGGTCGACGGCGCGGGCCTCGATCACGACCTCCTTGGTCTCGCGCCCATGGGCCCCGCCATTCATCCTGAGTGCGCCGCCGACGCAGCCGGGGATGCCGCGGTAGAAGGAGAGACCGGCAATGCCGGCATCCGCCGCGGCGCGGGCGACCTTGACGTCGGGCACCGCGGCCCCGGCACGGAGCCTCGATCCTTCTTCGATCTTGATGTCGCCGAAGCCCTTCCCCAAGCGGATCACCACCCCGCCAATGCCGCCGTCGCGCACGAGCAGATTGGAGCCGAGCCCGACGACCGTGACAGGGACCTCGGGCGGTATGTTCGCCATGAAATAAGCAAGGTCGACCTCGTCCCCGGGGCTATAGAGAACCTCCGCGGGACCGCCGACGCGGAACCAGGTGAGATCCGCAAGCATGGCGCCAGCCTTCAGTCTCCCGCGCAACTCCGGCAGGTGCGCGGCCAGCTCGCTCGCCAGGCCGCTTTGTGGCTGAACCCCATTTCCATCGGAGGAGCCGCTCGCGGCAGGGGCTTCGCTCATGGGCGCCCTCCATGGTCGGCGAGACGCTGCGGCAACGCATTGATCCAGTCTGTGATAGTGCCGGCGCCGAGGCCGACGACGAGGTCTCCGGCTTGCGCCAAAGCCACTACAGTCTCGACGAGCTGCTCTTCGCCGTCGACGGTCAGCACCTTCGGGTGACCGTGGCGGCGCAGCCCCGAGGCCAGCTCGTCGCGATCGATGCCGGGGATCGGGACCTCGCCCGCCGAATAGACCGGCGTCACCAGCGCGATGTCGGCATCGTCGAGGCAGGCCGAGAATTCATTGAACAGGCTCTGCAGCCGCGTGTAGCGGTGCGGCTGGAGCACGGCGATGACGCGCCCTGTCCCAGCGACGCGGGCTGCCCTGAGCACCGCGGCGATCTCGACGGGATGGTGGGCGTAGTCGTCATAGACCTGCACGCCCTGCCATTCTCCCACATGGGTGAATCGCCGCTTCACCCCGGAGAAGGCGGCAAATGCCTCCCGGATCAGCTCGTCGCTCACGCCCGCTTCGGCCGCCACGGCAAGAGCGGCAAGCGCGTTCAGCGCATTATAATGACCGAGCACGGGCAAGGTCAGATCCGTGAGCTTGCGGGCGCCGCCGCCCACCGCCGGCCCGAGATCGGCATCGAAGACGATCCTGTCCCGCGCCGGGCGCAAGTTGACGAGCCGGATGTCGGCATCCCGCGCCACCCCATAGGTCAGGGTGCGGCGACCATTGGCGGCGCCGCCGAGCTTGGCAAGAAGCTCGCGCACCACGGGATGGTCGATGCAGGCGACCGCGAGCCCATAGAAGGGAATAGCCTCGATGAATTGCTGATAGCCCTGATGCAATGCGGGGAGCGTCTGCCAATAGTCCATATGCTCTGGATCGATGTTGGTCACGACGCCGATCTGGGTGGGGAGCTTCAGAAAGGTGCCGTCGGACTCGTCGGCTTCGACCACCATCCAGTCGCCCTTGCCGATCCGCGCATTAGTGCCCCAGGCATTGATGATGCCGCCGGTAATCACCGTGGGATCGAGGCCCGCACTTTTGAGCAGATCGGCGATCAGAGAGGTGGTCGTGGTCTTGCCGTGGGTGCCGGTGATGGAGACGGTGGCGCAAGGCCGCATCAGCTCGGCCAGCATCTCGGCGCGGCGGATGATCGGGATGCCGCGCTCCTTGGCCGCCTCGAATTCGGGATTGCCCGCCTTCACCGCGCTGGAAATAACGAGATAGGCGGCGCCTTCGATATTCGCCGGGTCGTGGCCGATCAGACAGCGAATGTATTGCGCGCGCAGGCGTTCGAGATTGGCGCTGTCCTTGAGGTCGCTCCCCTGCACCGTGTAGCCGCGGGTATGCATGACCTCGGCGATGGCACTCATGCCGATGCCGCCGATGCCGACGATATGCACGAGGCCGGTCTTTTCGGGATCGGGCATGCGCATGACTTGGCTACTCCTTGGGCCCGGCGAGCTCGTCGACGAGATCGGCGAGCTTGGTCACGGCACCGATCGGCGCCATAGCGTGTGCCTTCCGCGCGGCGTCCGCCAAGCGTTCAGGCGAGGACAGCAGCGCTTGCAGCAGCTCCGCGAGGCGCGTCTCGGTCAACTCCGCCTGGCGCACGCACCAGCCGCCGCCCGCCTGCTCCAGCCGTGTTGCATTTTCGAGCTGATCGTTGTCAAGGGCGTGGGGCAGCGGCACGAGCAAGCAAGGCCGCCCGATCGCCGTCAGCTCGGCCACGGTGGAGGCGCCCGCCCGCGCCATGACGAGCTGGGCATTGGCGATCCGCTCAGGCAGATCGCCGAAGAAGGGCGCAAGATGCGCGGCGATGCCCGCCTTGCGATAGTCCTCGCGCAAGCCGGCCAAGTCCTCCTCGCGCGCCTGTTGCACGACGGTCAGGCGTCCGCGCAAGGAGGCCGGCAGCCGGAGCAGCGCCGGGGGCACCGCCTCAGAAAAGAAGCGCGCGCCTTGGCTGCCGCCGAAGATCAGGAGCAGCAGGCGGGAGGAGGCATCGGGCGGAATGTATGGAACGTCGCGGAATTTGAGCACGGCGTCGCGCACCGGCGTACCGGTCAGCCTCGCTTTGGCTTCGGCCTCTGGCTTAAGCAGCTTGGTCGGCACGAAGGAGAGCGCGATCCGGTCGACGACGCGCGCGAGCAGCCGATTGGCCCGGCCCATCACGGCATTCTGCTCGTGAATGGCAGTGGGGATGCCTAACGTGCGCGCGGCGATGATGGGCGGCAGCGTCGGATAGCCGCCGAAGCCGATCACCGCGCGGGGCTTAACCCTTAGCAACAGGCGAAGCGCGCCGGCGAAACCAAGGCCGAGGCGGGAAAACGTTGCGGCCACGGCGATGGCAGAGCGGCTCGTCAACGTGGCCGAGGGAATGCGGTGAATGGCGCGCGCGGGAAAGTCGCCGCCATATTTTTCGGCGCGCAGGTCCGTGGCAAGCTCCACCGCATAGCCCCGGCGACGAAGCTCCTGGGCGAGAGCGGCTGCCGGAAAAAGATGGCCGCCCGTGCCGCCAGCGGCGAGCAGAACGGGGCGCGCGCTCACGCCACCTGCTCCGGGGCGCTGGTGTCTGCACTCGTACCGGCCTCGCTGGCGCCAGCTTCGCTGGCAGCGTTTTGCGGCAAGCGTCCAGCCATGGGTCTTCGCCGCGTCAGCCCGAGGGCAAAGCCCATGGTCAGCGCCATGGCGAGCAGCGACGAGCCGCCATAGGAGATGAAGGGCAGCGTCATGCCCTTGGCGGGAAGCAGTCCGACATTGACCGCCATGTTGATCAAGGCCTGCAAGCCAAACAGCATGATCAGCCCAGCAATCGCGTGGCGGATGAAGCCGTCGGGCTCCTGCGACGCCTTGGACAGGCCGCGCAGCACGATGAAGGCGAAGACCGCGAGCAAGATGACGCAGGCGATCAGCCCATATTCCTCCGCCGTCACGGCGAAGATGAAGTCGGTATGGGAATCCGGGAGCACATCCTTGATCGTGCCCTCACCCGGGCCCTGGCCGAACCAGCCGCCATGCAGGAAGGACTCGAAGGCGCGGTCGGCCTGATAGGTGTCGCCGGAGGCCGGATTGAAGAAGCGGTCGATGCGCGAGGCCACATGCGGCACGAAAAAATAAGCGGAGGCGATCCCGGCAAGGCCGGCGACGGCGAGCGCTCCGATCCAGAGGAGATTGATCCCGGCCATGAAGAACAGCGCGCCCCAGACAAGGGTGATCAGCAGCGTCTGACCGAAATCGGGCTGCAGCACGAGGAGCAGCGCGAAGACGCCGTACAGCGCGAGTGCAAGCTCGATGCCGGGTACGTCGCGGCGCTTCTGGCTCTCGTTGAATAGCCAGGCGGTCAGCACCACGAAGGCCGGCTTGACGAATTCGGAGGGCTGCAGCGAGACGAAGCCGAACTGTATCCAGCGTCTGGCGCCCTTGATCTCCGGGCCGACCAGCATGGTAGCGGCCATCAGCGCGATGCCGACGACAAAGATGATGAGGCTCGCGCGGCGGATCTGCTTCGGGGTGAGCGTCGAGGCCGCGAACATGATGACCACCGCGGGCACGAGCAGCGCTGCCTGGCGGCGCACGAAATAGAAGGGCTCGAGATTGTATTTGGCAGCGATGGCCGGGCTCGCGGCAAGCAGCAGCACGAGCCCCGCGCCCATCAGCAGGAGAAGGCCGAAGAACATCAGGCGGTCGACGGTGAACCACCAATCGGAAAGCACGCTGCGGTCAGCGCGGGTGATCCTCATGCCGCCCTGCCCCGCTCCGGCCGCACCGGCTTCACGCCGTCGAGGCGCAGGACGTGATCGCGGAAGCATGCCCCGCGCGCTTCGAAATTGGCGAACTGGTCGTAGGAGGCGCAGGCCGGCGACAGCAGCACCACCGGCTCCTTGGCCCCAGACCGGCTAGCATCGGCGGCGGCCTGCTCGATCGCGCGATCGAGCGTGCCGCATGTGACGTGGTCAACCGCGACGCCAAGCTGAACGGCGAAGGCGTCCGCCGCCTCGCCGATCAGATAGGCGCGGGCGATGTTCGAAAACAAGGGCTCAAGCCCGGCAAGCCCTCCAGCCTTGGGTCTGCCGCCAGCGATCCAATAGATGCTGTCGAAGCTCGCCAGCGCCTTGGCGGCGGCATCGGCATTGGTGGCCTTGGAATCGTTCACGAACAGCACGGCCCCAAGCCGCGCCACCTGCTCCATGCGGTGGGCAAGTCCAGCGAAGCTTGCAAGTCCTTTCGCGATCGTAACGGCGAGCCCTTGCGAGCGTGCCAGCGCATAGGCAAAGGCGGCATTCTGCCAGTTATGCGCGCCCCGGAGCGAGCCGATGCCGGCGAGGCTCACGCGCCCGCGCTCCACGCCGTTCTCCATTTCGATCACCACGCCGTCCTGCACCCAGACCCCGGTTTCGACCGGGTGGCCGACGGCGATGTGCTTGACGGCGAAGGGGCCGGTCAGGGCATCGGCGATGGCACGGCAATAGGCGTCATCCACGCCGATCACGGCGGTCCCCCCCGCAGGAATCCCTGCGAACACCCGCGCCTTGATCGCCGCATAGTTTTCAAGGGTGCCGTGGCGGTCGAGATGATCGGGGGTGATGTTGAGGAGTGCCGCGGAGTCCGGCCGAAGCCCGGGCGTCAGGTCGATTTGGAAGGTCGACAGCTCGAGCACATAAGTGAGCTCGTCGGCGAAGCGGGGAAAGTCGAGCACCGCCCTCCCGATATTTCCGCCAAGGGCTACGGGCCGGCCTGCCGCCTCCAGCAGATGGGCGGTGAGCGCCGTGGTCGTGGATTTGCCATTGGTGCCGGTGATGACCACGATTTTGGCGCGGGAGCCTTGCTTGGCGTGCTGACGGAAGAACAGCTCGGTGTCGCCGATTACCTCGACCCCCGCTACGCGCGCCTTGTTGACGCTCCAATGGGGCTCGGGATGCGTGAGGGGCACGCCGGGGGCGAGCACGAGCGCGGCAATCTTCGTCCAATCGGCGGAGGCAAGATCGCGCAAAGCAATGCCTTGAGCCGCAGCCTTGTCGCGCGCAGCTTCGGTGTCGTCCCAGGCGAGCACCCGCGCACCGCCTTCGCCGAGCGCACGTGCGGCGGCGATGCCGCTCGAGCCGAGCCCGAAAACCGCGACATCGCGGCCGGCAAAGATCGTGACAGGAATCATGCTGCTCGAATCTAGCGCAATTTGAGCGTGGCGAGGCCAACGAGCGCGAGCACCACGGCGATAATCCAGAAACGCACCACCACCGTGGATTCGGCCCATCCCTTCTGTTCGTAATGATGGTGCAGCGGGGCCATGCGGAAGACGCGCTTGCCGGTGAGCCGGAAGGAGGCGACCTGCACGATCACGGAAATCGCCTCGAGCACGAACAATCCGCCGACAATGGCGAGCACGAGCTCATGCTTGGTGGCGACCGCGATGGTGCCGAGCGCGCCGCCAAGGGCAAGCGATCCCGTATCACCCATGAAGATCTGGGCCGGCGGCGCATTGAACCAGAGGAAGCCGAGCCCGGCGCCGACCAGCGCCCCGCACACCACGGCGAGCTCGCCGGTGCCTTGCACGAAATGGATCTGCAGATATTCGGCGAAGAGCGCGTTGCCGACAAAATAGGCGATGAAGCCGAAGGCGGAGGCGGCGATCATCACCGGCACGATGGCAAGCCCGTCCAACCCATCGGTCAGATTCACCGCGTTGCCCGCGCCGACGATGATGAAGGCGCCAAAGGGAATGAAGAACCAGCCGAGCGGGATCAGCACATTTTTGAAGAAGGGAATAGCGAGCGCGGTCGACATGGGCGCCTCGCCGACCGAGGCGATGACCCAGGCGGCGACGAGTGCCACCACCGCCTCGATGACGATCTTGATGCGTCCCCGGAATCCCTCCGCCGACTGCTTGGTCACCTTGAGGTAGTCGTCATAGAGGCCGACCGCGCCGTAGAACAGGGTGACGGCGAGGACCACCCAAACGTAAGGATTGCGCAGATTGCCCCAGAGCAGCGTGGCGACGGTGACGCCGGACAGGATCATCAGGCCGCCCATGGTCGGCGTGCCCTGCTTCTGGATCAGGTGACGCTCGGGCCCGTCGGTGCGGATCGGCTGGCCCTTGCCCTGGCGGATGCGCAGCGACCTGATGATGCGCGGGCCGAACAGGAACACGAATAGAAGCGCGGTGATCAAGGCCCCGCCGGTGCGAAAGGTGATGTAGCGGAAGATATTGAAGGCGCTGAGTTCGCCCGCGAGCTCGGTCAACCAATAGAGCATGGTCCTCCCCCCTTCGGCTCGTTTACGTCGAAAGCGTCGCGGAGGGAATCGCGATTTCGCTGCGACCCCTTGGTTTATGGCAAGAATTTATCGAAAAAGCCTGCGAATACCGATGCTTAAGGCTACTCGGCGGGCGCCTCGGCCGTGTCGAAATGGCGCTTCAGGGCCTCGACCAGCGGCGCCATGCGGCTGCCGAGAGACCCCTTGATCATCACCACGTCGCCGGCGCGGACCCCGCTCGTCAGCATGGGGACGAGCTCTCCGGCGGTCTTGGCATAGGCGCCTCGGCGGCGCGGCGGCAGAGCGTCGTAGAGGCCGCGCATCATCTCACCGCAGGCAAAGACAATATCCACATCGGCGCCGTCGATGGACTCGGCAAGCTCCTGGTGAAGCTTCGGACCGAGGCCGCCAAGCTCGAGCATGTCGCCGAGCACGGCAACCCGGCGTTTGAACTCCGCCCTCGGCGTCAGCCCCAGGGTGGCGAGCGCCGCGCGCATGGACGCGGGATTGGCGTTGTAACTTTCATCGACAATGGCGATGCGGCGGTCCTTGCCGCCGATGACGATGCGCGCGCCCCGTCCCGTTTGGGCGCGCCAGCCAGCAAGCGCGCGGGCGGCGGCTTTCAGATCGGCGCCAGCAAGTTTAACGGCGGCGAGCACGGCAAGCGAATTCTGCACGAGGTGAGCGCCCGGCGCGCCGATACGATAGCTAACGCTCTCGCCCATGATGTCGGCCTTCACCTCGGAGCTGTCCGGACCGAGCTCCACGGTCAAGGCCCGCGCCTCGGCACCGCGTGCCACGCCGAAGCCGATGACCTTCGCCCGGTGTTGCAGCGCGTAGCGCCGGAGCCTCTCATAGTAGGGATTATCGCGATTGAGGATGGCGGCGCCGCCTTGCACCAGCCCCTCTAGGATTTCGGCCTTGGCGTCGGCGATCGCCTGGACCGAGCGGAAGAAGCCGAGATGCACGGACGCCACCGTGGTGATGATGGCGATATGCGGCCGGATCAGCTTAGTCAGGCCCTTAAGCTCGCCCGCGTGGTTCATGCCGGCCTCGAACACGCCGAAGCGCGTGGTTCGGCGCATATTGGCGAGCGACAGCGGCACGCCCCAATGATTGTTGTAGGATTTGGACGAGACATGCACCGCTCCCGAGGGAGCGAGCGCGAGCTTGAGCGCCTCCTTGGTCCCGGTCTTGCCGACGCTGCCGGTCACGGCGATCACCACTGCATCACTGGCCCTCGCCCTTGCCGCCTGGCCGAGATCCTCCAGCGCTTGAAGGGTATCGGCAACGCGCAGCAGGCGACGCTCGCCGCGCTTCGCCGGATAGCCCTGCTCGACGATGGCGCAGGAAGCGCCCTGGGCGAGCACGCCCGGGACGAAGGCGTGTCCGTCGCGATTGGGGCCACGAAGCGCGATGAAGGCCTCGTCCGGCGCGAGACTCCGGCTGTCGATGGAGATGCCGCTGACGGCGGTGCGTTTCCCGGCCGAGCTCTTGCCGCGCACGGCCTTCAGCATCTCACCTAAGGTCCATAACGGCTCAGCCAAGTTTCGCCTCCTGCTTCAGTGCGGCGCGCACCGCATCGTGGTCAGAATAGGGAATGATGGTGCCTTTGACGATCTGTCCAGTCTCATGGCCTTTGCCCGCAATCAGCAGGACATCGCCTGACTTAAGCCCCGCAATGGCTTCCGATACCGCGGCGGCGCGGCCGGCAACCTCGATGAGGCCCGGTGCCGCCGCCAGGATGGCGCGGCGGATCTCTGCCGGCTCTTCGCTGCGCGGATTGTCGTCGGTGACGATGGCCAAATCGGCCTTGGCCGCCGCCGCGGCCCCCATCTCCGGCCGCTTGCCCTTGTCGCGGTCGCCGCCGCAGCCGAACACGACGGCAAGCCGGCCGCGCACATAGGGCCGCAAGGCGTCGAGCGCCTTGGCAAGCGCGTCCGGCGTGTGGGCGTAATCGATGAAGATGGGAGCGCCGGAGGGCGCGGTACCGGCAAGCTCGAGCCGGCCCCGCGCGCCGCGCAAATTGGCGAGCAGCGGCAGCACCTTCGACGCGCTCGCACCGGTCGCCACGGCGAGACCCGCCGCAACGAGCGCATTGGACGCCTGGAAGGCGCCGACGAGCGGCAGGCGCAAGCTCTCCCTTCCGCCCTTATGCTCCACCACGAGGTGCTGGCCGAAGCCGTCCTGCTCCGAGGAGACGAGCCGCAAATCCTCGCCCTCCCGTCCCACCGAGAGGGCGGCAAGCCCACGCGTCTTCGCGAGGGCAGTCACACGCAAACCTGCCTCACTGTCGACGTCGATGACCGCCGCGGCGCCCGGCGGCAGCAGCTCGCCAAACAGGCGAAGCTTCTCGGCGAAATAGGCCTCGAAGCTCGGGTGATAGTCGAGATGGTCGCGGGAGATGTTGGTGAAGGCGCCGGCGGCAAGTAGCACGCCGTCGATGCGACGCTGCTCGAGGCCATGGCTCGAGGCTTCGAGCGCAAGATGGGTGACGCCGGATTTGGCGAGCGAGGCGAGGATATGGTGCAGCTCGACGGGGTCGGGCGTGGTGTGGGCGAGACTTTGCATGCCCAAAGGTCCCACCACGCCGACGGTGCCGAGACTTGCCGCGCGGAGACCTTGCTGCTCCCAGAGCTGGCGGGTGAAGGAGGCGACCGACGTCTTGCCATTGGTGCCGGTGACGGCCACGGCGATCTCGGGCTGGGCGCCGAAGAAGCGCGCCGCGATCAGCGCGAGACGGCGGCGGGGATCGGCATCCTCGACGACCGGCGTCCCGCTGAACGACGTTCCGTCGAACGGCGTCCCGTTGACGGCATGCGCGCCGCCTTGCGGCATCAGAATCGCCGCGGCGCCGCGAGCCAAGGCTTCGGCGATGAAGCGGGAGCCGTCGGTGCGCGTTCCAGGCAGCGCCGCGAAGAGATAACCGGGCCGAACCGCGCGGCTGTCCGCCGTTAGCCCCAGGATCGGAACTTGCAGCCAAGGCGCGGGCAGCAGGGCCTCAGGGCCAATCAACTCACCGAGAGTCATGGTCCGACATCCGTCCCGTCAAGCCGTCGAGCGATGCCCGCGGCGCTAAAGGGGCTTGGGCCAAGCCCCAGGAACCGGCGTCTTCTAATAGGAGGCGAGCACCTTCTCGTCAAACTTGTGCTGATCGTCCGGAAGCTTCGGCGCCACGCCGAGAATGGGGGCGATGCGTTCGACGATCCTGCCGGTCGTCGGGGCAGCGTTCAGGCCCGCCGTCGCCTGGTTATCGCTTTCGGCCACGCGCTGGGGCTCGTCGAGCATGACCAGCACGAGATATTCTGGGGCATCGGTGGGAAAGACGCTCAGAAACGAGGCCAAGAGCGAGGAGCCCTCATAATGGTGCCCGACCACCTTCTCGGCCGTCCCCGTCTTTCCGCCTACGCGGTAGCCCTCGGCGTCGGCGCGCTTGCCGGTGCCCTTCAGCACATTGAGGCGCATCAGCGAAAGCATCTCCTCGCTCGTCGAAGGCTTCACCACGCTTGGGGCTTCGCGAAGGGCGGCCATGCGAGAACGCGGCAGGAAGGTGGGAGTGACCGCGAAGCCACCATTCACGAGCGGAAGCGCTGCCGCGGCAACTTGCAAGGGCGTGACCGACAGCCCGTGGCCATAAGCGATGGTGATGGTGTTCAGCCGTTCCCAGGGGTTAGGCACGATGGGGGACGCGCTCTCGCCGATCTCCGTGGAAAGACGGCTCAAAAGCCCGAGCTTGCCCAGGAAGGCGCGGTGGCGGTCGATGCCAAGGTCGAGCGCCATTTTCGCCGCGCCGATATTGGACGAATAGATGAAGATCTCCGGCACGGTCAACCTGCGCCGCTGGGCGTGGAAATCCTCGATAGTGAAAGAGGCGACATGAAGCGGCTGGCTCGCATCGTAGCTCGAGCGCAAGGTGGCGCTGCCGGCATCGAGCGCCGCTGCCGCGGTGAACACCTTGAATACCGACCCCATCTCATAGACGCCTGAGCTCATCCGGTTGAACCGGTCGTTGTCGAGAGCCTGCTCGCGGTGATTCGGGTCGTAATCCGGCAAGGAGACGAGGGCTATGACCTCGCCGCTGTGCACATCGATGACGACGCCGGCGGCAGCCTTGGCGCGATAGGTGGCCATGGCCTTGGCGAGCTCCTCGCGGACGACGTGCTGCACGCCGAGATCGAGCGAGAGGGTGACGGCCTCTCCGCCCACGGCGTTCTCGGGGCTCGACATAGCGAGCTGGGGATTGTCGTCGATGAACTTCTCGATGCCGGCGAGCCCCTTATTGTCGACATTGACGTAGCCGACCACGTGACAGGCGGTGGCGCCGACCGGATAGACGCGGCGATATTCCTCGATGAAGTCGAGCCCGGGCTGTCCGAGCTCGTAGATTTCGGCCTGCTGCTTCGGCGTGAGCTCGCGCCGGATCGCCACGAATCTCCGCCCCTGCTTCAGCTTCTCGCGCAACTCCGCGGCGTTGATGTCGGGGAGGACGCTTGCCACCTGCTCGACCAGCTCGTCCCGATCGATAATTCGAGCCGGGTCGGCATAAAGCGTGGCGCCCTTGATGTCGGTGGCGAGCAGCCTGCCATTCCGGTCCAGCACGTCGGGGCGGTGCACGGTCGTGGAGATGTCGTGGATGCCGCCAGAGCCAGGTTCCACGGCGGCAAAGCCGAGGCTGACGAGGCGCAGCCCAATGGCGAGGAAGCTGAGCGCGAAGGCGAGGCAGGCTAGGCGATAGCGGTCGCGGCTCCGGGCCAGAGAAGCGCGCTCGACACGGTACGGCGCGGCGCTGGCGTGGGGATCGCGGGCCATGAGCCTCAAAGCTCTACTCGCCTGGTGCCGAAACCGTCACGGGCGGTAATGCCGTGGCCGGATCGGTCTCGATCGGAACGGTCTTGACGGGATCGGCCTTGACCGGATCGGCCTTGGCTAGAACAGCCTCGGCTGCCACAGCCTTGGCTGCAGCAGTCTTGGCGAGATTGGCCTTGGCTCGAACAGACTTGGCTGGAACAGTCTTGGCTAGAACAATCCTGGCTGGAACAGTCTTGGCCGGATCAGCCTGGACCGAAGCAGCTTCGTCCGAATCAGGCTCGGCCGAAGCCGCCTCGGCCGGATCGGCCACGGGCGAAGCCGTGGGCGCCGGCGCCTGCGCCAAGGTTTGATCCGCGGCCTCGACGCGGGCCCGCTCGAAGTCGCTCTCCGAAACCGTGTCCAGGGTAACGAGCTGCCGGGGTTGCGCGGGCGCGAGTTTGAGATATTTCGCCGCGAGGCGCTCGATGCGCTCCGGCCGGTTGAGCAGGCTCCATTCGGCGCGTAGCACCGCGACCGCGTCCCGCTCGGCCTCGATCTCCTTGCTGAGCCCCGCGATATCCTCATCGAGGGCGCGGGCCTCGTATTTCACGTCATAGATGACGTAGGCGAGCGCAACGAGGCCGAGCACGAGGCAGATATTGACGAAACGCAACATGACCAAAACCCGTGAAACGAAGGCCTGTCCCTTAGACAGGCAGAGCGATGCGTGGCACCCCCAAGGCAACGAGGTCGAGAGCGTGAGGCGGCGCCTCCGTGCGTTCGCCGGCCCTGAGGCGCGCCGAGCGGGAACGGGGGTTCAGCCTGATCTCTTCCTTCGATGGTGATAGCGGACGCCGGTTAAGAAGACGGAAGCTCGGCGCAAAAAGCGCTGCTCCCTGCTCCGGCAGATACCGGGAGCCGCGCGGCGCCGGTGCGATTCTCGCTGCGAAGAAGCGTTTGGCGATTCGGTCCTCCAGCGAATGAAAGGTGACGACTGCAAGGCGCCCTTTCGGCTTCAACAGGTGCTCGGCCGCGCTCAAGCCCCGCGTAAGCTCGAGGAGTTCGCTATTGAGATAGAGGCGGAGCGCCTGGAAGGTCCGCGTCGCAGGGTGCTTGGTCTCGTCATGCCTGCGGCCAAGGATGCGGACGACGATGTCGGCAAGCTGCCCCGTCCTTTCGATCGGCTGCTCTTGCCTCCTCGCCACGATAGCCCGGGCGATGGCGCGGGCGCGCTTCTCCTCGCCGAGGGTGCCGATGATGGCGGTAAGCTCCTGCTCCGAAGCCGAATTGACGAGATCGCTCGCGGTCGCGCCCTCCCGGCCCATGCGCATGTCGAGCGAGCCGTCCTGGCTGAAGGAGAAGCCGCGCTCCGGCTGGTCGAGCTGCATCGAGGAGACGCCAAGGTCGAGCGCGACGCCGTCGGCTGTGCGAATGCCTTCCCGTTCGGCGATCTCTCCCATCTCGGCGTAGCGGCCGAGGACGAATTTCAGGCGTCCCGGGAAATGCTCTTCCAGCGCGCGGGCGAGGCCGGCCGCGTCGGGATCGCGATCGATGGCCAGCACGCTGCAGCGCGCCGCTTCGAGCAGCCCGCGCGTATAGCCGCCCGCGCCAAAGGTGCCGTCGATGAAATATTTGCCGTCGCCCGGCTCAAGTGCCTTGAGGACTTCGGAGAGCATCACGGGAATGTGGCGGGCCGGTCCGCCGGCGGCCGTAAAGCCCGTGCCGCGACCCGCCATCATTCCCGTGCTCCCTCTGGCCCGCCGCTTCCGTGGCGCCCCGCGCCGAGTAACTTGCGGAGATCGCGGACCTTTTGGCGCGCTTCCGCCAAATGCGTTGCAAAACGTCCCGGCTCCCACATTTGGAATTTCTCGCCGAGCCCGACAAAGGCGATGTGGGTGGTGATGCCGGCATGCTCCCTGAGCCGCTCCGGCAAAATGGTGCGTCCGTCCTGATCGATGGAGAGAATCTCGCTGGTGCCGAACAGTGCCGTGGCGAGGTGGTCGCGCTCGTCGGAATAGGGCGCCAGATCCTCGACAAGGCCGTTGATCTTGTCGACCAGCCGCTGGCCGCCTGCGTCGAGCGCAGGTGCATCGAGCGACGGATAGCAATAAATGCCTTCAAGGCCGTCTTTGGCGAGGACGGTGCGAAAGGAAGCGGGGACCGAGACGCGGCCTTTGGTGTCGATCTTATTGGTGAATGTCGACACAAACTGGTCCATCTCCCCCTCATGGGCACCTGGGCCAACTCGAGACTTGCGACGCGTTCCAGGCGCGACCCCTTCGCTCGCAGATCGGGTGGGAGAGGCGGCGCGGTTCCCCCCGTGGCCTCAAAAGGAGCGCTGCCGAGCCTCCCCCACCTACTCACCGAACGGGCGATTTTGGGATAACATGGGATATCATGGGTGGTCAAGGGACCTCATGGGAAAAGGCTTAACGAAGCTGGTCTTCCTGTGGGTAAAACTGGAGCCACGTCGCCGAATGGGTTTCGTTGCCGACGAGAGGCCCCCTCTCCTTTGAATTGGCGGCAAGCGGCAAAGCGCGTTACAACGAGCGGACAACAGACGAGGTGGCTGCTTCCGGAGCGGCAACGCCATCGCGGGTGTGGTGCGTCGTAAGGGCACCCGGAGGGAGTGCTTCGCTCGCATCGACATGGGAATGGAACAAGCGGCTTGACGTCAGCGTTCATGCAGCGAAGACGACTCACAAGGACGCTCGGCCTGGCGGCGCTCCTGGTTGCTGTTGGCGCCTCCGCCCTTGCCGCCGGAGGCGCGAGCGCCGGAGACACAAGCGATGGGCCTTTCGCCCGGCTTGGTCCTCCGGACGCGCCGGTGCGGCTCTATACCGTGGAACGGGGCGAGGGTCCGCCCGTGCTGCTCATCCACGGCTTCGGCACCAACAGTTTCACTTGGCGTCACATCGCGCCCGACCTCGCCCGCGACCATCGGGTCATCGCTGTCGATCTCAAGGGGTTCGGCCAGTCCGACAAGCCATTCGATGACCGTTATGCGGCCTCCGATCAGGCGGAGCTCCTCACGCAGCTCATCCTCGACCGCGACCTCCACAATCTTACTTTGGTCGGACACTCTTTCGGCGGCGGCGTGGCGCTGCTCCTGGCGCTTGAGGCGGACACGCGGCTCGAAGGGCGAATCTCAAAGCTCGTGCTGCTCGACACCATCGCCTATCCGCAATCCATCCCGACCTTCTTCAAGCTGCTCGACATGCCCGTCGTCTCGCAACTCGGGGTGCGCATGGCTCCACCCACCTGGCAGATCGAGGTCGCGCTGAAGCTTGCCTATTACGACAACAGCAAGATCGACGCCGACGAGGTCGCGGCCTATGCGGAGCCGATGAAGACCGCCGCGGGCAAGCACGCCATCATCTATAGCGCGCGGCAGATCGTGCCGGCCGACGTGGAGCAGATCTCCGCCCGCTACGCGTCGATCACGCTGCCCACGCTCATCCTCTGGTGCGACCACGACCGCATCGTGCCCCTCGACATCGGGCTGAAGCTCAAACGTGCGATGCCCAACGCCACGTTCCGCCTGATCGATCAGTGCGGACACATGCCGCAGGAAGAGCAGCCTGAGGCGACCATGCTGCAAATCCGCCAGTTTCTGGGCAGATCTGCCGCGGAATAAGCTCTACTTATCACCCCAATAGACAAATCCGATTTGCTCTGATCGTGCAGCGCGCTCAAGCTTCCCGCGAGCAGCGCCAAACCTCCCAACCCAGCGGATGAGGACCAACCCATGTCGAAGAAACCGACCCTGACGACCACGGCCGGAGCGCCGATTGCCGACAACCAGAATTCGATCACGGCGGGACCGCGCGGCCCCCTGTTGATTCAGGACTACCAGCTGATCGAGAAGCTTGCGCATCAGAACCGGGAGCGCATCCCGGAGCGCACGGTCCACGCCAAGGGCTGGGGCGTCCATGGCACGCTCACCATCACCGGCGACATCTCCAAATACACCAAGGCGAAGGCGCTGCAGCCCGGCTCCATGACACCGATGCTCGCGCGCTTCTCCACCGTCGCGGGCGAACTCGGCGCCGCGGACGCCGAGCGCGACGTGCGCGGCTTCGCGCTCAAATTCTACACCGAGGAGGGCAATTGGGACCTGGTCGGCAACAACACGCCGGTGTTCTTCGTGCGCGATCCCTACAAGTTCCCGGATTTCATCCACACCCAGAAGCGGCATCCGAAGACCAATATGCGCTCGCCGACCGCGATGTGGGATTTCTGGTCGCTGTCACCGGAGAGCCTGCATCAGGTGACCATCCTGATGTCGGATCGCGGGCTGCCCACCTCGGTGCGCCATATGAACGGCTATGGCAGCCACACCTACTCCTTCATCAACGCTGCGGGCGAGCGCTTCTGGGTCAAGTTCCATTTCAAGACCGAGCAGGGCCACACCCATTGGACCAACAAGGAGGCGGCCGAGATCGTCGGGCGCACGCGCGAGTCGACGCAAGAGGATTTGTTCACCTCGATCGAGCGGGGCGACTTCCCGCGCTGGACGATGCAAGTGCAGATCATGCCCGAGGCGGACGCCGGCAAGCACTGGTACAACCCCTTCGACCTCACCAAGGTCTGGCCGCATGGCGACTATCCGCCGATCGACGTCGGCTTTTTCGAGCTCAACCGCAATCCGGAGAATTACTTCCAGGAGATCGAGCTCGCCGCCTTCTCGCCATCCAACATCGTGTCCGGCATCGGCTTCTCGCCGGACAAGATGCTGCAGGCGCGCGTATTCTCCTATGCCGACGCGCATCGCTACCGGCTGGGCACCCATTACGAGGCGCTGCCGGTGAACGCGTCGAAGTGCCCGGTGCATCACTATCACAAGGACGGACCGATGCGGTTCTTCGAGCAGAAGACCGGCAACGTCGATGCCTTCTACGAGCCCAACTCGTTTGGAGGCGCCGTGCAGGACGAGCGTTTCGCCCAGCCGCCACTGCGCATCTCGGGCGACGCGGAGCGCTACAATCATCGTGATGGCAATGACGACTACCGGCAGGTGACGGCGCTGTTCAATCTGTTCGATGCCGGCCAGAAGGCGCGGCTGTTCCTCAATGTCGCCGAGGCGATGTGGGGCGTGCCGCAGGAGATCGTCGAGCGGCAGCTTGCGCATTTCAAGAAGGTGCACCCGGACTATGAGGCCGGCGTGCGGAAGGCGCTCGCGCACATGACACGCGCCAAGGCTTCGGAGACCGCGCAGCAGCAGAAGATGCCGCAAGGCGTCCAAGCCGCGGAGTAGCTCTAGAGCTGGACGTCGCACTCTATCAACCGCTTGTTCTCCCTCCCCCCTTGAGGGGGGGGAGATATCACCTTGACTGAACATGGCATCGGAGTATCATCTTTTGGATGTGCAACCATTGAGAGTGCCCGTATCCGCCAGAAGTATCTCCAGGAAAAGTTGGTGTCGGCCATGGACAAAACCCATGAACTCCAACGCCATGAGAAAGCGATGCGAGAAGATGATCAAACTGCTGTCTGATGAGGATCAAGTAGAGAAGCTATTTGCTGAGGCGGCTAGCATTGTTGAGGATGTCGCGGGACCAAACTGGGATCGCGATAGCATCCGCACAGAGCCAATTACCAAGAAGATCTTTGAACGGTTCGGGCAAGGATATGGACGAAAGCGAAAAGATGAAGCGGCGCCCGCTGCCTGAGTCAGACCAGTATAGCGAGGGGGAAACGGCTCGCCGCCGCGACGAGGTAGTCCGCCGGATGGCGAATACCCCGCCTCAGCCCCGCGTCAAAACTCCGATTCGTCAGGCCAAAAAGAAAAAGCCAACTGGCTCGGCTCTGGCGACTCGAAAGAAAGCCGCCGGCGAAAAGGAATCTTAGGCTTGGGCTTCGGTTTGTCAGCCGTGAGGTTGTTGGCAGGTCAGTCTCTTGCCGACCACTCCCTTGACCGCTTTAACCGTCCGCTCGGCATCGGTGACTTCAAGCGCCGCACGCTCATTGTACCGGAAATCGAACTCGGCAAGGTACCGCTTCAAATGCTGCTGCGAAACATGATGGTACGTGCCGGTGATGCCGCGCTTAAGGACGGCGAAGTACGACTCGACGATGTTGGTGTGAGCATCGCCGCGAACGTATTCCTCGATGCCGTGATTGACCGCCTCATGGCGCGCAAAGTCGCGGTGCATATGCCGGTACTGGCCAGCTCGTCAGTTACGAGCGTGGACTTCTTATCGATCTGCGCAATGAGGATCGGCCGGAGCGTGTTGGTGTTGACGCTCGGGACATGCAGCGAGCGCACCTTGCCGCTGCGCTCCACAAGGGCGAAGGCAATCTCCTTGCCCATTCCTCCGACCGCACTCGTGCGCTTACCGCGATGCTTGTTCTTCTCCTTGCCGCCGATATAAGTCTCGTCAGCCTCAACAAATTTTCCGTCGCCTCCCATCGGCGTCGGGTTCAATTCGCGCATACCCTCACGGATGCGGTGCGCCATGAACCATGCCGTTTTGTACGGAAGGCCGAGCATCCGGTGAAGCTGATGCGTCGAAATACCCTTCTTACTGGCGCACATCAAATGCGTCGCCAGAAGCCATTTCGTCATGGGGATGTGGGACCGCTCATAGATCGTTCCGACCGCCGCCGTAAACTTTCTGCGGCAGTCCTTGCAATGATACCAGCCGGGTCCCATGGACTTGCCGCCCAAAGCCTTCACGGTCTCGAACTGACCGCAGAACGGGCAGTGCGTGCCGTTCGGCCAGCGGATCGCCTCAAAGTGTTCCCTTGCCGCGTCGGCATCGGTGAAAATCGGGTTCGTCAGATCAACGGTGGCGGTCATGGCTAGTCTCCTTGACCGGAAATATGGCATTTCAGGTTCTGTTCAGTCAAGGTGATAATTCCCCTTGAGGGGGAGGGCCAGAGAGGGGGGTCATTAAGAGGCCGAAGAATCACCAGCCTCCGCACGCCCGATGGGGGCGCGTGCGCCCCGGCAAGGGGGGAGCAAAGAAGTCATGCCCTAGAGAGATTGGAGGCTGGCGCTTGGGCGCTCCCCACGCGCCAGCCATAACATGTCACCAAGCCTGTAAGCCGGGTTCTGTACCGCGCCTCGCATGGGAGCGCGCGGCGATGGCCATTCATCTGGGACGCCTGTCGCCAGACGCCTCTTGCGACCAACCCGGGCGGCTCGCCTGGAAACGAGACTGGCGGTTTTGACGCCGCCGCGCTGCCCCTATTCGGTCTTGCTCCCGGTGGGGTTTACCGTGCCGTCCTTGTTACCAAGAACGCGGTGCGCTCTTACCGCACCCTTTCACCCTTACCGCGCCTGCCGTCTCCGGCGGACGAGGTGGTTTGCTTTCTGTTGCACTGTCCCTGGGGTCGCCCCCGCCGGAGGTTATCCGGCACCGTATCTCCATGGAGCCCGGACTTTCCTCTCCGTCCGCCGATACGCTGGCAACTGGCAGAGCGGCCATCCGGCCTGCTGACGAAGCTAATAAGGGGCTTGGGCGCTGCGGCGTCAAGCGTGGGCAGGGGGTTCACGCAGGGAAGGCGCGGAGCGCCGTCGCGGCGATCGCTTGCAGATCGTTGCGGCTTGCACCTCCCGTCGCCTGCACCGACATGCCTTGCATGACGGTGGCCACGAAGCTCGCAAGCGCCGCCGGGTCCGCGTCGGCGGGTAGATCGCCCTCCCTTTTCGCCCGCTTCAGGCGCTCGCGGATCGCGACCTCCCCTGCCGCCCGGCGAGACGCGAGGACCTGTTTGACGGATTCGCACTCCTCGCCACCACAAAGCGCTCCCTGCACCATGAGACAGCCGGTCGGAGTGCGCTTGTCGCTCAAGAGGTCAGCGGTGCTGCATGGCTTCGCGCGCCGATGGGGCAGCGAAAGCCTCCGCGAAGAACGCGTCTCGGCTTGCTTCGTAACGTTCTGGCGCCTTCTTGAACAACGCCTCCTTGTTGCCCAAGGCCGCGTAGAGGCTCGGCGGACCGTGAACACCGTACAGCCCGATCCCATATCGACACCGACATGAAAACCCTGCCGACGGCAACTTTGCCGAGGCGCAGAAGGCGCGCACGGCGCTTGGACGCTACGGCAGGCCTGAAGAGGTGGCGGTTGCGGTTGCTTTTCTTGCCAGTCCCGCCGCGACCTACATCACCGGCACGACGCTCACCGTCGATGGGGGCTACAACGCCTGGTTTGAAACCAGCAGACATCGAGGCGGAGCGGGACCGGCTCCGCCTCGGGCGTCCGCTCAGTTGGTGACGTCGAAATCCATGCCGTCGAAGGTGTAACGCGGGACTTGCGTCCAGACGCCGTCCTCCTGCACCGGAACCTTGTGGACCTTGACATTGTCGACTTCGAGCTTGCCGGTCTTCTGGTTCACCCAAAAATCGATGTCGTAATATTCGTCCTGGCTGCCGGGCTTGCGGAAGTCGGTGCAGACGAAATATTCCCCTTCCTTCTTCAGGTGGCGCACCGGCTGGTGGATCTCGACGAATTCAAGCGGCAAGGTCTCGCCGGTCTTGTCGTCCTTGATGGGAACGTCGCCATTCTGGTCCTTGTGGGTGGCGATGTAATTGTGGATGGCGCCCATCACCTGCCAGGCGCGCGTCACCTCCATGTCGCCCGGATGCTCCTGCACGGGGAGCCACCACCAGGCTACCGGCATGCGCGTGATCATGATCCAGCCGTCGCCCTCCTGCTTCGGCCCTTTCTGCACGCGGATGTCCATCAGCTTCAGCTCTTGGCCTTCGGGCTTGAACCAGAAGTCGATGGCGTATTGCTTCTTTGGCTCATCCTTGTCGTGGAAGATGGTGTTGGCGAACCAGCCATAGCCTTCCATGCCGCGCACGATCTTGATGTTCTCGAAGATCAGATTGAGGTCGGCGTTGAGCTTCGGATCGTGAAACACGAAGGTGCCGTCCTTGCTCCGCTCGTCGACGGTCTTCTTCACCGCCGCGTTCACGTCATCCTCGGTGAACTCCTTGGCCGGTTTGTTGCTCGCAGCGGCGCCCTGGGCGGCTGGTGCGGAGGCGGCCGCATTGTCCTTGGCGATAAAGAACTCGCGAGCCTTCTGGATGTTCTCGGTCGGGTTCTTGAGGAAGGCCTCCTTCGACGCCTCGCTCGAGAAGCAATAGACCTTGCCGTCCTCGGCCGTCCAATTCACCGAGCAATCGGTCTTCACCACCTGACCCGAAGCCAGACCCATGGCGCAAGAGTTATCGAACTCGCCCTTGAGAGGTGC
>Ga0116220_10000164_pt1 | contig 28481 bp, 23 predicted proteins | sample Sb_taG_10_FD_88967 | JGI IMG/M metagenome (GOLD analysis project Ga0116220, IMG submission 88967) | Peat soil microbial communities from Weissenstadt, Germany - Sb_50d_7_NC metaG | ecosystem: Environmental > Terrestrial > Soil > Wetlands > Peat | place: Germany: Weissenstadt | collected 2010-09-21
CATGGTAACCTCGCTTGCATAGCATTATGAACCGCCGCGGGCGCTGCCGCAAGGCAGCGCCTGCAGCCGAATGGCACTTCAATCGCTTTCGCTGGCGTCGTCGTCCGGGTCTTGCGGATACGAGTTTGGGAAACAGTTCTGCCCGGTCGGCTGATGGAAACAGCTCGGTGGATACTTCCACGCGTGGCTGGCCCACCTTTACGTTCCTTGTAAAGGTGGGAACGATGAGGCCTGCGGTCGCGGGTGGAAAATCGTGACGTAGGCCGCATTGGTTCCCACCTTTGCAAAACCCGCAAAGGTGGGCCAGCCACCCTCGGGAGCAAACTTGCCTAGGCGCTTAACGCGGGGGCATTTTTCTCGACCTGGACGGCCGAGGCGGCCGTCCCTACACGAGCCATACGCGCTTGAGGCGTGGCATTCTGCGCGATACTGGCTAGAATCGATAAAGCGACCCAAAGGAATCTTTCATGAGCGCAGTTGAAAAACAGCCGGCCAAGGCCGCTTTCGAAATCAAGAAGGGCATTTGGCAGGTGATGACGCTTAGTGAGTCGGACGTGGAGAAGTATCTCGATCTGCACGAGCTTTTGGATGGACTCGAAGACGGCTTTCGCGGATTGGAGTTGGGAGAAGTTCAGTCTCCGCATCGTCCTCAACTGTCAATTCCTGGCAAGGGTTTTTCTCTGGCGATGCCAGCCTGGCGTCGCGGCATGCAAATGACGGTCAAGATCGTCAACGTTTTCGACCGTAACCTCGACGTCGATCTGCCGAACCACCTGGCCCTGATTAATCTGTTCGATCCGGACAGCGGCGCTGTTTCGTGCGTCATGGACGGCACTTACATTACGGCTATCCGGACGGCTGCGTCCTCGGTGCTTTCGGCGCGCATGCTGAGCCGGAGCGGGTCGCGGATCGCTACCGTGATTGGCGCGGGTGTGCAAGGCCGTGAACACCTGCGACTGCTCCCATTGATTCGAGATCTCGAGCGCATTCATGTTTGCTCGCTGCGCTACGACGACGCAGAGAAGCTTGCCGCGCGGAGCGAAATCGCGCGCGCAACCGCCAATGTGGAAGCAGCGGTGCGTGAGTCGGACATTGTGTGTCTGGCAACTCACTCACCTGCGCCGGTGATCAGGCCGGAGTGGGTAAAGCGCGGGACCCATGTGTCTTCTGTAGGCTATTCGCCTCCGAACGGCGAACTCCCAAAGGAGTTGCCGAGAGAGCATCGCCTGTTTGTCGAGACGCTGGACGCACTTCAGCCGGCTCCCGTCGGCTGCGCCGAACTCGCGGGCCTGGATGCCTCGGTGGCTACGAGTCTGGGAGCAGTGGCTCTGGGTCGCAAACCGGGCCGCCTGCGCGATGACGAGATCACCGTGTATAAGGCGATGGGCATCGCCATGGAAGACATGGTCGCCGCCAATCTCGCTTACCAGAGGGCGAAGCGGGAGGGTGGCGGAGGCTTGATGGCATGGTGATTGCGCGTGTGGGACGCACTGGCTGGCTGGCGATTCTCTCTGCTAGGTTTGTTGCCGGAGTTTGTGAATCTGTTTGACGTGATGGCGTCCGTGGACCCAATGAAACTTTCGCCATTGGCGAGCGGTCAAGGGTCCGAGGATGGGGTGGTCGACCAATCGGGTGCGCTTGCCGAAGCGGTCTTCGCATTGGGAAATCACTGCGTCCATGGCTGAGATGCGGGGGCCAATTTCGTGTGCGACTTCTTCCGCCGGCATGCCGCGCGGCACCGTGCGTTCCGGCGCTTTGCGTCCCTCGGGCAGACGTCCTAGTTCAGTGACCACAAAGGTTCGCATGCGATCCTTCAGGGCGGGCGTCCGCGCCAGCGGTTTGCCGGCTTGCAGGCAGCGCTCGAATCCTTTTGTGGTTCCGGTGTAGGTGAGATAGAGGTGCTCGAGAACTTCCGCGGCGCTCCACTTGCCCTCGGGATGGCGCCGCAAGTCTTCAGCGGTCATGCCGTCAGTGGCGATCGAGATTGCTTCCTGTAACCTTTGTAGATACGCATCCATCGACGAACTCCGGACGAACTGCCGCATTGCTTCTAGTAGAATCAGTTTCGGCATTGACGGTTGCAAAATTTCACGCCTCGATGGATGGTGCTATGAAGAAGCTACTGATGGCGATGCTGGCGCTGGCATTGTTGACCCTGGCAGGTTGCACATCGGAACCCGCCAAGCCGGCGCAAACCGAGAAGCCGCAGCCCAAAGCCGTGGAGTTGCAGACCGGCCGCTATGCCTTTCAGAAGCTTTACATCGCGGCACGCGGCTGGGCACACGACGCCCAACCCTTTCGGTTGGAATCGCAGATCACGACTGATTCGAAGGGTAAGGACGGCAAGTCGGATGTGTGGCGCGCCTCCTTCGCATCCCCGGCAGGACGCAGCGTGAAGCCTTACGTGTGGTCGGGGACGGATGATAAGGATGCTCCCACCCGCGGAATCACTCCCGGCAACTAGGACAATTACAGTCCGACTAATGCGTCGACTCAAGTATTTGACATCGGCTTTCTAAAGATCGACTCGGACAAGGCTTTTGAAATTGCGCAGCAACACGGCGGCGACAAGTTGCTGGAGAAGACTCCGGACAGTCCCATCCTTTACGTGCTCGATTGGAGTCACGCGACGAATATGCTCATCTGGCATGTGATCTACGGAAACAGCCGTGACGATGCCAAACTGGTTGTGGATGTGAATGGCACGACGGGAGAGTTTATCCGGGTAGAGAAATAATCGTAAAACCAAGCTCATGGCTTGGGCTGGGTCTTCGCGGAGGCTTCATTCTTCAGTTGTGGCGCTTTCAGCTTCTCTAGTGCTTTGCGCGCTTCTTTGGAGAATGGGCCGTCGGGCAGAATCTTCAGATACTCCTGATAGTGCGGGATTGCCTGATCGGGCTGATCCAGCTTCTCGTAGCACTGCGCCATGCGGAAATTGGCGACGGCGTCTTTCTCTTTCCATACCAGGGCATCCTGATAACGCGCGAGCGCGGCGCGGTAGTTCTTGCGTTTGAAGTAGTAGTCGCCGACCTCGTCATCCTTCACTGCCCGGTAAGGATTCCAGGGATGCATTTCCTGCACGTCGCCAGCGGGCTCATCTTCGGGGTCGGTATCGACCACGCCGCTGTTGGGATGATTCTTGACGTCATCCTTGGGAGGGCTCAAATCAACCCGGGTGTCGCTGCTCGAACTTTCGCCCGCTTCGGCCGGCGCCTTGGAGCGGGGAGGAGCCTGGTTCTGGTCGGGCTGCTCTGGAGCGGGCTGCGGTTCCTGTTGGGCGACTGCCCAGCTTCCCAGACAAAGGAAGAAGAGGGCAATGAGGACGGACCTACGCATAGATAGATTTTAACGCGTTGTGAGGGGAAAAAGCTGCTGGCAAAAGGCATCAACAAAAATCAGGCCACTCCTGGGGAGGGAGCGGCCTGCGTTGGCGAAGTCCTCCGGGGAGGAGGGTAAACTTGTTTAGAGCGACGGCCCGGACGGCTGATTGGTCGCCGACGTGGGCGTAGCGCTTGCAGACGTGTTGGTCATGAGCCGCACATCCACGCGTCGGTTCTTGGCCCGGCCTTCACGGGTTTTGTTCGATTCGACGGGCTTATCCTTGCCCAGCCCGATGACATAAATCTTGTACGCCGGAATCTGGCGCTCCGCGGCCAGATACTGAATCACGGCATCGGCACGGCGCTGGCTGAGTCCGTAGTTGTATTCGGAATCGCCTGTCGCATCGGTCGCGCCTTCGACGGTAAGAATGTAACCCTTGGTGTTGGGCACGTCGGTGGCGAGTTGATCGAGCGACGCTTTGGCGTCCTTGGTCAAGTTGTCTTTGTTAAAGGCAAAGTGAACCGAAGTTTCGGTCACAACCCGGTAGTTGTCCAGGTTGGCGACCGCAGTCTGCAACGTGTCCACGCGGTGGACGGCGTTGGTAGCCAGGGTCTGAGCCTGATCGGCTTGCTGGCCGGCCGCCTGGGCCTTCTGATCCACTGCATCAGCTTTCGCCTGCACTTGCTGGATTCCGGCCTGGGCGCGCGCGTCTACATCTTTAATGTCCTTCGAATTCTTTGCGGTCAGGTCATCCAGCTCATTGGTCTTGTTGATCAGAGGCGTGGTCTCTTGACGGACGTAGTTCTTGCTGGCACATCCGACCGAGGCCGCCATGCTCACTGCCAGTAGAACAGTTAACGAAGTGCGATTCATGTTGGGATGCTCCTTTTTTCTCTTAGAACCGGGAATCTTAGACTTTACTGAACCCTGGGATTTGGTTATTCCGATCTATTTGATGCCGTTTAATTCGAACCCGGTTTTCAGAATCTGCGGACTGCCATTACCGATTCTGGGTCGTCAGATTCCGGGCCAATCTGCCGTCCACACGCATTCTACTTAAGCACGAGCGCTGCCAACCCAGGCTGGAAGACGGGTTGGAGTCTAAGTTGTTGCTGTGGAAACGATTATACATTTAGTGGTGAGAACAGGCGAGGCTGGAATAGGAACAAAGGCAATCTGAACTGAGGAAATTTTATACGGTGCGAGGATCGGCTAGATCGACGGATTGGTCAATCCTTACCCCGCTGGAACCCGCTCCGTAAGGACAGATCGCTACGGCGTCCATTGATTTTTCCCGCTTGACGCATCCACGGTCGTTCCAGTGATCTCGCGCTTTCAAGCGTCCGAATCGCAACCTGCTTCTCGGGGGACAAGCCGGACTGCCGGGAGGTTTCGGCGAGCCATGCCCACAGTTTCTGCGTCAGACGTATTTTGACGGTGGGGCTCATGGATACAATTCTAACGGCTTTTCCTGCGACGTGCGATCAGTTCCGACAGGATCGACTTGCGGATATTCCTGTGTTCGAAGAGGGTCTTCGGGCATCGTCTAAAATGAATCAACGGCAATGGATCTTCAGCAGAAAATCCGCACTCTGCCCGCATCAGCCGGTGTTTATCTGTACAAGAACGCCGAGGGCGAGGTCATTTATGTTGGCAAGGCCAACAACCTGCGAAGCCGGGTCAGTTCTTACTTTCGCGAAGGCCGTCTCGAAGACGCGAAAACCGATACCCTGGTGCGCGAAGCAGCGGACGTTGACTACATCGTCGTCGCTAATAACAAAGAAGCGCTGGCCCTCGAAAATCACCTGATCAAACAGAAGCAGCCGCGCTTCAACATTCTGTTGCGCGACGACAAAACTTATCCGTACGTGAAGCTGACTTTGGGAGAGCGTTTCCCGCGAGTTTATGTCACGCGACGACTACGAAAAGACGGCAGTTCGTACTACGGCCCGTATTTCCCAACCAGCCTCGCTTATCGCATCGTGGACCTGATTCACCGTCATTTTCTGATTCCATCGTGCAAGGTCGATCTTGGGCGGTTTCATCCGCGGGCGTGCCTGCAGTATTACATCGGACGCTGCCTCGGACCTTGCGTGGAAGGATTGACCACGCCCGAGACTTATCAGGAAGCGGTGCGCGATGTGAAACTGTTTCTCGAAGGGCGGCCGACGGATCTTTCACACTCGTTGCGTGAGCGCATGGCAAAGGCGGCTCAGGCGGAGGAGTATGAGCGCGCCGCGAAGTATCGCGACTTGATTTCGACGGTCGAGCAGTTGCAGGAGAAACAACGAATTGCCGCGGTCGAGGGCGACGACGCCGACGTCTTCGGTTTTCACTATGAAAATGACATGCTGGCCGTCAACCTGTTTCACATGCGCGCCGGCCGGGTGCTCGACCGGCGGGAATTCTTCTGGGAAGATCTGCCGGAGTTCGAGTCTCCGGGTAGAGACGTGGCTCGCGACGTCTCCAGCGAAAGCGTGGCAAGCAATGTTTCTACGGAATTTCATCCTGGCGAGTTTTTCTCCGCGCTGCTGAAGCAGCTTTATATCGGACAGCCCTACGTCCCGCGGCACATTTATGTTCCGGTCGAGTTCGAAGACCGTGAAACGCTGGAGGAAGTGTTGTCCGAGCAGATCGCTGGCAACAGCTCGCACCAAGCACGAGTCCACATACTTGTTCCGCAGCGCGGCGAAAAACGTTCTCTCCTGGACCTAGCCGGCAACAATGCCAAACAATCGTACGACCAGCGCTTCCGAGTGATGAAGCCGAATACGAAAGCGATTCAGGAGGCGTTGCAGGACGCGCTCGCCATGCCCGAATTGCCGCGCCGCATCGAGTGCTTCGACATCTCGCACATTCAGGGCGCGGAGACGGTGGCTTCAATGGTGGTCTGGGAAGATGGCCACATGAAAAAATCCGACTACCGCAAATTTATTATCCGCAGCGTCGATGGCGTGGATGACTTCGCCTCGATGCGCGAGGTAGTGACGCGCCGATACAAGCGCATGCAGGAAGAGAAGAAGCCGATGCCAAGCCTGGCGCTGATCGATGGCGGGCTCGGCCAATTACACGCTGCCGCCGAAGCGCTCGCAGCGCTCGAGATCATCAACCAGCCGCTGGCCGCGATTGCCAAACGCGAAGAGATTATTTACGTGTATGGACAGGAACATGAACCGGTCGTGCTCGATCACCATTCTCCCGTGCTGCACCTCATTCAACTGATCCGCGACGAGGCGCACCGCTTTGCCGTGACTTTCCACCGCAAGCGGAGACAAATGCGCGACCGCTCGACCGAATTGCTGGACATTCCCGGCGTAGGGGCACGCACGACTCGCCGGTTGCTGGAACATTTCGGAAGCGTGCAAGCGGTGAAGCAAGCCGATTCAGCAGCGCTGTTCTCGGTGGTCACACGCGCGCAGGCCGAGGCGATTATGGAACACTTTCGGAAGTGAAACCCCGAAACTGCTAAACTACCGCTTCACCGCCATGAAACCAACGCTTCTACTCCTGTTGACTCTCGCCGGGCTTGCGCTGCCGTGCCCAGCCGCGCCCCAAAACTCCGACGCATCAAACGAGGCTGCACCGAATCTGGCGACTCCGCAAGAACGGCATCTGCGCAACGTTCGCCAGCTCACCTTCGGAGGACAGAATGCCGAAGCTTACTTTTCGGCGGACGGTCAGAAGCTCATTTTCCAATCCACGCGCGACAACCTGCAATGCGATCAGATGTTCACCATGAACGTGGACGGCTCCAATGTTCACATGGTCTCGAACGGCAAGGGAAAAACCACCTGCGGATATTTTTATCCCGACGGCAAAACCATTCTCTACTCGTCCACCTATCTGGCGGACGCGCAATGCCCGCCGCGGCCCGACTACTCCAAGGGATACACGTGGGCCGTTTATCCCGGGTTCGACATTTTCGCCGCCAACCCGGATGGCTCCGGCGTCATGCAACTTACCGACACACCGGGCTACGACGCCGAGGCCACGCTCTCGCCAAACGGAAAGCATATCGTCTTCACTTCCATGCGCAATGGCGATCTCGACATCTACACCATGGACTCGGACGGCCGCCACGTGAAACAACTCACGCACGAACTGGGATACGACGGCGGCCCGGTCTTCTCGCCGGATGGAAAGTGGATCGTGTATCGTGCGTATCATCCCAGCGGCGAAAAAGAGATTACCGAATACAAAGACTTGCTGGCGCAAAACCTGATCCGCCCGACGTCGCTTGAGATTTGGATCATGAAAGCCAACGGACGCCACAAGCGGCAGATCACGCATTTGGGCGCAGCCAGCTTTGCCCCGGCGTTTTCCCACAGCGGCAAACGGATTATCTTTTCTTCGAATCTGGGTTCAACCGGCGGCATGGGCAACTTCGAGCTTTACGCCATCAACGTGAACGGCAAGGGCTTGGAGCAGATTACCTACAGCCCGGGCTTCGACGGATTCCCCATGTTCAGCGCGGATGGAAAGAAACTGGTATGGGCCTCGAATCGCAACGGCAAGGCGCCGCACGAGACGAATATCTTCGTGGCCGACTGGGTTCCGTAGGCTTTCGTCGATTCACCAGCAGAAGTTCTCCGACTTCCGATTGCACTTCCGGGACCCGGCGCTGGCATGGTGCGCCGTATAATAGCCCTTCGCGCAAATGGAATCGCTGATGAAATCTCGCCAGTGGTTGATCACAGCAGGTCTGCTCGTCCTGGCGTTCGCTGCGGTCATTGGGTCGATTCTGACTCGCGATCTCGGCCCGATGCAGTCGCCCACGGCTGCGGGATCGGCAACCCAACAACCTCTCGTAGATGAGCAACCGTTGCTGACCGCACGCGCCATGGCCAAGTTGGCGTCCGGCGCGGACGAACATCGCTTCGCTGACCAAGCTGCTGAACAGGCCGACAATGAAGTCGATCTCGCCTTTCACGACGCTTTGCGCGAGGCTGCGGACCATCCAGTCCCGCCGACACCGCAGAATCGTGAACTGTATGAACACGCCACCCAGTCCGAGGCGCAGGTCAAAACCGATCAGGATCAGCTTGACCAACTGAAGAAGCAACTCGCCTCGACCAGCGGGGTTCATCAGGAGCGGGTGCAGGAACAACTTGACGTAGCTCAAGCTCAACTGGAACTCGATCAGGATGAATCGAACGATGCCAAGGAAGACCTGCTCCGGTCGGGCGCCGATCCCGGGAGCTTGATTCAACGCCAATTCGATCAGCACGAAGCCGTCGAACACGGCACCGTGGCAAAACCTGCAGCGACTGCCAGCGCCCCGGAAATCAATTACCAGGCAGGCAGTCTCTGGGCTCAATTCGCCGCCTGGCGCGCGCTGCGCAGCCGGGCGATCCCGCTGGAGAAAGCGCGGGACGAAGCCCGCCAGGCCGCAACCACGCTGATGGAAAAGCACGCGGCGTTGGACAAGCAGGTAACGGCGGCAAAAGCCAAGCAGCATGAGAACTCGCCCGCCACGGGTCAAGCAGGTTCGGGTCAACCAAACCCGTTTCAATCAGGTTCCGCACAGTCCAACGCTCAGTCCAGTTCCGTGTCCACTACTCCGAGCGCGGTGAAAGCGCTGCATCGCCTTTCCGATGATCAGAAGAACCTGGCCGACCTGGATAAGCGCATACAGGACGAACAGGAGTTGGCCAACAGTTACACAGGTTGGATCGCGGTGATTCAGTCTCACCAGCGCTCAGCGTTGCACGGCATGGTCCAGTCGGCACTGTGGATCATCCTCATCATTCTGTCGGTGTATCTTGGCGACCGCTCGATCGATCGCTACTTATCCGAAGTGGGATCGGAGCGCACGCGCCTGCATACTCTTCGGGCCGTGATTCGCTTTGCCGTACAGGCCGTGGGCGTCGCGCTTATTTTGCTGGTGATCCTTGGCGCACCGCAGCAAACCACGACGTTCCTGGGCCTCGCCACTGCTGGAATTACCGTGGCGATGAAGGATTTCATCGTCGCCTTCTTCGGCTGGTTCGTGTTGATGGGCAAGAACGGGCTTCGCGTGGGCGATCTGGTCGAGATCGACGGCGTCGCCGGCGAGGTAGTCGAGATCAATCTGCTGCGCACGATTTTGCTCGAAACCGGCAACTGGACCGATACCGGCCATCCCACTGGACGCAAAGTAGCATTCGTGAACAGCTACGCCATCGAGGGCCACTTCTTCAACTTCACGACCAGCGGCCAGTGGATGTGGGACGAACTGCTCATTACCGTGCCGCAGAATCAGGATCCTTACCCGCTTCTCGAGGCCATTCAGACCACGGTAACGAAGCAGACTGAGACCAACGCCGTGGCCGCTGAGAAAGAGTGGAAGAACGCCGCCAGCAACTACAAAGTAAGCTCGGTCTCAGCCGCGCCAAGCGTGAACTTGCGGCCAACTTCCGCGGGTGTGGAAGTCCATGTCCGCTACATCGCGCGCGCCCAGGAACGCTCCGCCATCCGTGCCCGCCTGAACCAGGCGCTGGTAGAGCTGCTGCATCGCCGCGGTGTGGACGAAACAGAAAGCATGTCCGCGGCGAAATAATCGCTCAACGCGGAGTCGTCTAGTTTACTTCGTCAAACACTTCTGTCGCGCAGACACCAGCGGCGGTCTTCAGCAATAAGCGATAACTCAGCTGATGTTTGCGCCAAAATTCTCGCGGCAGCCAGGCGCGCAACTTAACTTCTGAAATAAATTCGGTCTTGAGCGGGCTATACTCCCCCGGGTGATCGGGATCAAGCACTGCCTCTACGCGGTCGTCGGGTCTGAAGTTTTCGCCTTCAATCTCCACTATTTGATACTTAGGGCTGTGTGCGTCCATGAGCGGAATTGGGAACGGAGAAACAGAATTGATGGCTGCCGCCCTGGGGGCAACTTTTTGCGCTGGAGCGGGCAAAACCTGAATTTCTACGGGCTCGGAAATTTTCAGGGTGTTGTCATCCGTCACCCACCCGCGGATGGGCTCATTACTTGCGAAGGGACCAACGGTCAGCAAATAATACGGGATTTTCGCATGTATTTCCTGCGACGAAACGAAATCAGCGTCGCCACCGCCCAGTCCCATTTGCACTTTGGACGCAGTACCAAACACTGCGAGTGATTCCTTGGTGAACCCTCTGCCCCTCAAAGTGACTTCCACATCGTCTCTTTTCGCGGCGTCTGAGCGGACTGAAGACGGTTCAACCGAACTGATCACCGGACTGTCCTTGCTCGCAACATAGAGTTCCTGCTGCGGCGTTAGCTTGGACAAGGCGTTAGCGTCCATCTCGAAGGACGCGTCTTGACCCACTAGACCGTAGACGCCAGGCCTCACCAAATATCCAAACGGAACCGTGACTTTAATATGCCGCAGATCGATAACTTCGATATTCAGATATTCGCGAAAAATCCAGCGGTAGTTCTCAGTGGTGTCGTCCTTTTCGACTAATATCACCTTCATGTCGGGTGGCAGGTCTCGACCGGTAGCAATCACATCGGTCACGTCGCCGCCTTCCTGTAATCGGATCGGCGGCCCTTCCAGTTCGGCATTGCCTGTTGACTCGCTGGTAGTATTGCCCACCACTACTGAAGAAACATTGCTTCCAAAAGAGGGCCCAGAGCAAGGGTTGTCGATACAGAACTCAGGCAGCTCGGCGTCATAGATTGCGAGGCTGAGCATCTCTGGTGTAGTCGGATAAGGGTAATCAGGATTCCAGGGGATCTGCCCGTCAGTCTTTACTGGAACTGCGGTCCGGAAAAGCCGCTTGGGCCGGTCCCAGACTTCAATCCACGCGGCACTGATGCCGTGGGTGTCGGGAACATGGTATGTGACGTTCATGCCGTCCGTTGCATCCGCGAAGGTGAGTTTAGGATTGAGCTTGGCGCAACTGTTCACCGCAGTCTGCCCTGCCAGGGGGTAAGCCGCTGTAAGAACGAGGATCAGCCAGGACGAGCGCCGGAGCATAGCAAATTGTAGGAGCGCGCGAATCGCGCAGTCGAGCAAAGTCGTTCAATGCGGCGCACCGAGGTAATCCGCCTACGTCATTGAACCTGGATTAATCTTCTCAGCCGTCATGCTTTTCTTACGGGCTAGTGCCAACGCCCCTTCCACTGGATCAATTACCGTCGTATTCGGCGACACTTGCGGGTAAGCGGCGCGAACGCTTTTGTCGAACACGTGCCGCACCAGGTCGGAATTGCAAAAGACTCCTCCTGAAACCGCCACAGTTGCAGTTTTGTCATTTCCAAAAAGCCGAGCGATCACGATTCCGGCCAGAATTGCCAACTCCATGCCAGACTGGGTCAACACGAGGTGAGCCGTCGCATCGCGCGCATCTGCCGCAGACAACACAGCCGGGAGCAATCCCGCGAAGTCAGGAAACTTGTTGGAATTCACAACCAATTGCTCACGCGTCGTGACGCTCCATGATTTCATGATGCGTTCGAGCAGCCCACCCTCACCTTCGACACCGGTTTCGTCATAGGCGCGCATGCACGCTGCGACGGCGGCCCGCCCGATCCAGTGCCCCGAGCCTTCGTCAGAAATAGCGAACCCCCATCCGCCGGCGCGCGCGGTCTCACCTTTCGAATTGCGCCCGTAAGCGATCGACCCCGTGCCGGCAATCACGATCACGCCCGGCCCGCTGCCAAATGCCGATTCCATAGCGATCACCATGTCACCGACGACTTCAATCTCGCTGGAAACAAATTCAGCCAGCAACCGTCGCACGACCGCAGCGATTTCAGGACGCGCCCCACCAGCAATTCCCACGCAGGTTCTTTTGATTTGCGCCGGAGTAACGTTCGCCGCAGCACAGGCTTGCCGTATGGCTGCACCCAGAGCTTCGCGCGCCTGGCGCTCTCCCACTCGGATCACGTTGCTGCCAGCCGATACCCCGGCGCCAAGAACCGAATTCTCATCGCCGACAACGCATGAAGTCTTGCTTCCGCCGCCATCAATGCCAAGAAAGATTGCCACGAGCGTAGTTCTATCACAGGCGCAAGCCGAGACGGCTACGACTTGGTGATGTTGGTCTTACGAGCTTGGTACCCTCCTGAACATTGCTGAACTTTAGGAGCGCAAGCCCGGTACTCTGTGATGGGTTGCCCACATTTTCGGGCGAGGGCGTCTGCGCAGCACAAGCTCATGGGTTTAGACAAACTCGATCTAACCATCATCGCGCTCTACCTCGTGGGGATTACCTTGTTCGGTCTGCGTTTCCGCAAGCGGCAGCGCACATTGCGCGACTATTTTCTGGCCGACCGCAACATTCCGTGGTGGGCGATTGCGCTTTCGATTGTCGCCGCCGAAACCAGCACGCTCACCATCATCAGTATTCCCGGCCTCGCCTACGATACAAATCTAACGTTCCTGCAGGTCGTGCTCGGGTACTTGGTCGGACGCGTCATTATTAGCTTCGTTCTACTGCCGCACTATTTTCGCGGCGATCTTTACACTGCGTATGCGCTGATCGAGCGCCGTTTCGGCCGCGGGCTGCGATCGCTGACCGCTGGCTTGTTCCTGGTAACTCGCGCGGCAGCGGAAGGCGTGCGCGTCTATGCCGTCTCCATCGTCGTGGCCATCGCATTCGGCACTGGTGAGATTGCCTCGATTGCCATTATCACAATATTGACCTTGATCTATACCTTCGAAGGCGGACTGGCGGCGGTGATCTGGACCGACGTAGTACAAACCGTTATCTACGTCGGCGGAACCGTGGTCGGTCTGTTCACCATCCTTCACCTGGTTCCCGGAGGATGGGCCACCATTCACAGCGTGGCCGCTGATGCGGGCAAGCTGCGCATCTTTGACTTCACTCCCAACTTCTGGATGCCTTACACCTTCTGGGCAGGCGTCGTGGGCGGAACTTTTCTGACCACAGCCAGTCACGGCACCGATCAACTCATCGTGCAGCGATTGCTGGCGGCGCGGAGCCAGCGCCAGTCCGTCACTGCTTTGCTCTCGAGCGGAGTCGCAATTGTCTTCCAGTTCGCGCTGTTTCTGATGGTCCGCATCATGTTGTTTGCCTATTACCGCGTGCCTTCGCGGACGTTCGGAACATCAGACCGAATCTATCCCAGGTTCATTGTCAGCCAGATGCCGCACGGAATCTCCGGCCTGCTGATCGCCGCTATTCTTGCCGCAGCCATGTCGAACCTGAGCGCTGCGCTCAATTCGCTATCGTCGACTTCGATCATTGATTTTTATCTCCAGCGCAAACCACAGACCGACGAACGCCGGCGGGTACAGCTTTCTCGCATCGCAACTTTCGTCTGGGCGCTGATACTGTTTTTGCTGGCAGTGCTCTCGCTGCATAAAGTAGGACGCGTCATTGAAGTCGGACTGCAAATCGCCTCCGTCGCTTACGGGGCCTTGTTAGGAGTGTTCCTGCTCGGAGTGCTGACCCGGCGGGCGAATCAATCCGGAGCGATGGTTGGCATGGTGTGCGGATTCGTCACCGAACTCTGGATATGGCTCGGGACGCGGGTTCCGTGGACCTGGTACGTCGCGATTGGAACCGTGATAACGTTCACCGTCGGATACGCGGCCAGCGCATTATTCCAACAAGAAAAGACTACCCTTTAGATCGCTTATACTTCCACTCGCCGAATGCCTGCAGCCGCTAAAACCCGTCCCGAACTTGCCCGCGATCTTGGAGTAAGCCATGCGGGCGCGATTGTTGTCGGCACTATCATCGGTAGCGGCATTTTTCTTGTTCCGGCTGAGATGATGCAAGCTGTCGGCTCGGCCAAACTGGTTTATCTGGCGTGGCTGATCGGCGGACTGCTCTCGTTCTTCGGCGCGCTCACTTATGCTGAACTGGGCGCGATGAAGCCGCAGGCCGGCGGCGAGTACGTTTATGTCCGCGACGCCTACGGTCCTCTTGCCGGATTTCTCTACGCCTGGACGTGGTTCATTATTGCCAAGCCGGCATCCATCGCAACCGTCACGATTGGCATGGTTCGCGTCCTTGGAACTTTCCCGGTGTTCGCCTTTTTCTCCGACCGTTTCGTGAATCAGCCCTTCGTCATCACTTACGGACAACTGGTTGCCATCGCCGCGACTGTGCTGATTTCTCTGCTCAACTACATCGGAGTTAAGAAAGCCGGCGAATTTCAATTGATTTTCACTTTGTTGAAAGTCGCGATCATTCTGGGCATCGTCGTCATCGGATTCAGTTATCGCGACGGAAGCTGGAGCCACTTTGCCGGCAACTACGCAGCGGCGAAGGGCGGCATTGCCGGCTTCATGGCCGCGCTGGTGGCGGCTTTGTGGGCCTATGACGGATGGAACGATCTCAACATGGTCGCGGGCGAAATTCGCCAGCCGGAGCGCAATATTCCGACTGCGCTGATCGCGGGCGTGGCCACGGTTGGCGCGCTTTACATGCTGGTCAATGCGGCGGTGCAATTCGTTTTGCCGGCTGGCGCGATTGCGGCTTCTCCTCGGCCCGCTTCGGACGCCATCGGCCTGGTGTGGGGCACCCTTGGAGCCAGCGTAGTTTCTGCGGCTATGGCGGTTTCCATGCTGGTCACGTTGAATGGAACGATCATGAGCGGGGCGCGCGTTCCCTTCGCAGTGGCGCGCGACCGTTATTTTTTCTCTGCCCTGGCCGAGGTTCATCCACGCTTCCACACGCCTTCAGTCGCCATTGCCGTCCAGGCGGCGATTGCCATCCTGTTGCTGCTTTTCGGGGGTAGCTTCCGGCAGTTGTTTTCGCTGGCGATTTTCGCGGAGTGGCTCTTTTACATGATCGCCGGGAGCACGGTGTTTATTTTTCGGCGGCGCGATCCGCAAACCCTCCGGCCTTATCGTGTCTGGGGATATCCCGTGGTTCCATCCCTATTTGTTCTGTCGTCCGCCCTGCTTCTGTACTACACCTTTACCGATAACCTGCTGAATTCGGCCCTCGGCTGCATCGTAATTCTGGGTGGTGTGCCGATTTTTTATGGCTTTGCCCGGCGGCGCGCCAGGTTGAACCGGTAGTCGAGCAGTTCGTACCCTGTTTTCTTGGGCTGAATTGCCGGCCAGGTCCGCTTCGTCCTGCACCAGCGCATTACCTGAACCAGTGGTATCCCAGGCTGAGCCGGATGCCGTTGAACTCGGGATTTTGAATGCCAAGGTTGGCGTTGGAAAGATGCGACCATGCGCACCCGATGTCCACGGACTGGCGCTTGCGCGTGAACAGGTGAATCCCTCCGCCGCCGCGGGCGGTGAAGTTCACGTTTGAGGTGTTTCCCGGGGGGATGTTAGTCGGGGTAAAGATAGCGCCTCCCGCCATTTCGATGTAGGGCAATACGGGGCCGAGGTGGTGGATCGAGTTCCAGCGGAGGACAACGGGTTCGAAGCCGCCGCCTTTCACATTTTGGGTTTTCGCGGTTACGAATAGTGGGATGACATCGAATCCGTATTCCAGGGAGCCGCGGCGCCAGCCGTGGCCGACTTCGCCGGTGAGCACTCTCCCGAGAAACGCTCCAGCGGTCCAAATGCGTGCTTCGGTAAAGGAGTTTCTGTTCTCTTCTCCGGTGGCCCCGGTCGCCCAGAGATTGAGATCCCAAGTTCCCTTCTGGGCGGTGGGAAGCGGGTATTGTTGAGCTGTTGCGGTGCAGGCGGCGAACAGGAACATCAGCCTGATGAGCGGTCTTGCTGCGCCGAATCGAGCGATCAGGTTCATGCGTTTTGTTCAGACCAGTTCGTCAGCAGAGACCTCCTGTCTCGCACGGCGTTCGGCTTTTATCGATTTGTTTCTTGATGCCGGTTTTGCCATTTCGGATGCGTCTTTCTGCAAAATTCATTGTGCAAATATCTCGCGCCCGGCGGCCACTTGAGTGGCCGCGTGGCGTTACAATACTTGAACTATGGGGATTCCGCAACGCGACGAAGCTGCTCCGTACTACTTCAAATACATCGACCGGGTCCCGAGCGACGACATTGTGAGCACGCTCGGTTCGCAATTGGACGAAACGCTTGCATTCCTGCATGGCATCTCGGAAGAAAAATCCCTTCACCGCTACGCGCCGGATAAGTGGAGCATTCGCCAGGTGCTGAATCACGTCAACGATGCCGAGCAGGTTTTCCTGTTCCGTGCCCTCTGGTTTGCCCGCGGTTTCGACAGCCCGCTGCCCAGCTTTGATCAGGACATTTCCGTTGCCGCGGCTCGGGCCGACGAGTTTTCCTGGGCCGGCCAGGTGCAAGCATTCCAGGGAGTTCGGCTGGCGACGGTGTCCTTTTTTCGCAATCTCCCGGCCGACGCCTGGGTGCAAAGCGGGGTTGCGAGCGGGAACCGCTTCAGCGTGAACGCGCTGGCCTACATTCTGGCTGGCCATGTTGCCCACCACCGGGCAATCCTCGAGGAACGGTATCTTTAGAACTTTGTTTTTTGTGCGCCGGTCGTCCGCCTCTGGCGTTGTTAATGGCCTAATCGATGCTGCCTAAGAGCCTCGACTGATTCGTGCTTGTGCCGTTTTGGGGCCAATTCCGCTTTGGGCTTCCGCCCATTACCTAAGTACAGGTGCGGGCGACACGTTTACCCCTCGCCCAGTCTCCCGTAAGTTAGAAGTTCTACCCGCGCACTCTCCCCATGGCTCGGGTTCCCTTATTGGAGTGTGTGGATGGCTAGGCCTGACAAGCTTGAATTCGGTCTTCTGCCGGAGCGACGCATGGATTGGCGCACTTTGGCCACCAGCTACGGCATCGAGGCATTTTTACTCTTGCTGCTGTTGGGCGCGGGGTTCTTTTTCCCGGACACGCTCCGTCTGCGGCAGAAGTTCACGGTCACGGAACTCGTGCCCAGACCCGATTTGAAGCCCGAACCGGTCCGGCCTAAGCCGAAAATGAAGCGGCCGGTAATCGCCCCCAAGCTGACGCCTCCGCCGGTCAGTTTCCCGACCGCGAAACTGTTTGTGCCGAAGGACATCCGTACCAAGAAAAAGAAGGAAGAGGAAGAGAAAGCTCCGCAGCTGGAAGCTAAGTTCAAGGCGCCAGAGTTAGCGGCACCGCCGAGTGCGCTTCCGGCAAAGATCGTGTACACCGGGGCGTTCGGCAGCTCGGCCGCCCCGACTGTCAGTGCTCCCATACAGAAAGTGCAGACCGGAGGATTCGGCGATCCTGACGGGCTGAAAGGACAGGGCAAGGACAACGCCCATCTCACATCCGCCAAGCTGGGTTCGTTTGATTTGCCGGAAGGTCAGGGCACCGGGAACGGAGCAGGTGGAGCGAAAGGTATCAAGGGGACGATCGCGAGTGCGGGCTTCGGAAATGGAATCGCGCAGGGGGACAATCGAGGTCGCGGCGCCTCCGTGCAGACTGCGGGATTCGGTGCGCAGGAACTTTCTCACAGCGGACCCAAGATTGCGCAGGCGGATAGTGGCCCGGCAACTACGCAAGTAGAAATCATTTCGAAGCCCACCCCGATTTATACGCAGGAAGCCCGGCAGCTGAGGCTCGAGGGCGAAGTACTGCTGGAAGTTATGTTTGGCGCGAACGGGCAATTGCACGTCAACCGCGTGGTTCGGGGATTGGGTCATGGGCTGGATGAAGCGGCCGTCACCGCCGCCAGTCAGATGCGGTTCAAGCCGGCGCAGCGTGTTGGCACACCCGTGGATTCCACGGCGATCGTACATGTGGTTTTCCAGTTGGCGTATTGAGAGTTTTGCAGAGACTGAAAGTTTAGAGAGGACCAGAGTCATGCGTACTTGGAAATGGATGGTAACCGCTTTCCTGTTGATCACGCTGAGCGCGATGGCGCAGCAGACAACGGATCAATCGTCGTCAGCGAATGCCGCCGCGTCGCAACCCGCGACCACACCGGCGCCGACGGCTCAACCGGCTGCATCGCAGCCCACGAACCCGGCTGCGGGGCAATCCGCGGCTGCGCCAGCAGCGCCAATGGCTCCGCCCACCACCATGGATCAGGTAGTGGACCGCACCATCGTGCGCGAACATGCGTTGATGGACATGCTGAAGACACGGACGCCGCTGGTCGAGACCTATCTCCAGAATCTCAAGCCGGATCAGAAACTCGGGGCCGTGCCCAGTGAGGACCACTATTTCCTCGGCCGCCTCGACCTCGGAGAAAGCATTGACCGGCGCGATTACCTCTCCAAGGACGAAAGCTTCGAGAAGAACCTGCTGGGCGGCGTCACCAAGATGTTCAAGTTTGAATATAAGCCCATGGGTTTCTCGTGGATGATTTTCGCCGATCGCGAAGACTTCGATCGCAATCACTACGGATTCAAGTACGTGCGTCGCGAATTCCTGGGCGACGTGCGCTGCCTGGTCTTCGACGTCACGCCCAAGAAGGATGCCGGCAAAGGCCGCTTCCTGGGCCGCATCTGGGTGGAAGATCAGGACTACAACATCGTCCGGCTGAACGGCACGTACGCGCCGCGGCCGCGAAACGCATTCTACTTTCACATGGATAGCTGGCGGCTGAACCTGATTCCGGGCTACTGGGTTCCGGCCTACATCTACAGCGAAGAAGGCGACTTCAGCTACGGCGCCAAGGATCGCATGGCGTTCAAGGCGCAGAGCCGCATCTGGGGCTATGACCTGAAGAAGGGCGCCAAGGAAGACGAACTCACGCAGTTGCGAGTTGACTCGGTAAAGGACGACACGCCTTCGACGACGGATGCTTCTCCGCTCGAGGCTCAGCGTCAATGGCAGCAGCAGGCTGAGGACAACGTGGTCGAGCGCCTGCAGGAATCTGGCTTGGTGGCTCCGGAAGGCGAAGTCGACAAGGTTCTGCAGACCGTGGTCAACAACCTGATCGTCACGAACAACATCGACTTGCCGCGTCCGGTTCGGACTCGGATCATGATCACTTCTCCGCTCGAGACCTTCAGTGTCGGCAACACCATCGTGGTCAGCCGTGGTTTGATCGATGTTCTTCCTGATGAAGCCAGCCTGGCGATGGTGCTTTCGCACGAACTGGCGCACATTGTTCTTGGACACAATCTCGGCAGCAAGTTTGCCTTCAACGATCGCATGCTGTTCTCCGATGAATCGACTTACAACAACTTCGGCTTCCGGCACAATCCGGACGAAGAAACCGCCGCTGACACCAAAGCCATGGAACTGCTGAAGAATTCGCCCTACGCGCAGAAGCTGGACGTGCCTTCGCTTTTCCTGAAAGAACTTTCGGAACGCGCTCCGCAACTCTCGGCTTTGTTGACGGCCCACTTAGGCAACAGCTTCACGACGGACAAAGGTCAACTGACAAGACTGTCGGCACTGGCAGCCATGGGCCCTGCTTTGGATCCGGCCAAGCTGGATCAGATTGCGGCTCTTCCCATGGGTGGACGCGTGAAACTGAACGCCTGGACGGACCGCGTAGAACTTGCCAAGTCCGCACCGGTTGCGATTACTTCCGCGCGCGACAAGATGCCGTTTGAAGTGACCCCGTTCTACCCGCGATTGAGTCGCCTTACCGGAGACGCAACCCCCGGGAACTCCACGTCGGCAGCCAATACGACGCCAAGCAACTAGAACGACGGTAGACGGGCGTCCGCACCCGTCTACCTGGTATTTCTCGACAAGTTGATAGAAGCGCAGGCCGGGACCGGAAGCAATTCCGGGTTTCCGGCCTTCGTCTTTTCTAACCGTGCGACCATTCTTTTCCTGACGGTCGCGTACTACAAGAAACAATTTGGAGAAAACGTTCGGAGGTTTGCGGTGGGAAATCCGGCGGGACAGACAGAGATATTACTCTTCAGGATCAGTGTAAAACTCGGGCGTGATGCCGTGCGCAAGATGCATCGGCAAATCGTCGTCTTCGAACCGTCCCAGCAGTTCATCGAGGAGCAGCTGCGTGGACGAGGCCGCGCTTGCATCCCGGCACGGGTCGGGCTCGACGAGTCGCTCCGCCTGGTCGAGGGTCAATATTTGTTCGAGTTCGTCTACAACGTTCATTCCTTACTCCGCCTGCTTTGAAGCTCATTTGCCACTCCTCGATTATGTGGGACACCGCTTACTTTCGATAGGTTACCAACGGTCGTGATCTTCTTCTTGCGCCCGCTTGCGTGCGTCTGCGTGGACTGGGATCTAATCCTGCGTTTTGCCTTTACCCGGCAGTCCTGCGGGGTTCTCGTGCGTGCGTTCCCTGAATCCGCCTTTCATTCCCGTCGCCAGGGACACAGTTGACTCGCCGAATTTGTCGCGCAGTCGGTCTGCGGCAGAAAGAGCTTGCTGCCAACGCTGACGCCGTGCGCCCTCGATCAAATCTTCCTGTTGCGATGCGTCCTGGAATGACGATGCATGCACTCCAAGCAAACGCACTTGCGCTCCCTTGCGCCAATTCTTGCGAAATAATGCGCGCGCCTGCTCGAAGATTTCGGTGTCGAGTTGGGTGGGAGCGGACAAGCTGTGCGCTCGCGTGATGGTAGTGAAGTCTTTGTAACGCAGCTTGAGTTGAATCGTGCGCGCGTGCAATCGGCCTTCCCGCAGGCGTCGGCCTACCATTTCGGACAAACGCATCAAAGTGGACTCGATCTGGTCCGGGTCAGCGGTGTCTTCGTTGTAGGTGTGTTCGTGGCTGATGGATTTAGGATCGGTATCGGCGCCAACCTCGGTGTCGAACCATCCACCGGCGTCTTCTCCGCGCGCTTTGCCGGCCAGCGCAAGGCCCCACTTGCCGAAATGCTCTTCGAGAAACACATCCTCGAAGCGGGCCAGATCGCCGACCCGCCGAATACCCAGGGCTTGCAGATTTTGTTCCGTAACTTTTCCCACGCCTGGGATATCGCGCACATCAAGCGGAGCGAGAAACTTCGCTTCCTGCCCGGGAATGACCCAGAGAATTCCGTGCGGCTTGGCTTTGGCAGATGACACCTTTGCGATCAGGCGTGATCTGCCAATGCCGATCGAACAGTTCAACTGTGTTTGAGACTTGATCTTCTGGTGAAGAGCGTGGGCAGCGCATAAGGGTGGGCCATGGAGGCGGGCAGTTCCAGTCATGTCGAGATACGCTTCGTCGATAGAAGCCATCTCGACCAGCGGCGAAAATGACGTGAGCACGCGATAGACTTTCTCGGAGCACTCACGATAGCGCTCCGGATGGCCGTTGACGAAGATGGCATGCGGACAAAGCTTGGCCGCCGTACGCAACGGCATGGCCGAGTGCACACCGAACTTGCGCGCCTCGTAGGATGCAGCCGAGACTACGCCACGCTCATCGCGCTGGCCTCCGACGACTACAGCTTTCCCTTTGAGGGCGGGATCGAACAGCTCTTCCACCGAGACGAAGAATGCGTCCATGTCTACGTGAAAGATAGTTTTGTCGGGCGCAGGCATGATAAGGCCACAGGAGATTACTGGAAGGATTGTATCAGCGAAACAAAGACGAAATCTTGAGGCAACAGGCTCGCCTCTCAGGACGACAAGGGCACCAGCGTAGGCGACTCGAACGCTGGTTGCTGCGCTTTCGGCACTTCAAGATCTGGCATGGGACGGCCCGCGAAGAGATGCCGGCAGGGCTTCGCCATCCACCGGGTCCAGCGTCCGGACCAGGTAACCCGCGCGCTGTCCGTGGCTATGCCGGTATCCGCATACATCATCCGATAAATTCTGGAGATCAGCACAAATGCCAACCGGCCGCGGCTCGACTTGATAAATTTTGAGCGTTTCCAAATGGCATTCCAGGTGTAGAAACTGTCCCAGACACCCTGAGTACGGGAACGAATCTCTTCGCCCGACATTACGGGATGGTCCCAATACAGTTTGGGACGAAGCGCCTGCGGTATGAGCCAGCGGCGGGTGAGCGGAATTCCGGCGACGGTTGGCGGGTTGTCACCCAGTGTCTTTTCCCAGCGGTTGAAATCCACTGTCCCGGGATAGGGGCTTAACATTACAAATTGCGCGAAAGTACATTCGGCGCTGACGGCCGCTGCTGCCGTGGCAGCGAAGGTTTCCGGACGGTCGCTCGGCAGGCCGAAGATGAAGGAGCCAAGCACGTGTACGCCATGACGCCGGAATGTACGCAGCTGTTCGGTGAGTTTTTCGCCTGCTAGATTGAAATCCTTGTAGACATCCTTCAAGCCTTCCGGAGTCACGGATTCCACTCCGACCAGCGCGCCCTTGATGCGCGCCGCTTTCATGGCATCGAGAAATTCCGGATCCTCGGCTGCTTCCATCGTGATCTGGGTAAAGAAAACCATGTCGTCTGGGAGCTGGGCGAGGCGGGACATCAGCTCGAATCGTTCTGCCCGAATAGAGTTCAGTTCGCTCAGCCGAGTTTTGTTTTTTTGCTGAACAGCCAAACTTAGATCAGTCAAGGTGACGGGGTAGAAATTGTCGTCCGCCAGCGCGATAAAACGAAATCCAAGACGCCGCAGCTGTACGATTTCCTCGATTACCACGTCGGAAGCCCGCTGCCGAGGCCGCTGGCCGTCGGTTCGCCAGACCGAGCAAAAAGAACAGTGCTTGGGGCAACCGCGAACCGTTTGCACCGAAGCCCACATGTAGCGGTTGCGCGGAATCAGATCCCAACGCGCAGCCACGAAATCGCTGGCTTCGATCTGCCCTCCAACATAGATGTGTTGAGGAGCGCCCTCGCGGCAATCGGCAAGCGCCTTCGCCCAGGCAATGTCGCCGTCGCCTTTCACCACGGCGTGCGCGCCTCCCAGTTCGAGCGCTTCGTCGGGGTAAAGGGTGGCGTGAATTCCACCGAAAATCACATACGCGCCCCGGCCGCGCGCCATCTTTCCAATCTCGTACCCACGTAGCGCGTTTGCAGTGTGAATGCCAATTCCGACGGCATCCCCGGTGTGAATCGACTCGGGACGGACTTGCGACAGGGTTTCATCGACAAGAACAGGATCGCCGAAACTCTTTGGGGTTGCTGCTGCGAGCACGTACTGCCAACGCGGCGTGATGACCGCCGTCCCAAACGACACACTGCTCGGATTGATCAGGTGAACCTTCACGACGGGAGCTTCCTTCGAAACTGAGCGACCGCAAGCAGCGGTAATGGGCTGCGTCGGCGCCGCACGAAAAGGACGTGCTCCGCGTCGTTTCATTCCCTGAAAGGCGCGGGATTTTAGATGTGGCAGGAAGTCGGAGCAGACGGTCCGTCTACTCTCTCGGCCTGAAGTAACCCACAAGATTAGAAAGCACCGCAAGATGGGTCAGAAAACAGCGGCGACTTGGAGCTTAACGGACGGATGCTGGGTTGTCAAGATTCGTGACAAGAATTGTCACGCTTGATGACATCTGAGTTCCCGTTTTTGAACGGCGAACTGAACCGATTCGAGCAGCTGCGGAGAGCAACGCTCTAAACCGCCGTCAGCACTCCACTCGGAACCGACCGCGCCTGCCGTACTCGTTCGTAGACGCGAACGTACTCCTTGGCGGAAGCGTTCCAGGAGAAGTCTTTATTCATGCCATTGCGCATCAGCGTCTGCCAGGAGGATTGATCGCGGAAAGCCTTCAGCGCTTCCTTGATGGTCAACAACAGGGCTTCGCCGCTGTAGTCGGTGAACTTGAAGCCGGTTCCCTTGCCGGTGCGGGCGTCCCAGGGCTCGATGGTGTCGTCGAGCCCGCCCGTGGCGCGCACAACCGGCACCGTGCCGTATTTGAGGCTGTAAATCTGATTCAGTCCGCAGGGCTCATACTTTGAAGGCATGAGGAACATGTCGCTGCCCGCTTCGATCTTGTGCGCCACAGCGTTGTCGTAGGCGATCTTGACCGCGATTTTTTGGGGAAACTGTTTTTGCATGCGCGCGAACATTTCTTCGAATTGCCTGTCGCCATTGCCCAGAGCGACGATGATCATCTCCTCACGCGCCAGCCGCTCCATGATTTGCGCAATCAGGTCGAACCCCTTCTGGGCCGCGAAGCGGGAGACGATGCCAATCACCGGCAGGCTCAAGTTCGGATTTGCGACACCGAAAGCTGCCAACAGATCCTGTTTGCACTTGGCCTTTCCGGTAAGGTCCTGCGGCGAGTATTTGGCGACGATGAACTTGTCCGCCTGCGGGCTCCACTCTTCGTAGTCCACGCCGTTAAGAATTCCGGAGACGGTTGAAGCGCGGTCGCGCAGCACACCTTCCAACCCAAAACCAAACTCTGCGTTCTGAATTTCATGACTGTACTTGCGGCTCACCGTGGTAATGAAATCGGAATACACTAGCGCCCCTTTAAGAAAGTTCACCTGCCCGAAAAATTCCATCTTGTCGATGGCAAGCAGATCCCACGGCAACGTAAGCAGCGGCAAAGTATCCGGGGGAAACAGGCCCTGGTATCCCATGTTGTGAATGGTGAAAACGGTAGCCACTTCGCGGAAAGCCGGGTCCTCGGAGTATTGCGTACGCAGCAGCACCGGAATCAGCGCCGATTGCCAGTCGTGACAATGAAACACGTTCGGCACGCCTAATACTTTTGAGGCTTCGAGCACCGCCCGCGAGAACAAGGCGAAACGCTCGGCGTTATCGGGATAATCCCCGGCCGACGTTCCATACAAAGCTTCGCGGTCAAAATACGGGGGGTAATCGACAAAGTAAAAGCGCACGCCCGAATGACTGCCCCCGGTTACAACCGAGCAGAACCGATAGTGATCATCAAAAGGCACAGTGATGCTGCGAACGACCGTCTGCGCATCGGGAAGTTTGGTCTGGCGATAGCGAGGAAGATAGACGCTGACCTGGTGCCCGGCGGCAACCAGCGCCCGAGGCAAAGCGCCCACAACATCAGCCAATCCACCGGTCTTCGAAAAAGGCACGCACTCCGAGGCAGCAAAAGCAATATGCATGAAAGCAACCCTCCCAAATTATGTGCCCGGCCCTCGGCGCAGTTATGATGGAAGGCGCCAGCGCTGCACGCCACTCCTGCGCACGAAGATCGCGGGTGAAAGTCCAGTGTAGTCGTCTGAAAGAAAGAGGGTCAATGTGCCGAAAGTATCTGCCGCGCGTCCGACTCCCAGAACACCCAAATTGGGCCAGCATTTCCTCGTCGACCCCGCAGCCGCCGTCCGCATTGCCGAAGCTTTTGGAGACCTCTCCCAAAGCACGGTTCTCGAAATTGGCGCCGGGCGTGGCGCCCTGACTTCCCTGCTGGCCCGGCGAGCGCGACGCCTCATCGCCATTGAACTCGACCGGGTTCTGGCCGCCCAGCTTCGCATGAAGTTTTCGCTCACCCCGAACGTCGAAATCATCGAGGGCGACATCCTCGCCATCGATTTCGACACCCTCTTCGGGCCCAAGCCCGGCAGCACCCGTCCGGGCATGAACCATCAACCAGAACGCGTACGCGTGGTGGGCAATCTTCCCTATTTCATTACCTCCGACATCCTGTTGCGTCTCTTCGCGTATCGAAAGTACTTCGAGACCATCGTCCTGATGGTGCAACGCGAAGTCGCCGACCGTCTGGCCGCGCGTCCGGGAACCAGCGAATACGGCCTGCTTTCAGCCACGGCGCAACTCTACGCCAGCGTTGAGAAACTGTTCACCCTGCCGCCAAGCGCGTTTTCTCCCCCGCCCAAGGTGTATTCTGCGGTCGTCCGGCTCACGATTGCCTCGCGCATCGAAGGCTTGAACGTGCCCGAGGCCGAGTTTATCGACTTCCTAAGAAAATCGTTCGGGCAGAAGCGGAAGACGCTCTGGAACAATCTGAAATCCGACTACCCACCTGCGACCCTGCGCGCAGCCCTGGAAAAATCAGGAGTAAAGCCAACAGTCCGCGCCGAGGCTCTGTCGCTCGAAAAAAGCGCAGGATTATTTCGGGTCTTGCTGGAAGCCATGACTCCGTGATCTCCTTTGTCTACTTTCGTCCCCTGTGGTTATGGCCCTTTCTAAACCACGAGGAGATGCAGAATGCATCCGACAACCCGTGATCCCGCTGTAGCTGGACGCTTCTACCCACGCGACCGCGATACCCTGCTCAAGGACCTCCGGTCCTACCTCTCGCCTCAGCAAGCAGCGACTCCAGCCATCGGCTGCGTAGTCCCGCATGCTGGATACATCTACTCGGGCGCGGTGGCAGGGGCCGTCTATGCGAATCTCGACTTGCCTCAGCGCATCATCATCCTCTGCCCCAACCACACCGGCAAGGGACGTCCGTTAGCCATCATGAGCAACGGCACCTGGGAGACGCCGCTCGGCCAAGCCCCAATCGATGCTCCACTGGCCGATGCGCTAACTAAGAGATTTCCTCTGCTGAACGAAGACGCCGACGCCCATCGCAGCGAGCACGCGATTGAGGTGGAATTACCGTTCCTCCAATTCCGCCGTCCCGATTTCACTTTCGTTCCCATCGCCCTGGGCACAAGGCAATTCGAAATTCTGGAAAGGCTGGGCGAAGCCATAGCTGAAACCGTCCAGGCACAGGGCGGGAAAATTCTGATCATCGCCTCAAGCGATATGAATCACTACGAGAACGACACCGTAACCCGCATGAAAGACCACAAAGCCATCGAGCAGATTCTGGGGCTCGACCCTCGCGGCCTATTCGACGTGGTGACGAAAGAAGAAATTAGCATGTGCGGATTCGGCCCAACGGTCGTGATGCTAACCGCGGCCAAGCGTCTCGGAGCAACCTCCGCCGAACTGGTCAAGTACGCGACGTCAGGAGACGTCTCCGGCGACCGCGAAATGGTGGTCGGCTACGCCGGCGTGGTGGTGCGTTGAGTTATTCAGTTGCACCATTTATGGTGCATAAAATGCCTCAAAAAAACGCTCTCTTTTCCCGCAAAATCCAGAAAACAAACGATCAGGATTTTTTGTGCCTCGCAGATCTATGGTTCTTAAGGTAGTTACGGGCAAAATATTACAAACATTGGAGTTACGTCGTGCCCTCTCACCGTTGCGCCATTGGTCTGGTTGTCAAAGTTCGATTGTTCTGGGAGGCGTATTATCTTATAGATAATATGCATGCATCCATGTTATCGCAGATTGGGGGTAAGAGCAAGAGGAAAGTGGACGGGACTGCGGAAGCGGGCCACCTGCCCGGTTGGGCAACTACTTCAGGCGGACGCCGCCGATTACTTCTTGCATGTCGACGCCGTTGCTACTGTCCATCCAGGCGGCGATGAAGTTGTTTCCCGCCCAGGTGTTGCCAGTGTAATCGCCCATCCAGTTGTAGGCCCCGTTTACGTCTGGGTTGGAGAACGCCGTGGTCAGTTGCCAGTTTGTTCCGAAGGTCTGCCCGCCATCGGTTGAGATGGCGGCGAATGCCTGGTAGTCGATGTCGGCAGGGTCGTAGCGCCGGTCTAGCCAGCTTACCCCGACCAGTCCGGTGGGACTGACCGAGAGCGAGGGGAAGAATTGGTCGTGGGTATCGCTCTCCGGTGCCAGCGGCACGGGCTGCGACCAGGTCTTGCCGCCGTCGGTCGAGCGGATGACCTGCACTCGCAGATATTTGCCCGTCCACGTGTACATCGCCACGTACAAATTCCCGCTGTGAGGGCCATCGCTGTTGTCGGCGGCGATGACCGGGTAGTTGTAAACCCTTATGCCCGGATTGGTGTTCGGCAGTTGCCAATAGTATGGCATTCCTACTGTGGCGATCAGTTGAGGCGTAGACCACGTCTGACCACCATTCGTGGACTGCGAGAACATCATATGGGCGGTGCGGCACGCAGCGCCCCCTTCTCCGCTCTTTCCGCGGCAGTGTAGCCAGGTCGTGTACACGATGCCGTTTGCGCCGGCGGCCACGCGCGGAAAGCGGTCTTCCTCCGGAATTTTTTGGGCTGGATTGTCCACCGCGACTTGCTTCCAAGTGGCACCACCGTCGGTAGAATGGGAGACGAGAACATAGTTCTTGCCATTCGCGAAGCCTATGACCCCGGAGACGTACAGGTTGTTGACCCGAGGACTGCCTGGGTTGGTATCCACCGTCAGCCAGGTGTCGTACGGTGAGGAGAGGCCTGAGTGACGCATCGCGACTACGGGCTTGCTCCAGCGGGTTCCGTCGACCGATTTTTGGACAGCGACGAGACCATACCCCTGGCCCTTGCTATCAGCGTACTCCCCCGCGACATAGGCGACCCCGTTCCGGTCGTAGCCTACTAGTGGATCAAAGGCCGGCCAATACACGCCGACCGGGCCGTCGATGAAAGGCATGCAGTTGACGCGCTTCCAAGTCGAGCCACCATCGCGAGAAAGACGGAAACCCAGAACGGACGGGGGCGGGCAATTGCCATCAAAACTGCCCAGCAGCAGTTGCTTTGGATTCAGGGGATTGCTCACCATGGGGGAG
>Ga0116220_10000180_pt1 | contig 26868 bp, 26 predicted proteins | sample Sb_taG_10_FD_88967 | JGI IMG/M metagenome (GOLD analysis project Ga0116220, IMG submission 88967) | Peat soil microbial communities from Weissenstadt, Germany - Sb_50d_7_NC metaG | ecosystem: Environmental > Terrestrial > Soil > Wetlands > Peat | place: Germany: Weissenstadt | collected 2010-09-21
GCATCCGGTCTTAAGGACGTGCAGGATGCCACTGATCACCCGACGGTCGTCTACTCGCGGCTTGCCAGGTTTGCCGTGCGGAAGATGGGGCTCGATCGCTGCCCAGGGGTCATCCGACAACCAGAACAAATGCGTCATAGCGGCCTCCTTGTCAGTTAGACCCAATGAAGGCCGCGATTCGCCAAAATTTTCAACGTGCTGTATGAGTTCTCAACCTAGTCGACATAATCCTCAGTCACACTCCCAGGAGTGTCGTTCTCTGCTTCGAGGGCCGCAGCTGGGAAGCGGCTGGTACTTTCCTTCTCGCTTACCTCGGTTGGGAACCACGTACAGAAAAGCATTTGCTCTCCGGTAGATGCGTGCCGGTCAAGGCCCGTCACGGTCATCCGTGGCCCGCCAGACTTTAGGCGAACCTTGGCGCCAACTTTGAATTCCATCTTCATCTCCTAGAACTAAAGAGGGCTTCCCATGCACGCTCGCGCCCGCGCCTTACCGGCAAATGCCCTAATCCTTGTTGGCCGACAGAACAATGATCTGTCGTCGCTCACCATCGGTGAGCGCGTCCGCCTGAATAGCGGTGGCCCCGCTATGCTCGTCCTGGATATCGAAGGCGATCAGGTAACCGTCGCCGACGGCGCTACCGAGGTTGAATACGTCTTTCCCCGAGCATGCCTCGACAAATGCAACCGCTAGCCCTGTTTGTCAAGTACACAATCGCGAAAGCTTTAGATACTGTGAGAACAAAATGGAGCAAACGGTCCAGAGCACCTGCAGGAGCAGGCGCGCAGACGCCGGTGCTGCGGGGATGGAGACTGGTCGAGAAAGCAGGAAAAGGGCCTAGCCCCGAACGATCGGGCGACGCTATCGGGATCCTGATCGGCAAATTGGATCCCACGCCCTGGCCGTGATGGCGCACCAATTCCCATGTGAAGCAGACAACATGCCAGCAAGCGCCCCGTCGCGGGCGAGGGCGCGTGCCGATCGGCACTGCTTTGGGGTTGGGGTTGACGAGGGTGGTCAAGACGAGAGGGATGTGCTGGCTTCGCCACCCGGATGCTCAAGGCCTGTGATGCAAGATCCACCAATTGGCGCGTCGGAGCCGATATTCAATGTGCCGCGCAGCGTGCTCATCGCGGCGGCGATCATGGTCGCCCTCCAGATCGTTCGGACGCTTCTGCCCGACGAGGCCGGTCTTCGATTTCTGCTGGCGCTGGCCTTCATCCCGGCGCGCTATAGTGGGGCGGCGTTGGAACTCCCCGGGGGATATCTCACCGCAGTGACGTCCTTCGTCACCTACATGCTGGTGCACGCCGGGTGGGTGCATCTCCTCGTAAACCTGTTGTGGATGGCGGCCTTCGGCAGCGCCGTCGCCAGACGTCTTGGCGATTTGACCTTCTTCTATTTCTCGACGCTATGCGGCATTGCCGGCGCACTCACACACCTTGCCTTCCACTTCGGTGAGATGGCGCCGGTGGTCGGGGCTTCCGCAGCGATCTCAGGTCAGATGGCGGCCTCCCTCAGATTCGTCTTCGGGGCGCGGCCGCAACGGAGGGGAGAGCCACCAGATCTCGCCAGGGCGCCGCTGGAAAACCTCACGCAGACATTGAGCGACCGGCGCATCCTGATTGTCCTCGCGCTCTGGGTCGCGCTCAACGCCATCTTCGGCCTCGGCGCGGTCTCGATGGCGGGCACCGAGGGCGAAATCGCCTGGGAGGCGCATATTGGGGGCTTTCTGTTCGGACTGTTGTGCTTCGGCTTCTTCGACAGCGGCAGCAAGCAGGTCGTTCCGCAACGGCCCTAGAGGTTCGAGAGAGACCTCACCATGGCGCTCCAGCCTTTTGTTTGCGCGTGAGGTTTCCGGGGACGCGAACCTCTCCGGATCATGCTCCAGCGCCGCTCGTTAGATCCTTTCGACTCGGCCATCTCTTGCGCGATGCGTCCGTCAGGGACATGATGTCGCAGGCAATCGGGACGGAAGTTCCTGAGGCTGGAGGAAACGAGGATGAATGTCGCAGCAATTCTGAAGCTGAAGGGTAGGGGTGTCGTTACCGCCCCGCCAGACAAATCGTTGCTCGAGATCGCAAAGCTGCTCGAGGCGCGCGGCATCGGTTGCGTCGTCATCGAGGGCGATGACGGTAAGGTCGCGGGCATCGTGTCGGAGCGCGATCTCGTGCGAGCGATTGGCCAATCCGGCAGCAAGGTGCTGAAGGAGCCGGTCTCGGCGTACATGACCAAGGCGGTGATCACGGCGCGGGAAGCCGACACGATCGACCGGCTGATGTCGGAGATGTCGTCGCACCGGTTCCGCCACATGCCCGTGGTCGAGAGAGGCCGGCTGATCGGTCTCGTCTCCATCGGCGACGTGGTCAAGATGCGCATCGCGGAGGCCGAGATGGAGGCTGCGGCGATGCGGGAGTACATCACCACGGGTTAGGCGGCGAGCGTGCCCAGCATGGCTTTGAGCTCGTCGATCTGCTTTTCGGCGGCCCTCGCCCCTTGCGCCATGGCTTCGCCAGCGCGGTGAAAGTCGAACAGGCCGATCCCACCCACCTTTGGCGCGATGGTGATGTCCGGGGGATCGCCCGCAAGCCGCGAGCGGGCGATGCGGTCCTGGGTGATGTTGATCGCATCCATCATCACCGAAGAGATGCCGGGCGCGCCATTGCCCCTGCCGAAGATCTGCCGGTGCAACAGGTGAATCGCGGCGCGGCCATTGCTGCCCGGGAGCTGCATGTCTTCGAGCGGCGCCGAGAGATCGGCGAAGGCTTCCTGATCGTGGATGATGCTGCCCTTGCCGATCGCGTCGCTGTTGAGATTCACGGCGATGACGATGCGAGCGCCGAGCGCCCGGCAGACTGACACCGGTATGGGGTTGACCAGAGCGCCGTCGATCAGCCAGCGGCCATTGATCTTGACCGGGCGGAAGATGCCGGGGAGCGCGAAAGAGGCTCTGAGGGCGTTCACCAGGCTGCCCTTGTTGAGCCAGACCTCATGGCCGGTGCCGAGCTCGGTGGCTACCGCCACGAATTTGCGCTCCAGCGCCTCGATGGTGAATTCTTGCAAATGGGTCTCGAGGCGGCTGTTCAAGCGCTGCCCGGTGATCAGGCCCGAGCCGGCGAAATTGAAGTCGAGAAAACCGAAGACGCGGCGGCGGGTGAGCCCGCCCGCGAAGTCCTCCAGAGCCCCGAGACGGCCCGTGACATAGCAGGCGCCGGCGACTGCGCCGATGGAGGTGCCGGCGACGATGTCCGGCTCCAAGCCTGCGTTGATGAGGGTCTTCAGCACCCCGATATGGGCCCAGCCGCGGGCCGCGCCCCCACCAAGGGCGATGCCTAGTACCGGTCTCGCCATGCCGTTCCTGCCCCTAAGCTCCATGCCGGCCATCGTCCCGGCAGCCCGCGCCGCAGAGGACCGTCCAAGAGCATTCCCGGGCTTGGCCGAATGCGGATCGCTTGGGTTGCGATACCACACTACTTTGAAGTCTTTAAGGTTCCCTTTGCGGCGTGAGCGTGACCGTAGACGTCTTCAGGATCGAACAACCTCTCCGGCTCGACGAATTGCAAGGAGACGCTCGCCGGCGGTCCTAAGCCAATGGGCACGGCGCGATAGAAGCAGGATCTGCGGCCGGTGTGGCAGCACGCCTCGCTGCCGCCCATCTCCACCCTCAGCCAGAGCGCGTCCTGGTCGCAGTCGGTGCGCATCTCGACGACGCGCTGAATATTGCCGCTGACCTCGCCCTTGCGCCAGAGCGCCTCACGTGACCTCGACCAATAATGCGCCTCTCCGGTCTCCAGCGTGCGGGCGAGAGCCTCGCCATTCATATAGGCGAGCATCAGCACCTCGCCGGTGGTAGCCGAGGTCACGACCACCGGAACGAGGCCGTCGGCGTCAAATCTCGGTATGAACGCGGTCCCGTCCTCGATCACTGCTGGATCGCCGCGGGGGGGAGGGGATGAGGCCTTGGTCTTGGTCACCGCGATGGGTTCCTCGCGGCGGCAACCGTCATAGGCGGCCGCGCTCGGTGGCAAGCATCATGAAGCGTGCCTGCTGCGCGGGATCCTCCTTGAAGATTCCGGTGAACTGGGTGGTGATGGTGGCGACGTCCGGCTTCTTCACGCCGCGGATCGACATGCATTGATGCACGGCCTCGATCATCACCGCCACGCCTTTCGGCTTCAGCGCCTTGTCGATGGTCTCGGCGATCTGGGCGGTCATCGTCTCCTGCGTCTGCAGGCGCCGCGCGAAAATCTCGACCACGCGGGCGAGCTTGGAGATGCCGACGACGCGGTCGGTCGGGAAATAGGCGACATGCGCCTTGCCGACGAAGGGGATCATATGGTGCTCGCAATGGGAGTGCAGCTCGATGTCCCGGAGCATGACGATGTCGTCATAGCCGGCCACCTCGTCGAAGGTGCGCGAGAGCGCCTCGAGAGGGCACTCCTCATAGCCCGAGAAGAACTCGTCATAGGCGCTGACCACGCGTCTCGGTGTCTCGCGGAGACCCTCCCGTTTGGGATCGTCGCCGGCATAGGCAATGAGCGTGCGGACCGCCTCCTCGGCTTCCTCCCGCGACGGGCGCGTGATCGAAGGCCGCGGGCCGATCTGGACTTGAGGTCTCGTGGGCAGTTTCTTTACCGTGGCGTCCATCGAGCTTCCCTTGCTCAACGCGAAAGAGCGGGGCGATTTCCATATCCTGAGCCGAGGATAGTATCATCGGCCCGACAACTCTTTATAGTCGCTCTGGGCCATCCCCTGCGTCGCCCATCGTGGCTGCATATATAATGCGTGGTTTCTGCCTGCAAGGCGAGGATGGCTGACGCAGAGTTGAGAACGAAATGACCCTGCCCGACGATATTTACAGCCAGCGCATTCTGGAGCTTGCGGCCAACATCCCGCGTGTGGCGAGGCTGCCCCGCCCTGAGGCCAGTGCGACGGCCCATTCCAAGCTCTGCGGCAGCAGGGTGACGGTCGATCTTTGCATGCGGGGCGATGTGGTCACTGATTACGGCCAAAGCGTGAAAGCCTGTCTCTTGGGCCAATCGTCGGCAGCGGTGATGGGCCGCGAGATCGTCGGCTCGAGCACGGCCGAGCTTCGCGCCGTCGGCGCCGCGATGCGGAAGATGTTGAAGGAGGGCGGCCCGCCGCCTAAAGGCAGATGGGCCGATCTCGCGGTGTTGCAGCCGGTGAAGGACTACAAGGCCCGCCACGCCTCCACGCTGCTCGTGTTCGACGCGGTGGAGGACGCCATTGGCCAGATCGAGGTGGAGCGCGCGCTCAGCCCGCAAGAGCATGTCTGAAGCGCTCCGAGGCGAGTCTCGCCGCCAGGGCGGGGAAGGTGAGGCGCCGTGGAGCTCGTGCATCGCCAAGGCGCTGATGCTCGCTCCGATCACCGCCTATCGCTGGACGCTCTCGCCGCTCCTCGGGGTCAATTGCCGGCATCTGCCATCCTGCTCGGACTATGCGCGCGAGGCCATCGACACGAACGGGCCATGGAAGGGCGGGTGGCTTGCGTTGTCGCGGTTCTGCCGCTGCCATCCCTGGGGCAGCCATGGCTTCGACCCGGTGCCAGACTTGAGCGGCGAGCGCCACCCCTTCGCGCCCTGGCGCTACGGGCGGTGGACGATCTCCCAAACCTCACGGGAAAACCACGTCAATCCCCCGTGACTGTAGCGGCAAATCCCGCTAAAAGGCCGCCCACCACCGACGATCCCTTACCTGCGCTCGTACGCAGGAGTGAGAGGAGAAAGATATGATTTCCCTAACCTTTCCTGACGGTTCCAAACGCGACTTCAAACCAGGAGTCACGGGTCGCGACGTGGCGGAGCAGATCTCGAAGTCGCTCGCCAAGAAGGCCGTGGCGGTCAAGCTCGACGACACGCTTCGCGACCTCGCCGAGCCGATCAAGGCTGACGCCTCCATCCGCATTCTCACCCGTGACGATCCGGAGGCGCTTTCGCTGATCCGCCACGACGCCGCTCATGTCATGGCCGAGGCAGTGCAGGAGCTCTATCCCGGCACGCAAGTGACCATCGGCCCCGTCATCGAGAACGGCTTCTATTACGATTTCGCGCGGGACGAGCCGTTTACGCCCGACGATCTGCCGGTCATCGAGGCCAGGATGCGTGAGATCATTGCGCGCGACTCTCCCTTCACCTGCGAGGTCATGGACCGCGACCGGGCGAAGAAGCTGTTCGCCGACAAGGGCGAGACCTTCAAGCTCGAGCTGATCGACGCGATCCTGCAAGGCGATGAGATCAAGATCTACTCCCAAGCTGAGTGGCTCGACCTCTGCCGCGGGCCGCACATGACCTCGACGGGCAAGGTGGGCAAGGGCTTCAAGCTGCTCAAGATCGCCGGCGCTTATTGGCGCGGGGATTCCAACAACCCCATGCTCCAGCGCATCTACGGTACGGCGTGGGCGACCGAGGAGCAGCTCGAGGCTTATCTGCATCAGCTCGAAGAGGCCGAGAAGCGCGACCATCGGCGCTTGGGGCGGGAGATGGATTTGTTCCATTTCCAGGAGGAGGCGCCGGGCGCCGTGTTCTGGCATCCCAAGGGCTGGGCCCTGTTCCAGGCGCTGATCGGCTATATGCGTCGGCGGCAGCAGGCCTGGGGCTATGTCGAGGTCAATTCCCCTGACATGCTCGATCGCGCGCTCTGGGAGCAGTCCGGCCATTGGGAGAAGTTCGGCGAGAACATGTACATTGCCGAGACGCCGGACGAGCGCATCTATGCTTGCAAGCCCATGAACTGCCCGGGCCATGTGCAGATCTTCAAGCACGGCTTGAAGAGCTATCGTGATCTCCCCTTGCGCATCGCCGAGTTCGGCAAGGTGCACCGCTACGAGCCGTCAGGCGCGCTGCACGGTCTTTTGCGGGTGCGCCATTTCACCCAGGACGACGCGCATATCTTCTGCACCGAGGATCAGATCACGGAAGAATGCGTCGTGCTGAACGAGCAGATGCTCTCGGTCTATCGCGATTTCGGCTTCGAGGAGGTGCGCATCAAATTCTCCGACCGGCCGGCGAAGCGCGTCGGCGCCGATGAGGTCTGGGACAAGGCGGAGGCGGCGTTGAAGCGCGCGGTCGAGGTTGCGGGCTTGAGCTACGAGCTCAATCCCGGCGAGGGCGCCTTCTATGGCCCGAAGCTCGAATATGTATTGCGCGACACCATCGGGCGCGACTGGCAATGCGGCACCATCCAGGTCGATTTGAACCTGCCGGGGCGACTTGGCGCCTTCTATATCGGGCCCGACGGCGAGAAGATCGTGCCGGTGATGATCCATCGCGCCATGTTTGGCTCGCTCGAGCGCTTCACCGGCATCCTGATTGAGCATCATGCTGGGCACCTGCCGCTGTGGCTCGCCCCGGTGCAGGCGATGGTCGCCACCATAGTCTCCGACGCCGATGCCTATGCGCGCCACGTGCTCGAGGCCCTGAAGCGTGCCGGGCTCCGAGCCGAGGCCGATCTCCGCAACGAAAAGATCAATTACAAGGTGCGGGAGCACTCGCTCGCCAAGGTGCCGGTGCTGCTCGTGGTCGGCAAACGCGAGGCGGAGGAGGGGACGGTCTCGGTGCGGCGGCTTGGGAGCCAGCAGCAGCAGGTGATGCCGCTCGCGGCCGCCGTTAAGGCAATCGCGGACGAAGCAGTGCCCCCGGATTTGGGAAAAGCCCAGGCTCGCGCGGCGTAGCCGGCTCCCCACTTCCGAAGGCCAGGCCGGCATCGGGTGCAGCGGGCACGCCGGGACTCGCGGTTGCCGGTTCGGGCGGCGGCGCCGGTGGCGGCTCCGTAATCGCCTTCAGGGCCTCCGGTGATGCGGGCCCTTCCTCCATGACGACCTCGATCTGCTTCGCTTGGCCGGTCGCCACGTTGAACTTGCTCATGTAGCTCGCGCCATTGTGGCTCGCCACCACGGCGTAGTCGCCCGCGGCCAGGATATGCGTGGGCAGCGCGCCAGCAATCTCCTTCACGACATCGCCGGTGGCGGTGAGGATGCTCCATTTTGTATCGGCCTGAGCCTCGCCGCCCGCGTTCTGAACGAGCTTGAAGGTGACTGGTGCGGCGGCGTGCTTGATGGTTGCCTCCGTGATCTTGCCAGGCTCGACCGTGACGTCCGCGCGCACCGTCGCATTGGCGTCCCCGTAGAGGCTGACGATGTGATAGGCGCCGGCATTCAATCTGATGACGAGCCCGGGCTTGGCGTCGCCCAGGATCTTGTGGCGATTGCCGAACTGATCCTCCTCGTCGGAGAGGATATCGAAATGAACACTGGTTTGGGGGAGGGGCTCGCCGTTCGCGAGCACGGCTGCAAGCTTCAGGCCTCCGGTGTTGAGGATGAAAGTCTCCTCGAGCGACCGGCCGCTTTCGACCTTGATCTTCTTGGTGAGGTTGGAGAGTCCGTAAGCGGCATTGACCAGATATTCCCCGGGAAGCAGCGCAGCCGTGGGATTGGCCTCGCGATGCGTGCTGACGAGCTTGCGGGCGCCGTTCGGCCCAACCTCCGGCGAGAACACCCGCCATATGACTCCGGACTGCACCTTGGGTCCCGCTTCAGTGAGCAGAGCCTTGAAGGTCACGGGCACCGGAAGCGATGTCCCGGCCGGCGCCGCTGGCGGGGGCTGGGCCGGAGGGCCGGTCATAGCCACGGTCGGAGCCCCACTCGGCTTTGGCGAGAGGACCGCGGACTTCCGGATGTCCGTTTGACCCGGCATTTCAGGTCGCAGCGACTCTGATGGTGCATGGCCTGGCGGCGGGGCGCCCTGCGGAGGGGTGGCTTGCGGTGGGGCGCCCTGTGACGGGCCGGCCCCGCTGGCCCGCGCGTCCTTGCTCTGCGCGACCGGCGATGCGGGCGGTGCCGCAGCGACGGGTAAGGCTTGAGGTGCTGGTGATGCCGGCGGGGAAGCGGCAGCAACTGCCGGTGCCGCGGGCGCTGTGGAAGCGGCGGCGGGTGCTGGGGGTGCGGGCGGGGATGCGGCAGACACCGCCGGTGGCGCGGCTGCAGGTGCTGGCGGTGTGGGAGCGGCGGCGGCAATCGGGGCCGCAGGGGCAGCGGGTTTGGCGGCCGCATCGAGGATCGTGGCGAGGCTTTGCTTCAGCTCGTCTGCATTGGTCGCGGGCAGGAATCGGCCGCCCGTGCTTTGGGCAATGCAAGCCAAAGGTTTGAGGGTCGCCTTGGCCTTGGGGTCGAAGCCGATCACATGGATGCGCAAACCCGGCGCCGCTTGCTTCAGTCCCCGCGCGGTGGCGCAAACTTCAGCCTTGCAGCTGTCGAGACCATCGGTAATGAGCACAATGTCGAGGTTGCCGCCTTCGGCACCCTTCGCAGCCTCGCTGAGGGCCACCGCGATCGGCTTCGAAGCCTTCGGCTTGAACCCGAACAGCAGCTTGCCTCGGGTGTCCGATGTGAGCTCGCCAGCTTTCGCCAAGAGTTGACTGTCCGCGCAGGGCGCCGCCTCTCGGTGGCCGAAAGCCACAAGCCCAAAGGCGATGCGGTCCTTATAATCGCTGAGGGCCTGTCCAAGGTCGGTGCGCACGAGCGCGACCTTGCTTTGGCCGCCTACTTTGGCCCACATGCTCCGCGAGGCATCGAGTACGATGATCGTGGGCGAGAGCTGCGCCGCTGGCGGGGCCGGCCGGTCCTGGGCTGCCGCGGGGACGGCACCAAAGAGGGCGATGGGCATGAGCAGACGCCCAAGCCCCGCGCAGCGTTTCCCTCCCATGGCGTTTCGCTCTCCTGCGGTCGCCGCCAGACCTTATACTCCGTTCCAACCCCTCACAACGCAGCGAAATTCGGTCACGACTAAGGCCGATTTGGGGTGGCGGGAAGTACCTCCGGGCTTCCCGGGGGGGCCGGCAATGAAGCGTTGTTTGCCAAAGCTTTTCGCGATAGGGGAACGCGAGCTTAACCCTTGCCGGCGCCCCATGAGGAACCCCACCATCGACCATTTGCTCGCCCGCCGCTCGGTCTCGGCCAACAGCCTTGGCGAGCCCGGTCCAAGCGACAGCGAGATCGAGCAGATCCTCACGGCCGCCGCACGCGTGCCCGATCACAAGAAGCTCGTGCCGTGGCGTTTCCTGCTGTTTCAAGGCGAAGCGCGCAAAGCCTTCGGCGAGGTATTGGCGGCGGTTTGCCGCGACGAGGAGAAGGACCCCGGCCAATTCCGGCTCGAGACCGAGGCCAACCGCTTCTTGCGGGCGCCGCTCGTCATCGCCGTGATCTCCCGTGTGGTCAAAAACCCGGCGGCGCCGGAGTGGGAGCAGATTCTCTCCGCCGGCGCCGCGTGTCAGAACCTCCTCCTCGCCGCCACCGCGCTCGGCTACGGCGCGCAATGGATCACCGAATGGTACGGCTACAGCCAAGGCATACGTGCCGCGCTGAGGCTCGCTGACAATGAGCGCGTCGCAGGCTTCGTCTATATCGGCACGGCGCGGGAGAAACCTGAAGAGCGGCCGCGGCCCGCACTTGCCGATATCGCTCATCACTGGCGCCCATAGCGCTAGGGCTCTCAGTAGCCGAACTGCTCCGAGATGATCCGCTCGGCGAGCGTGTGACCCGGGTCGAACATCATGAGGATGTCGACGCCGCTTTCTTCCTTGACCTTGACGGTCACGACGTCGCGAAACTCGGTGTTGTCGGCGACGGCGCTCACGGGGCGCTTCTCCGGCTCCAGCACCTCGATCACGACCGTGGCCTCATTCGGCAGCAGGGCACCGCGCCAGCGCCGCGGCCGGAACGGACTGATCGGGGTCAGCGCCAAGAGCGGCGCGTTGATCGGAAGAATCGGTCCATGCGCCGACAGATTGTAGGCGGTGCTCCCAGCCGGGGTGGATACGAGCAGGCCGTCGCAGATGAGCTCATCGAGGCGCACCGTGCCATCCACGGAGATTTTGAGCTTGGCGGCCTGATAAATCTGGCGGAACAGGGATACCTCGTTAATGGCAAGCGCGCGGTGCTCGGCGTGCTGTCGGTCGTAGGCGGTCATGCGGAGCGGATGGATGACGGTGATCTCGGCGGTGTCGAGGCGCTCCAACAGCTGGTCGTCCCGATAGTCGTTGAGCAGGAAGCCGACCGAGCCCCGGTTCATCCCGTAGATGGGGATGCGGTTGTTCAGATAGCGGTGCATGGTCTGCAGCATCAATCCGTCGCCGCCGAGCGCCACGATGACGTCGGCCCGCTCGGGGGGCGCATCGCCATAGCGGGCGACCAGCTCGTGGCGGGCAGCCTCCGCCTCCTTGGTTTCGCTGGCGACGAAGGCAATGTTGCGGAAACGGGGCATGGCGGCGTCGATACTTGGAGCATGGCTGCGGAGCGGGCACTATAAAGGCTTCGGCGCCCCCGCATTGCAAGCGGTTGCACGGGCGGAATGGTGAATCCATGGCGAAGGACGATCGGCCGGTACTGGTCTACACGACGTTTGCCCATCTCGACGACGCCAAGCGCGTGGGCGACGCGCTCGTCGCCGCGCGGCTCGCCGCTTGCGTCAACATCTTCCCGGGCATGATCTCGATCTATGAGTGGAAGGGCGCGCGCGAAATGGCCGGCGAGGTCGCCATGATCATCAAGACGATGGCCTCCTTGGCCGAGGCGGTGCTCGCCGAGACGAAGCGCTTGCACCCCTACGAGCTGCCGGCGCTGCTCGTGCTGCCCACGGAAGGCGGCAGCGACGAATATTGCGGCTGGATCTTGGGCCAGACTGGAAGCGCGGTATCGCCGTGAGCGGGCGTGGCGTCGTGCTCGCAATCGATCAGGGCACGACCAGCACGCGCGCAATTCTCTTCGATGCCGGGGGCCGGCCACTCGCCGCGGCGCAGGTGCCGTTGACCCAGATCTTTCCCGCGCCGGGCGAGGTCGAGCACGATCCGGAGGAGATTTGGCAGTCGGTGCTCGCCGCGGGGCGCGGCGCGCTTCGCGATATCGGCCCACGATCGGTGGCCGCGATCGGCATCACCAACCAGCGCGAGACGACGCTGGTGTGGGAGCGCGCCACGGCTAGGCCGCTGGCCAACGCCATCGTCTGGCAGGACCGGCGCACCGCGAAGCTTTGCCAGGAGCTGGTCGAAGAGGGCTGGGGCGCCCATGTCGCCGAAACCACGGGTCTCGTCATCGATCCCTATTTCTCGGCGACGAAGCTTGCCTGGCTGCTCGCCAATATCCCCGGGCTCGAGGCGCGCGCGCGGAGAGGCGAGGTGTGCTTCGGCACGGTCGACAGTTTTCTTCTGTTCAAGCTGACCGGCGGCAGGATCCACGCCATGGAGGCGAGCAACGCCGCCCGCACCATGCTCTACGACATCCGGTCGGGACAGTGGGACGATCGGCTCCTCGACCGTCTTGCGATCCCGCGCGAGGTCCTGCCGGAGCTCCGCGACAGTCAGAGCGATTTCGGCGCGGCGGAAGCCAAGCATTTCGGGGCGCCCATTCCGATCCGGGGCGTGGCCGGCGACCAGCAGGCGGCCGCCTACGGCCAGGCCTGCTTCGAGCCGGGGATGCTGAAGGCGACCTACGGCACCGGCTGCTTCCTTCTCGCCAATACGGGGAGGGCCAAGGTGGCCTCAACCACGCGCATGCTCTCCACCATCTTCCATCAGCTCGAAGGCCGGCGCACTTTCGCAATGGAAGGGGCGATCTTCATGGCCGGCGCCACAGTGCAGTGGCTCCGCGACAGTCTGGGACTGATCGCCGAAGCCGCGGAAAGCGAGACACTGGCGCGCCTGGCCGATCCCAGGTCGGGCGTCTACCTCGTGCCCGCCTTCCAGGGACTAGGAGCCCCGCATTGGGACGCGGAAGCGCGTGCCGCAATTCTCGGCCTGACGCGCGCCGCCTCGGCTGCGGACATCGTGGCGGCGGGGCTCGAGGCGGCCGCGTTCCAGACCCGCGACCTGCTCGACGCCATGCGGGGCGACATGGCTCAGAGCGACATTCCACTCTTGGCGGGCTTGCGGGTGGATGGCGGCATGACCGCAAATGGCTGGTTCATGCAGAGGCTCGCCGACATCTTGGGCGAGCGCGTCGAAGTCGCGCTCAATCCGGAGACGACCGCGCTTGGCGCCGCTTACCTCGCCGGCCAGGCGGCGGGCCTTTATGGCAGTCAAGCCGAGCTTCAGCGCGCCTGGGTCCCAGCGCGCGCCTTTGAGCCGCGGATGAGCGCGGAGGAAAGGGAGACGCGCTATGGCGGCTGGCTCGATGCGGTGGCGAAGGTGAAGTCGAAAGCCTGACCCGGAATCCGAAGGTAACCATCGCGGCGCGTGGAATTTGTGCGAGCGCCTTTATCGTATCGTCACAGAGCCGTCATAAGTGTATTCTCAGTGCGTCGCCTTAGTGCAGGGAATGGTAACGATGGCGCTTGCCGCAGTCGATTTTCAGATGCTGGCCAATAGGGGATTCCCTCCCGCGAAATATGCTGCGGGCGAGGTCATCTTCGCGACTGGCGACAAGGGCGACGCGATGTACGTGGTCCGTTCCGGCGAGGTGGTCATCGAACGTGGGGGGCAGGTCATGGAGACGTTGGGGCCAGGCGGCATCTTTGGCGAGATGGCCTTGATCGACGGGTCGCCGCGAAGCGCCACGGCGCGCGCCAAGGCCGACTGTGTGGTTGCTCCGATCAATGAGAAGAGCTTCCTCTTCCTCGTACATGAGACACCGTTCTTCGCCATTGCCGTGATGCGCACGCTCGCAGAGCGGCTGCGGCGAATGAACGAGGCGTTCTAGGCAGTTCCCAGGCCAGCTGTCGCCAAGCCGCCATTTTTTGCCTTTTCATTGCGGCAGGCCCCGGCCATGATCGGTCGAGCCTTCAACTTTGAACTTTCCGAACAACGCCCTTGTCTTCGCTCGCTAATCTGGCGCTGAAACGCTCGCGCAAGTTGGATTTGCCGACGCTGGGGCGCGATGCTTTGGCGGGCGTCATCTCTGCGGTCGTGCAGATCGCCTACTGCATCTCCTTCAGCGCGCTGATCTTCACCGGCGATATCGCCAGCGGCTTTTCGCTTGGGCTGGCTGCGCTGATCATGGGCACGGCGGTCGTGGGAGTAGTCATCGCGCTGACCTCGACATTGTCACCCGCAAACGGCGGTCCGGATTCGCCCGCCGTGGCGGTGATGAGCGTGCTTGCAGGCTCCCTCGCCGCCGCTCTTGCCGCCAAGGGGGTGGGCACCACCTCGATCATCATCAACGTGCTCGTCGCGCTTTCGGTGAGCACGCTGTTGACCGGCGTTCTGCTGTTCGCGGTGGGCGCGCTTCGACTCGGTCAATGGCTGCGATTTGTGCCCTATCCGGTAATCGCCGGCTTTCTCGCCGGATCGGGTCTGCTGCTCATCACCGGTGGCATGGAGGTGGTGACCCAGACCAATCTCACGCTCTCGCCCTCATCCTGGGAAATTCTATACTCGCCGGTCTATGCGACTCAGATAGTAGTCGGCGCGCTGTTCGCCATCTCAATCCCCCTCATTAGCCGATGGGTGCCGAGCTTCCTTGCACTCCCGCTTGCCTTCGCGGCCTTCCTCGTCGTTCTTGACCTCGGTCTATTCGGCGTTGTGAAGGACGAGGGCGTGCGGAGCGCCTGGTTCCTGCCGAGCCTGGGCAAGCTCGCTTTGTGGTGGCCGATCTCTGCCATACTACGCCATGAGGTCGATTGGGGGGTGATCGCGCAAAGCAGCGCCGAGATTGGCTCCGTGTGCGTGATCATGGCCATCGCGCTTCTGCTCGACGTCTCCAGCCTCGAAGTGGCGCGGCAGAAATCGGCCGACCTCGATAAGGAATTTCGCACCAACGGCCTCGCCAATATGCTCGCATCCGTACTCGGCGGGTTCGCGGGCTCGCTGTCGATGAACGGTTGCCTGCTGCTCGACGAGTCGGGTGCCATGACGCGCTGGGCCGGCGCCGTTGTCGGCGTCGTCTGCGCGCTAATCCTGTTCTCCGGTGCAGATATTGGCAGCTTTGTTCCGAAAGCCATTTTGGGCGGCATGCTCGCCTATCTCGGCGTGATGATCTTGGCCGAGCTAGCCGCCTCGCCTGCGCAGCGCTCCTGGGTGGACTGGGCGCTTGCCATAGCGATCATGCTCGTGATTTGCAATCTAGGTTACTTCCAGGGCGTGATGCTCGGCGTCGTCGGCGCTTGTCTGATGTTCGCGCTGAGCTACAGCCGCATCGGCGTCGTCAGGCGGCACCTGACCCGCGAGGAATTTTCGAGCAATGTCGAACGCGCGCCCGAACAGTCGCGGATCCTCCGGGAAGAGGGAGAGCGTGTCCACGTCTTCTGGCTTTCCGGCTTCATCTTCTTCGGCTCGTCCAATGGTCTGTTCGAGCGCATCCGACGGACGATCGATGCACAGGTAGAAAAGCCGGTCGGCTATGTCTTGCTCGATTTCAGCGCCGTCCCCGGCTTCGACTCTTCGGCGCTGTTGAGCCTCATCAAGCTCCGCAACTATTGCGACGAGCACGGCGTCACGCTGGCCTTCTCGGGCTTGAGCGACGCGATGCGCATCGGCTTCCAAAAGGCCGGATTCTTCTCTCCCGGCGCACCGCACCAGGTCTTCGGAAGCCGCAACGAGGCGCTCGAATGGTGCGAGGACATGCTCCTGATGTATCACGAGGTCGGTGCCGCCTCGACGCATAGCTTTGAAAGCTGGCTCACGGCGGAATTTGGCGGGGCCGCCGACATGTCCCGGATCGCGCCTTATCTCGAGCGCCATGAGCTCGATGTGGGGGAACATTTGTTCCGCCAGGGCGAACCACCGGACTCGGTCGAGTTGCTCGCTTCGGGCTGCGTGGCCATCACCATCGAGGACGAGCAGGGGCGTCCGATCCGGCTCCGCCGCATGGTTGGCTACACCGTGGTGGGAGAAATGGGCTTCTACCGGCAGGTCCCGCGCACGGCGAGCGTGATCGCCGAGGAGCCGAGCGTGGTGTACCGGCTGACGCGGGAGTCCTTCGACAAGATGCAAGCGCAAGATCCCGCCGCCGCGTCGGTGTTCCACAAGCTGATCATCCGGCTGCTGTCGGACCGGCTGGAATTCGCCAATCGCGAGATCTCGGCCCTGCTCTAAGCGCCCTCGCTCGCTGTGTCTCAGGCGGCAAAGGCCAGGAGCACGGCGACGATCAGAAGATAGCTGAGGCTATGCACGAGCTGGTCGGTGCCGAGCGCGAGCCAGAAACCCCGGTCCTGCGCGGTCAAGCCGTTGCGACGCGTGAGCTGCTCCTTCAACCAATCGACATGATAGTGGAGGACGAACTCGCCGAGGGCGATGCCGGCGGCGAGCAGAAGCGATGCCGGCGCGAGCACAAGATAGACCAATGGCGTCAGCGCCACGTGGATGCCGGCGTGCAAGAACCCGCCGGGATGGCCATAGGTTCCCTTGTTCAAATATTGATAGGCGGTCTGCAGATAGAAATCGGCAACCGCATGCTTGAGCATTAGGACCCCCACGGCGGCGAGGATGAGCAGGGCGAGCTGTGGCATGGGACTATTTGCCGAGTGCTTCCGCGGTGCCGTCCCAATGGGGCGGGGGAGGGTTTTGCCGAAACCAGACGATGCGCTCCCGGTAGAGCGCGTAAAGCCGTTGCAGGCCGCCGCCGTCTAGGCTTTCGCATTCGTGGGCAAGCGTCTCCGCCGCGTCCCAGTCCTTTGCGCGATATCTCTGCAAGAACTCGCCGTGACGGGCGGAGAGGTTGATAAAGCCGCGCGATTGCTTGAATGCACCATTGCCGAGCAGCGCGAAGATCCGCGTGGCCTCGGTCCTTCCCTTCACCTTCAGCAGGTCGAGCTCGAGGAAGGCGAAGTCGGGCGCCCGCGCCGTCGTGGACTCGCCGACGATGGTGACCACCTCATAGGTCTTCGATTGGCCCTCGAGCCGCGAAGCGACGTTGACGTTGTCGCCGATCACCGAATAGTCGAAGCGCGTCTCCGAGCCGAGATTGCCGACGCAGCAGACGCCGGTGTTGAGCCCAATGCCGATCTTCACCGGCCGGAAGGGCCGGCCCTTGGTCTCCGCCTCCTCCCCCCAAAGCTCGTTAAGCTCCTGCATCCGCTCCATCATGCGCAGCGCCGCACGGCAAGCATGGGTCGGATGCTCGCTATCGTCGAGCGGCGCGTTCCAGAAGGCCATCACCGCATCGCCCATGAATTTGTCGATGGTGCCTTGCTCCTCGAGGATGATATTGCTCAAGGGCGTGAACAGGGTGTTGAGGAAGTGCGTGAGCTCCTCGGCGTCGAGGCCCTCTGAGATGGTGGTGAAGCCGCGCACGTCGCTGAACAGGAGCGTCATGTCGCGCGTCTCACCGCCGAGCTTCAGCTGCGAGGGGTCGCCGGCGAGCCGCTCCACGAGGGCCGGCGCCATATAGTGGCCGAAGGCATGGCGAACGCGGTTGCGCTCCCGCTCAGTGCGCAGGAATACGTACAACGTACCGGTCAGATAGACCGCGGTCAGCGCGATCGCGGGGTAGATCGGATCGACCAGCCAGCCAAAGACGTCGAAGGCGTACCACGACACCGCGACTACCGCCGCCACGGCGATGCCGCCAAGCACGGCGCTGCCGAGCGCGCCCAAGCGATAGATGAGAAAGGCGATGAGGAGGCCGAGCACGAGGATGAAGAGGAGTTCCGCGGGGGTGGCGAAATCGGGCCGCTGCAGGAAGGCGCCTTGCAGGATCTGCTCGATGGCTTGGGCGTGCAGCTCGACGCCGGGCACCGAGGCTTCGAGCGGGGTTGCCCGGAGATCGAGCAGGCCCGCAGCGCTCGTGCCGATGATGATGATGCGTCCATCGATGTCCTCCTTGCCGGTCTCCCCATTCAGCACGCGCCAGGCGGGCAGATAGCGCCGCTTGGCCTCGCGGGTGAACCTGATCCACATCTGGCCGTCGGCCTCGGTCGGAACCTCGTAGTCGCCGATGCGGACCTTGATGATGCCGGTGTGCTCGCCGAACGACGCCTCGCTGCTCGCGCCTGAGGCTTTGACGACATAGGTCGAGGCGCCTTGCGCGAGGCGCAGCATGTCGGCGGCGAAGGACGGGTAGAGCTTGTCGCCGACCTGGACCACCATGGGCACGCGGCGGATGATCTGATCATATTCGGGAATCCAGTTGAGCGATCCGGCGCCCGAGGCCTTCTCCTGCAGCTCGGGCAGGCTCGCCGCCGCACCCGGATAGGTGGGAGCAAACAGCCTTGGGTCGTCTCCGCCATGAGCGAAGCCGGCCTTCGCCACCGGAATGGAGGTGCCTTGCGGCGCGCCAATGAAGCCGAGCACCACGGGGCCTTGTCCGATCGCTTCGGCGAAGACTTGGTCGTTCGATGGAAGCTTCTCCACCTCCTCGCGCAGGCCCGCCAGCGCATCGGATTTCGGCCAGAAGCGCAGAGCGTTCGCGGGCGAGAGGCGGTCCGGCTCGGGAAACACCATGTCGAAGCCGATGGCCGCGGCGCCGTTCGCAGCGAGCTTCTGCACGAGCTCTGCCAGCACGGTGCGCGGCCAAGGCCATTGTCCAACCTGCTTCAGCGAGTCCTCGTCGATGTCAACGATGCGTAGGGGAAGGCTGGGGTCGAAGACGCGCGGGCGGAGCTGCTGATAGGTGTCGAAGACAAGCGCTCTCAGCCTCGCGACCGGGCTTGGATCCCAGACACGCAGAGCAAGCGCGCCCATAATCACTGCCCCTACGATGAGGGCGTAGAGGAGACGAGGACCCATCCTGCCTAACTGACCCAGCCACAAGCAAAGTAGACCGCGCCGGAGCGGCGCGGGACGCTAAGCCTAGTCGATGGCGTTCAGCGGCTCCAGTGTCAACTTGCCTTCGAGATCGAGTGGCAGAGCATCCCGTTTTTGCAAGGCAAGGTGGCATTGAACCCAAGCACAGAATGAACTAGGAAGCGCGCGGGAACCTTAAAGCCCAAAGCGTCAATCCAGGGGCTCGTTTTGTGAACATCTCGATGATTGGGGCAGGCTATGTCGGCCTTGTCTCCGCTGCCTGTTTCTCGGAATTCGGCTGGACAGTCACTTGCGTCGATAAAGACGCAAGCAAGATCGAGCAGTTGCGCAAGGGGAGCGTGCCGATCTACGAGCCGCGCCTCGACGAGCTTTTGCAACGTAACCTCCGCATGGGGCGCATCGATTTCGCTACCGAGCTCGCTCACTCGATCGGCGATGCCGATCTCGTGTTTCTGGCGGTCGGGACGCCGATGCGCAGGGGCGACGGCCATGCCGACCTCAGCTTCGTGTTTCAGGCTGTCGAGGAGCTCGCCCCGCACCTCAACGGCTTCACCGTGATCGCGACCAAGTCGACGGTGCCGGTGGGAACCAGCCGGGAGATCGAAAGACGCCTCAAAGCGCTTCGCCCCGACGCGGATTTCGCGCTCTGCTCGAACCCCGAATTCTTGCGCGAAGGCTCCGCCATCTACGATTTCATGCATCCCGATCGCGTGTTGGTCGGCTGCGACGACGAGCGCGCGAGGGCGCTGATGGAGCGCCTCTACAAGCCGCTCACCTTGCGCAATGCCCCGGTGATCTTCGTCAGCCGGGAATCGGCGGAGCTTGCCAAATATGCCGCCAACGCCTTCCTCGCCATGAAGATCAGTTTCATCAACGAGATTGCCGATCTGTGCGAGGCGGCGGGCGCCGATGTGCAGGAGGTGGCGACAGCGATCGGCGCCGACGGGCGCATTGGCGGCAAGTTCCTGCATCCGGGTCCAGGCTATGGCGGCTCCTGCTTTCCCAAGGACGTGGCGGCCTTGATCCGCTCCGCACGCGAGGCGCGCTCACCCTTGTCGCTGATCGAACAGGTGCAGACGGTGAATTCCGAGCGGAAGATCGCCATGGCCGGGCGCATCGAGCGCGCCGCGGGCGGTAAGCTGGCCGGAAAGTCGATCGTGGTGCTGGGGGTCGCCTTCAAGCCAGACACCGATGATGTGCGCGACGCCCCGAGCCTCGTCGTCATCCCCATGCTGCAGGAGAGGGGAGCGACAGTCAGGGTCTACGACCCACATGCCCGCGAGAATGCCGAGGCGCTGCTGCCGGGCGTGGTCTGGTGCAAAGGCGCGCTGGAAGCCGCCGAGCAAGCCGACATCGCCGTGGTCCTCACCGAGTGGAACGAGTTTCGCGCGCTCGATCTCGACGCGCTCAAGGCCAGCATGCGCGGCAACGTGCTCGTCGATCTCCGCAATGTGTATCTGCCGGCGCAAGCGCGTGCCGCCGGATTCACCTATACGAGCATCGGGCGCTAGTCTCGATCGTGCGCGGGTGCGCCGCCGATCCTATTGACCGGGCCAAGCGGATGACGGGAACGCCCGTTGCAGCTCGCGTTGCTCGTCGCCTCCGCCGTGACGCGCGGGTCTCGGGCTTGGCGCCGCGGCCTGATGGGGAGGGGTGTTCGGTACGCCCGCGCTTAATCCCTTTATGCGCCGGGCCGATCTGCTGCTTCGGCACTGCGATGGCTTCCGGGGGCCGGCGCGCGCGGGGACCGACTGCCCTCTCGATCGGGCAATGCGGTCCTTTCCACGCTTTCGGGGCATCGAGGCTTGCCTGTTGCGGCTCGTCCAACGGCAGCTCGAGCGCCGAGAGCCGATTGAAGCGCTCCAGAGCGAGTTGCGAACGGACGCTCCAATTGCCGTTGACGCGGCCGAAATAACAGCCAAGCCGCTTAAGCTCGGCTAGGATGTCTTGCGCGACCTCTTCACGGGCGATGCTTCCCGGCAATGGCGGCTCCGTGGCCTTGACGGCTTCTGGCTCCTTCGCCTCGGCGCCCTTGCTTTCGGCGGCAGCGATCTTGGTGTCTGCCGGTGGCGGCGCAGCGGCAGTCGGAGGAGCGGGGCCGTTGGCGGACGCGTTCGCAGGCGCCGCAGCGCCACTTGCCGCGGGCTCGACCGCAATCACCCGGTTGGTCGCGGCGGGAGCGGCCGGACCTGGTTGCTGGCGAGCTTGCTCGGACGTCTTGGTCTCCTCGGCAAGTTTTTTCTGCAACAGCTCCAATTGCTCCTGTTGGGACTTGAGCAGCGCCCCTTGATCGGCTTGCAGCCGGGTAATCTCTTGGCGCAGCGCGGTGAGCTCGGCGGAGGTCTCGGAGGATGTGTCGGCGGCGGTCGCCGCTGCGGCTGGCTTGAAGAAGAACTGGCTCGTGAGCGAGGCGCTTTCAAAGGGCCGCTGCTTGCCGCCGGTGGCTTTCAGCACGTCGTTGCGCACGGCAATCATCACGTCGCTGATGCTCGCGCCCTCGGTATCGATGTGCTGGAGCAGGGCGGCGGTGAAGGGGCTGTTGCGGCCGGTCCCGTCCATCGCCACCTTGCCGGGCTCGGTTGAGTAGACGATCATCATGCTGGCAGCCGCCTCGACGCGGGCCAAGCTGCGGCCGACATCTAACGAGCGGCTCGATTGCGCGAGGTTGGCGGCGAGCGGGTTGTCGCGGCAAGCGTCGAGGAAGACGATGCTGGTGGGGGCGTTCCGCACCATCTGCTTGAGCACGAGGTCGAGCTCCACGGCCTCGAAATCGAGATCGGATTCGAAATTGAGCTGCGCGTCGACCGGAGCGAGGAAGTTCCTCTGGTCGACCTGCAACCCATGGCCGGCATAGTAGAACAGACCCACATCGGCGCCGCTCACTGCTCGGCGAACGCCCGGATCCGCTTTTCCATGTCGCGTTTCGCAAGATCGATCCCCTCGATCACATCGAAACCGAGCCCCCGCAGCTTGTTGGCCATATCGGTGGCGTCGTTGCTCGGATTCGCAAGAGGCGGAACGTTCTCGTAAGCGGCGTTGCCGATGACGAGGGCCACGCGCTTCTCTGCGGCCGCCGGTGCAAGCGTCGCCAGAAGCGCCGCGAGGCCTATGAGACATGCGGCGAAAAGTCTGAGCATGGACGCCTCCACGGCTCGAAAACGGGCTGCAGGCTAGACGTTTCTGCCTGCCCTCTATGCGGCGCATCATGAACGGTGGCTGAACGGCCAGACCGTCGCCGAGCCGTACGCGGGGGGTGGGGCGCGATCCAAGCCTCAAGCGAGCCATGAGGGCCTCGGGCGCGGGCGAAATCCGCGTGCGAAGCGCCAAAGCGCGGGGGCAAGTGTACCGGCGGTCTCGACCAAGTCAACGTGAGGCGGTGTCGGCCTCCGCCAATTCTATTTGTAAGCAGTTGATTTTATTTGATTAAAAATCAAGGTGCCCTTTTGGCCTTACAATTGGTCTTACTCTCGGTTGGCGCTCGTAATGGTTCTTGGCCAGAAAACAGCGAACTAGCTCAGTTGGATAGAGCGTTGCCCTCCCATGGCAGAGGTCGCAGGTTCGAATCCTGTCGGGTGCGCCAATTCCCTCAATGGGTTGGCTTCGCCTCCGGACTCCCATCAACGGGACGTGTCCGCGGAATGTCCGCGTAATACGTTCTCTGGCCGTTCGTCCCCGACCGACCGTTGTTCGCCGGACACCAGCTCCACTGACGCCTGCCATCTTGTAGGCAGCTCTACCGAAACCTCCCGTCGCGACGCACTCGGCACGTGTCCCGAAAATAGGGTGCGCGAGCCAAGTCAGCTCCCTTCCGCGGTCGCGATCCATCGAATGACAGCACACTCGCACCGGCGCACCCCTCAAATGGCCTCATAGCGCAACTCAACGAGAATTGGAGGGTCGTGGACGATCCGCTCCAATGGATTCTTCAGCGAAAGAAGGGCAATCCACGTAATAAGAACACCGGCTGGCAAAGCCGTTCCTTCTGCACCACGCGGGAAGGACTGCTACGCTGCGTTCGCGAGTACTGCGGCGAAGTAGAGCCAGCTGCACTCGCCAAGCTCGCTGCCCTCCCCCCAAATCACGCGACGCAGAACTTGGAGCGCGGAACGGACGAAGCCTAGATCCTGCTGTAACTTCAAACAGCATCGGAGGTGTTTAGGACCTGATCCGCGCCTCGACTGCACGGGGAGAGATATTGCGCGTACAGCCCCACCGCTTGCCGGTGATCGGTGACTTGATGCCCCGATGGCGTCCTTTTTCATCGCGGATCGACGCTCGATAGGTTTTGCCGCAATCTGCCCACCAAGCTTGTTGGCTCTTGAAGCGGCAAAGGTAGTCGAGCGTGCTGCCATAGAAGGGGTAAGGACGAGGCCAATAGGTGCATCGAGAACAGTCTCTTCAAGCGAGCGAATGGCTTCCACTACGAGACAGAGAAGGTTTTCCACACCGGTCGTCGTATGAAGGTAACCGAGTACGCGCTGCCTGATGTTGGCGCTCAGCGCCTGTGGCTACAGAATAGGATGCCGGAGGTGTATCGCGAACAGAGTGTCATGAAACACCAGCTCAGCGCCGACGAAGCCTTCTTACGCTTCTTGGACATGATGGATGAGCAAGCAAAGCTTGAGCGAGCCGAACGCGCCCGCATCATTGATCAGAAGCCCTCCGAAGTGGTTCGAGGCTCATGTATGTGAGGCAAGTTGATTGGATCCTTGGCATAGCGCAGCTTCCCCTACGTCACTCCAGCTCCCATATACCGCTCTGAGAGCAACACGAGAGGCAGCTGTGAGTAAACTGGACTCGTTCAAAGCAAAGGCGCGCGCCCTGGCGCGATCTGGCTACTTTTACGGACTGACGCCACTTGAATTTGAGCTTAGCTTCGAGGAGGGCTTCCACGAGGCGCGCGAGTGGCTAGAACTAGCCTCGACTAAGGAAGAACTGGAACGTCTTTGCCAGGCGTCGAGAGCGAAGCATAAAGCCGCGTAGCCAGCTGCCACCCGCCAGATTAGAGGGCGAATATCACAGCGCGCGTTCAAGCGACTCACTCGGCCCCGCTGAAGCGTTAGCGGGATTTCGGAACGAATCGCGTTCCGCTAGCCTCTCTCCCGCCCTTTTTTTGAGATATATCAATGCCCAGGAGGAAGAAGGTTGAGTATGCGTAGATTCTTCTCTCCTACCTACGGCTCCGGTGCCGGCGTACCTCCCAACTGACCGGGGCCGCCTTTTTGTCGGTTTCGGGCATAAATCGCGCATGAGAGCCAAACACTGTACCGCTGTGTGCGCGGCAATTTCAGCCTTCGCCCTTATGGTGCTTCCAGCTGTGGCCGCCCCCATCACTGAGCGCGAGAAACAGGATTGTCGACCGGACTATCAGCGGTACTGCAAGGCCTATGCGCTCGGCAGTGAGGCGCTGCGCGCATGCATGTCCCGCTCTATGCGAACGCTTTCGAACTTATGCGTGGGTGCTCTCGTCGATGCTGGCGAGATGACGCGCAGCCAAGCCGATCACCTCCGGCCAAAAGTTGAGCATCCACAGCGTTCGATACATAAACGCTCGCATAAGCGCTCGCACAAAAAGCACTAAACCCGTCCAAGCTCGTCCCCGGAAAAAAATCTAGGCGGAAATGTCCGCTCAGGGTCAAAAACTGGCGCAGCGCGAGCTCACACGAAGGGCGGCTCATAGGAGACGAGCGGAATCAGCAGCTATTGCTTATCACAGCTCATTTATCAGAGCTCAGCTGTAGATGGTGCTCAGGTATTTCCCGACCCCAGCAGGCACCAAGTCCACATGCAGCCTCTAAACAGCGGCGAGGTGGCGGTCCTACCCATCTCAGGTGAGTTTGGGCCTCGTCTCAAAATCTTGCGAAGGGGCCGAACATAAACAGCCCGACCCTAGGCTGTCCGTCACCGCGTCGCGCCCATCGGCCACTCCGCGGCCCCGACTCCGTAACCACGACGTCCTTTAGCGCGGGTTTGGCGGATCGCTTCCCCTTTTTTGAGCTTGGTAAAGCCGGTTTGGTCGGTAGGGGCTCTTCCCTTGCAGCTCGAGTGGCGCTGGGACTAGGACCGTCGACTGAGGAAAGATATTTCGCAAAGACCCAGCCGCGCTCCTGGGTAACCGGGTCCGATAGCTCGAGCCACCCGTTTTCTCGTCTGACGACCCGCAATTTTGTACCAGGGCGATAAAACCGGACCGTAGGGGAAGAGACAGAGGCCTCGCTGTGCACCTGCGCGGCAAGCACTACCTTAGCCCACTCAACCGGCTGTTGTTCCGCGCCGTCGCTTACGGACGACGCTGTTTTATCCTCTGATGCAGGTTGGTTCTCCTCATATGGTCTCGGCCCATTTTGTCGAGGAGGCAGTGGAGCGGGCTGTTGAGAGGTCTGGCTTAGAGACTGGCTAGGAAGGTAGGGGCCCCACGAACGCAGGTCACGGACGACTGGATGATTGGGTTGAGTTTGGCCAGCGGAGGTATCTTCTGCCTTTCCGTCTGGGATGAATTTATCTAGGGTGTTGAACGTGTAAGCGGCAGCGCCCACAAGGCACACGGATAGCAACAACCGTTTCATGGCCAGGTCTCCCACCGGGCCCCCGTCTTTATCTTGGATCGATCATCCTCGATTTCAACCCTGACATTCGCGCCGCAGGCGGCGTATTCGAGCTCCTCGCGCACAACGGAAGGCCTTGCCGCCGTGGATAGCCGGTCGACAACAACCCCGGCATGAGATTGCTCAAGTTCTGGAGGATGCTCCTCCCCACCTTCATCGTCGGCAAGCGGTAGAAACTCTGGGCGAGGCTGTCAAAAAGCACTGCACCTAATTGGCTTTAAGGACCGTGACCTTTACGTGGTCTGCGCCAATGCCTCAGACGGTATCATAACAGCGTCTCCGACTAGCAAAGGTGGACAGCTGAAGGACTTTCCGTCAGGCCAAAAGGTAATGCGCACGGCCAGCGAAGGAAAGGTGAGCGAGATCACTTATGCGTGGCCGCGCCCCGGCTCGATTAGGCCGCTCGAGAAACACACCTTCTACACGAAGGTCGGCGACCAAATTTGCGGCGTTGGCTATTACAAATGAAATGAGTCCCCGGATAAGTTCATTACAACTGAGTGACCACCAACTCAGTCCGAAGGACTAACTCAAAAGAGGGGAATCTTAGAGCGGGCTGAGGCCGTACATGCCCGGAGACTAAAGGCCAAAAGGTTTGCCAAAGTGACGAGCTATTTAGCGGCGCAAGGACAGGCTCGCGACTAAACGATAGGTGCCGGAGCTCTCGTTGAACTGCACGATATTGATCGAGTGGCCCGCGTCGGAGACGTTGATGCTCATGCGGCCGGAGAACTTGTCGCCCGTGATCCGGGCATGAATGGTGGTGTCCTTCGCCGTCCCGGTCACGCCGCCATTCGCATCATAGGTGCTCTCGCTCCAGGAACCTTTGATCTTGCCGCCCTTGTAGGTCAGCTTGGTGCTGGATTTGATCCTGTAGTCGGTGCCGGCGCAACGCAGGTTCTGAGACATATTGCTGCCCGCCACCTTGTACGTCACCTTGCAGCTCACCTTCTTGGGCTGGCCGTCCGCCGGCGTGACCGTACCGCCGCCCTTCCAATCGCCACTCAGCTGGTCGAACGGATTACCCGCCGCCTTTGGGGCGGCCGCCTCGCCCGGCGCAGCCAAGGCCGCGGCGAGGATGAGCGCCGCGAGCGGCATGGCCTTATGGGTCGACATCTTCAACTCGCAGCTACGATGTGCAACCCCTTAAGCCTAACCCGGTCGGCAAATTGCTGGAACATCTTTCGACCGACAAAGGTCTGCTTTGGGTCAAAAGCTGACGTCACGACGCCTCGTCGAGTCTGTCTGCCTTCGTGCCAATTCCGGACATCCTCTAACGCATTTCCCCTGCGACGTACGACGCGGCCTCAACATTGAGAGCGCGCTGTCTTGCTTTCTCGCTCGAGCGCGCCCAACTATAGGGGCTAGCACTCTTCTTCTAGGAGTGCTAAAAGCCTCTCCATCCCGACCTCACAGCATCAATCCAGAGTGGAACCCCATGAAATTCAAGCCTCTACATGACCGCGTCGTTATTCGCCGCATTGAAGGCGAAGAGAAGACGAAGGGCGGCATCATCATTCCCGACACCGCCAAGGAAAAGCCGCAGGAAGGCGAGGTCGTCGCCGTTGGCCCTGGC
>Ga0116220_10000200_pt1 | contig 24926 bp, 21 predicted proteins | sample Sb_taG_10_FD_88967 | JGI IMG/M metagenome (GOLD analysis project Ga0116220, IMG submission 88967) | Peat soil microbial communities from Weissenstadt, Germany - Sb_50d_7_NC metaG | ecosystem: Environmental > Terrestrial > Soil > Wetlands > Peat | place: Germany: Weissenstadt | collected 2010-09-21
CAGTTCCTCCTAAGTTTTCCCGCCCGGGTTCGGCCAGACCACCTTGATCTCGATGTCCTGCGCACGACGGCCGCAAAGCGGAGCGAATTCGCGCACCATGACGGTCGCCAGATCGGCGATGCGGATCGCCGGCATTTTGGTGATCAGCACGTCGCCCGGATGGCCGAGCACCGTGGATTCGATGACGAGCCGCACCGCCTCGTGCAGCGACATGATGAATCGCGTCATCTGCGGATCGGTCAAGGTCACCGGGCCGCCATTGCGGATCTGGTCGCGAAAGATCGGAATCACCGAGCCGCGCGAGCCGAGCACATTGCCGAAGCGCGTCGACAAGAACGTCGTGCCGGACAGGTTGGGATCGAGCGCCGCCGCGGTAATGAGCCGCTCGCCCATCAGCTTCGACGTTCCCATCACGTTGGTCGGATTGACCGCCTTGTCGGATGAGGTGAAGACCAGCCGCGCGACGCCGTTCTCCACCGCCGCGCGGGCGATATTGTGCACGCCGATGACGTTGGTCTGGATCGCCTCGAACGGCGAGCGCTCGCACAGGAACACGTGCTTGTAGGCGGCGGCGTGAAACAGCACCTCGATGTTTCTGGTCTCGCGCGTGATCGCGGCAAGATCGCGGATATCGGCGAGCAGGAAATGGGCGTCGTAGCGCGCGCCGTAGCGCTCTTCGAGGAACGCAAGCTCGCTCTCGTTGTTGTCGATGCCCGTCAGCGATTCGATTTCAAAATTTTCCAAAAGCTGGCGCGCCAGCTGCTTGCCGACCGTGCCGCACACGCCGGTGACCATGACGCGCTTGCCGCGCAAATAGGCCCGTGCGTGGTCCTGCGCAGACGATTGGGCATTCATGCGGTCAACGATCGGCGTTCAGCGCGGCTTCTTTGAGCTCAATGAAATGCGTATAGCGGCTACGTCGTGCCGGCGCAACTGAAGGGGCCGTTCCGGCGGCTTCCACGGTGCGGTGTTTGGGCGTGATTCGGCGTTGGCCCGACTCGCTACGGCGTGCTACACGTTGCCGAAGGCCTCGGGACGCTGACGATTCCATCAGCAGGAACGCGGCAGGGGGACCTCATGAGCAGCGACAGCTTGGCGGTACTTAATCCTCTGCACCTGTCGGTCGTCGTGCCGGTCTACAACGAGGCCGCCATGCTGCTCGCCATGGCCGAGCAATTGGCGCCGCATTTCGACGACTTCGCCGGCCGTGGCCGCTGGCAATTCGTGCTGGTCGACAACGGCTCGACCGACGGTTCCGCGGCGATCTGCGCCGAGATCGTGCGGCGCTGGCCCGGCTCCGTGCTGGTCGAGCTCGACCGGCCCAATTACGGCGAGGCGCTCTGCCAGGGACTGGCACAGGCCGCCGGGCCTTGGGCCTTCATCATCAACGTCGATTTCTGGGATGTGCCGTTCATGCGCTGGTGTTTCCGCACCCGCGGCGTTTACGACCTCGTGGTCGGGTCGAAGCGGGCGGACTTTTCGCTCAACCGCCAGCAAAGCTATCGCAAGCTTCTCAGCTGGGGTCTCAACACCATTTTGCAGGCAATGTTCGGCTTCGTCGGCTCCGACACCCATGGCCAGAAATTCGTCTATCTGCCGGTGATGCGGCCGATCTTCCGGCAATGCATCATGCGGCGCGGCCAGTTCGACACCGAATTCACCTTGCGCGCCGCGCGCGCCCAGCTGTGGATCGCCGAAGTGCCGGTTCCCATCGTCGAGCTGCGCAAGGCGCGCAATCTGATGCTGCACAAGATCGTGCGCAACTTCGTCGACATCCGCCGCCTGCACCGAGTGATGCGCGAAGTGCCGATCAAGGCGGCGACGCGCTATCACCGCTGGTCGCGCGAGGACGTGGAAAATCTCGACGGCGCGCAGACCGCACTCCTCATCGAGATGGGCCGCCTGCATCGCGGCTCGACCATACCGATCGATTCGGCGCTCAACGAGCCGCGCGAGACGCCGGTTGGCGGTTATGATCGAAAGCGCGGCGCCGCGGCTCGCCCTTGACGGTCGTCAGGCCGCGCGCGGCTTTTCCATCACCATGATCAGGCAGTCGGCGAACAAGGCATTGTAGAAGCTCGCCTTGTGCGACAGGTGCCAGAAATGCTTGCCGGTGCGGAACCGGGTTTCGCGGGTGAAGCCGAGCTTGGGCAGGACGCTCTCGAGCGGTCCCGGCAGCGCCGGGACGATCAGATACATGTTGCGCCCGGTCAGTTGCAGCGGCTGGAAGCCGGCGGATTTTAGAAGCTTCAGCAGGCTGCGGCGCGAAAAGAACTGAAAGTGCTTGGGGTGCTGCAATTCGCTGACGGTGAAGCCGATCATGCCGAGCGCGCGATAGAGCCAAAACGCCGAATTCGGCGTCGACAGCACCAGCCGGCCGCCCGGTTTGAGCACGCGGAACATCTCGCCGGCGAGACTCTCGGGCGAGGTCATGTGCTCGATCACCTCGGAACAGAATGCCAGATCGAACGTTCCGTCCGGATAATCGATGCCGCTATCGAGATCGACGACGTGGCCGTCGAAGCCGTGGCTGCGATAGCGTGCAATCCCCTCTTCGGAGATATCGACGCCGCGGACCTTGTGGCCCTTGGCGGCGAGCGCCAGCGAGTTGCTGCCGGAGCCGCAGCCGACGTCGAGGATATCGAGCGGCGTATCGTCGGGGACGCAGTCGATCGTGTAGATCTTGCTGGTGCGCGGGATTTCCGACCCTTGCGTATATTTCCGATCGTAAAACGCCTGAATGCTTTGGTGCATGGCGCTGCTGTTGCCGTGCCGGAAATGGGCCTCGATGCGAGCCGTTATAAATTAAGCAGGCCGCATTGTGCAACCGCGCTCAGCGGCCAATCGGACAGCGGCTGCAGCCACAATCACCAGTGCCAGCACCAAAAAAACGACAATCCAGACGAAATTGTCGATCATGACCATCGGATTGGTTATCACCAGCCAATTCGGCAGCCAGGCGACGGCGATGAACAGCGGAATCACGCCAGCCGTCGGCAGCAACGTCGCGAACGCGTCTGCATTCCAAGCCACCAAAACCACCAGAACCATGACCGCCGCCGCCGGTATCAGCGCATTCCAGATCGGCAAGCCGGTAAAAAGCCCGCCAAAAAACTGCCGCTCCGATTGCCAGGCTCGCGCCGGCTTGTCGATGAAAAACGCGTGCGCCACAAATCTTGGATCGCTGCGCAGAATGTCGAAGAACGCGATTTTGCTGAATTTCTCGAGCGCGGTCCGCTTGGTGGCGCCGTCGCGGTTGAGATATTGCTGTCGCTCTTCTGGCGGCAATTTCATGATGGCGATGCGGGCCACCTGCGCGGGCATGGCATCGTCGGTGGCGCCATTCACCGACGCGCCGTATTTCGTATCCCATTCGGGCTCGAGCTGCAGCGAAGACAACAGGCCCTGCCAGAACATGTGCCGCGGCACATCGCCCTGTACGCGGTAAACCGGATGCAGAGTCACGGCGGCCAAGAACTGCGCCGAGAAGAGAACGGCGAGAACGGTGATCGGGATGAACACCGAGCGCGATTGCCGCCAATCGCAGAGCGACCGCAGCGAGCGGCCGCGGCGCAATGCCAACACGCCGCCCATCAACCAGAAGGCCGACAAGGCCAGCACGGCCCAGACCACCGGCGAGCGGATTTGCAGGGCAAAAGCGAAAATCGCCGCCTGCAGGACGACGACACTATAGTCGAGCGGACCAAGCCGATAACTCGGCCGCGTCCACACGACAATCACGTGCAGCAAGGGAATGGCAGCGAGAGTGCCGAGAAACCTCGGGTCCTTCATATCAATGCCGGCACCGCGGTAAAACGCGCTGGAACCGAGGAGATTCACGAAGTCGGCGCAGACGACCACATAAAGCGCCAGCGTTACCGCGGCAACGGCGGCCATGGTGCCGACGCTGCGCCAATGACCGATGCCATAAAGCGCCAACGATGCCGTCACGATGAGGAAATAAAGGTAGGTCAGCGCCGGGATATTCACCCCAAAAGCCCTGAACGCCAGGTCATCGTAGGTGCCGAGCCCGGTGTCTTCACCGGAAAAGCCGATGAGGTCGATGTATTCGCCCTTGGCATTGGCGGAGCGCGGCGGCGGCAGATCGACGGTTTGCGCTTGCACCAATGCGGACTGCAGCAACCGCACATCGCGAAGATTGTCGGGATAGCGCACGCCGGACGCCGGGTCCAGCTCGCCGGTGAGGCCGCTCCGCATCAGCGTGGCGAGGAGCCGCTGGTCGACGGCAGCGCCGCCGATGTCAAACCGCAGTTTTGTCAGCGCGGCGCTGATGCCGTAAAGTTGGCGGCTCCACCCCTGCTCCGCCATGGTGCCGACGAGGTTCTTTTCAAACGAGGTCCACAGCATCGCCCCGAGCAGCAAAAGCGCAACGGCAAATGCGGAACAGGACGCGAGCCAAGCCTTGTGGTCGCGGCCCGATGCCGCTGCAGAACCTTCACTGGCTGCGGATGGGGAGTTCACGGGATTCCGGAATGTTCCAGATAGCGGGGCTCAGACACTTGATCTTTTTGCAATCGCGACGCAAGAGCCGTGCAAGCCGCAGGCGCCTGGAAGCGACGGCCGGGACGAGACCCACGCGTTCGACACCCATGAGCGAGCAACCATGAGCCGCGCTGTCATCCTCGCCGGCGGACGGGGTACCCGCCTGCATCCGTTCACCATCGCGCTGCCGAAGCCGCTGGTTCCGATCGGCGACCAGCCGATCCTTGAAATCGTCATCGGGCAGCTGATCGCCCGCGGCTTCTCGCACATTACGCTTGCCGTCAATCACCAGGCCGAAATCATCCGCGCCTATTTCGGCGACGGCGGCCGGTGGAATATCAAAATCGACTATTCGGTGGAGAAAAAACCGCTCAGCACCATGGCGCCGCTGCGCTTGATCCCGGATTTGCCCGACGATTTTCTGGTCATGAACGGCGACGTGCTGACCGATTTGGCCTTCGATCGCTTCCTCGACGAGCACAGCCGCGGCAAGCAGCTTTTCACGATATCCGCCGCGGCGCGCCAGCAGACGATAGACTACGGCGTGCTGCAGACGGGCGCGGACGGCTATCTCACCGGCTTCGAGGAAAAGCCCAAGATCCCCTATGGCGTGAGCATGGGCGTGTATGGCGTCAACAAAAAAGTTCTCGATCTGATTCCGGAAGGAGAATCATTCGGCTTCGACCAGCTGATGTTGAAAATGATCGCCGATCACCAGCGCGTGCGCGTCGTGGTGCATGACGGATATTGGCTGGATATCGGGCGTCCGGACGACTATCAGAAGGCCCTTGAGGATTGGCCGATTCTGCGTACAAAGCTCAAGGGATGACGCTGATGCCAAGCCTCGACATCGTATGTCCGGTCTTTCGCGAGGAGGAGATGATCGCGCTCTTCCATCGCCAGCTCTCGGCCGCGCTTGAACCGCTCAATCAGCGATACCGCATCCGGATCATCTACGTACTGGATCCTTCACCCGATAGAACGGAAGCATTGCTCTGCTCGATCAGCGCGGCCGATCCTCGCGTGGAAGTGCTCGTCATGTCGCGGCGATTCGGCCATCAGGCGGCTCTGATCGCGGGCATCGATTGCAGCCGCGGCGACGCCGTCGTGATGCTCGACAGCGACATGCAGCATCCGCCCGAGCTCATTCCGCAGCTTGTGGATCGATGGGAACACGGCGCCGACGTGGTGCAGATGATCCGTCAGGACGGATCCGAGACGCGACTGCTCAAACGTCTGACGTCGCGCTGGTTCTATCATCTGCTGCAGAAAGTAGGCGCGGTGGATTTGCCCGCGGGCGCGTCCGACTACCGGTTGCTGTCGCAACGCGTCGCCGCGGTCGTGCGCGCGCAGATCACCGAAAGAAATCCATTCTTGCGCGGCCTGGTATCCTGGGTCGGATTCAACATCGTCCACGTCCCGTTCAAGCCCAGTCCGCGCCAGGGCGGGCGCTCCCATTATCGCTCTTCGACCCTGATCAATTTTGCCTTGAACGGCATCTGCTCATTTTCCAAGCTGCCGCTGCGGTTTTGCGTCGGATTGGGGATGGCCATTGCCTGCTTGAGCTTTTTGGGCGGTTTCATCGAGATCATCTTCTACATGCTGGGAGCGATCGAGGTGCCGGGCTGGTCCTCGTTGATTGCCGCCGTGTGTTTTCTCAGCGGCGTGCAACTGTTCTTTCTCGGCGTCATCGGCGAATATATCGGGCTGATTTTCGATGAAGTGAAAGGCCGGCCCAGATACATCGCCGACCGCCGCTATCTCAACGGCAGGCTGGCGCGGTGTGAGGGAGCCGAGCGAACGTCGGCGGCGCATATCGCGCCGGGCGACGCCGTCGCCGATGAAAGAGTAGAGCCGTTATGAACAGGGCAGACCGCGCGAACCAGGCGCGCCCGTTCACTGCCGGAACGGAAACCGCAGAACTGACCTCGATTGTCACGGGCCGAACCGGATCGCTTTTTGCAGCCGACCTTAAAGCGAGCGGCGACCGCGTCTTCGCCGAAGTGCGCGACCGCCGCGTTCTGGTCATCGGCGGCGGCGGTTCCATCGGCGCGGCCACGGTGCGAATAATCCTCGATTATCTTCCGTCCGCCCTGCACGTCGTCGACCATAATGAGAATTATCTCGCCGAGCTGGTCCGCGATTTGCGCGGCCGGTCGGCCGGCATTCCCGATATCGACTTTCGCGCCTTGCCGCTTGATTACGGCGGTCCCGTCATGGAACGCCTGTTGTCGGATTCGCCGCCATACGACGTCGTATTGAATTTCGCGGCGCTCAAACATGTCAGGTCGGAAAAGGACATCTATTCCGTCCTGCAAATGTTCGACACCAACCTTGTGAAGCATATTCGCTTCAAACGCTGGCTGGCCGATCATCGGCATGGCGCGACCTACTTCGCGGTATCGACCGACAAGGCGGCCAACCCGGTGAGCTTGATGGGCGCAAGCAAGCGCCTGATGGAGGACCTGATCTTCGACATCGCCGCCGCAAGCTATCAATCGACGACTTCGGCGCGATTTGCCAATGTTGCCTTCTCCAACGGCAGCCTGCTGCAAGGCTTTGGCTATCGACTGGCCAAACGGCAGCCGCTCGCGGTGCCGCGCGACACGCGGCGCTATTTCATTTCCCATCAGGAGGCAGGCGAACTTTGCCTGCTGGCAACGTGCCGGATCCCGGACGGTCATATCGCGGTGCCGCGCCTCGACGCCACGCTGCAACTGCAATTGCTGGAGGATATCGCCTGCGCCTGTCTCGACTATTGGGGCTTGCGCGCGGAACGCTACGTCGATGAAGCGCGCGCGCGCAACGACGTCGAACGGCTGGCACGGGAAGGCCGCTGGCCGTTGCTGCTCACGGCGCTGGATACCGGCGGCGAGAAGCCGTTCGAGGAATTTGTCGGAACCGGCGAGACCGTAACCGACTGCGGCCTGGCGAACGTTTCGGCACTGCGCCACATTCCTTGCGTCAACACCGAGCAACAATTATTCGATCAGATCGCGCGCTGGGTGGATGAACCCAACCTTGCCATCGCCAAAGCCGAGTTTGTCGACGCGATCTCCGACGCCTTGCCGACCTTCCGTCATTCGCAGTCCGATCGAAATCTGGATCAGCGATTGTGACAAAGGATGGTATCCGCTCTGCGCCGATACCGGCCGTCGCGGCGACCCCGGCAATCGCCGTCGCGAATTGTCTTGTCTGCGGCGGCCGCATGCAGCCGTGCAGCCTTCAAGGTCTGGTCAAGTGCGACGCCTGCGGTTTCGTTTCCGCCAATTTGGCGCTCAGCGATGAAGAAGTCGCTGCGCTCTATGATCGCGGCTATTTTCATGGCGACGAGTATTTGGACTATGTCGCCGAAGAAGAAAGTCTGCGGCTGAATTTCAACGGCCGGCTGCGCACCCTGCAATGCGTCGTTCCGGATCTTCGCGAGCGTGACGTTTTCGAGATCGGCTGCGCTTACGGCTTTTTTCTCGACGAAGCGCGGCATTTTGCGAAATCGGTCGCGGGAATCGACATTTCGCAGGATGCGACAGCCTATGGCCGCAGCAGGTTCGGATTGGATATCCGGCAGGGCGATTATCTCAGCCGCGACCTAGGCCGAAAATACGGCGTTATCGCCATGTGGGACACCGTGGAGCATCTCCAGCGACCGGATCTTTTCATCGCGAAAGCCAAAGACGATCTGCAGCCGGGAGGCGTGCTAGCACTGACCACCGGCGATATCGGCAGCGTCAATGCCCGGCTACGCGGACACAAGTGGCGCATGATCCATCCGCCGACCCATCTGCATTATTTTTCCGCCGGCACCATGAAAAAGCTGCTCGACCGGCACGGTTTCGACATCGTTCATCTCAGCCATCCCGGAATCTCGCGCAAACTCCGTTCGATTCTCTATTACGTTCTGGTGTGGCGAACGCGAAAGACCCGGCTTTACGATGCATTGAGCCGCTGGCGGGTGTTCGACCTGCCCGTCAATGTCAACATGTTCGATATCATGTACGTCATTGCGCGGCGCCGGTGAGAGCGCACGCCGCCGGCGAACAATCGGCTTTCATCACCGCGACAGTCCCCGGCCGATCGCCGCGACCTTGAACTCCGCGTCGCGCAGCGATTGCAATTGCTGCCGGCTCAGCACGCCATTGGCATCAAGCACGACCGGCCGCTGCGCGCCGCTCCATGCCGCAAGGTCGATGCCGCGATATTGCTTGTGCCCGACGGCGAGGATCACGGCGTCGAAGCCATGGGCATCGGGCAAATCGCGATGCAACGGCACGCCGATCTCGCCGTCGACGAGGGGATCGGCGAATGCGACCGTTGCCCGCTTTTCGCCGAGCATTTCCGCCAGCGCCAGCGACGGCGAATGACGGATATCGCCGACGTCCTCGCGGTAGCTTGCGCCGAGGATCAGGACCCGCTTGCCGGCAAGACCGTCGGGAAACATCTCCTCGAGCAGAGCGACGGTCGCGGCGGGCATCCGCGCATTGATCGTCACCGCGGCAGCCGACAGCGGAAACTCAAAATCCGCCAAACCGAATACGTCCCGCGCCGATGTCGAGCCGAACATCGGGTCCTTACTGAGGCAATTGCCGCCGACGCCCAGGCCCGGATAGCGAATGTTCTGATGCGTCGGCCTGACCCTGATCGCCTTGAGCACCTCGAACAAATCGACGTCGATGCGCCGCGCGAATTTCTCCCACTCGTCGATCAGCGCGATGTTCACGGCCCGAAAAGTGTTTTCCAGGACTTTGGCGGTTTCGACGGCGCGGATGCTGTCGAGCCGCGTCAGCGGCCGTTTTCCGGTGTCGATGAAGCTCGACAGGAAGGCTTCCGCCGCGTCGGCGGCTTGCACCGTCATGCCGGCATAGACCCGCCACATGTCGACGATCGAGGCGAGGTAGGCGTCGCCCGGCATGACGCGTTCGTAACAATAAGCGAGCTTGAGGGCGTGCGTCGGCAGCGAACGCGCGGCCAACCGCTCGCGCAACAGCGGAGCAACGATGCGCTCCGTGGTTCCGGGCGGCACCGTGCTTTCCAAAAGGATCAGCGCATCGGGCTTCATGTGATCGCCGACGGTGCCGATGGCGGCGCGAAACGGCGGCAGATCGACCTTGGGAGTCTTATCTTCGATATCGAGACCGATTTCGACGACGATGATATCGGCCTCGCCGAAAACGCTCGCGTCGGTGACGGCGACGAGATTGCCGGCGGCCCGCGCCGACCGGGCGGCGGCAACCAGCGCCGCATCGGTTGTCGGGAACGGAAACGCGCCTCGGTTGAGCGCGGCCGCGCGCTCGCGGCCGCTCTCGGTCGGCAGATCGACGCCGACGACGGCGTACAACGGATCGCCTGCGCCATCGCGCGCCGCGGCGATCGCAATGGCATTGGCGGCGCCGACGAAGCCGAGACCTTGCACGCAGACGATCTTGCGGCCGCGTTTGCCGCTCAAGAGCCTGCTTAGAATCGCCGCCGTGTCTTCCGAAATCACGCTCATGGCCGCTCGACGTGAGTACGCATATTACGATCCGCCATCGAGCGACACGCTCACCGGCGGGGCCGCGACGGTGACGCCTTCGCCCATGCTTACGTCGTGGCGTTCGGCGCGAGGGCGGATCGAGAAAAAGCGGCGCACGACACGGACCATGGGACGCTCGTAGACCAGATACGAGATCCGGGCGACGGCAATGGAAACCAGCATCAGGACCACGAACAGCGCGAACCGGGTGACCAGCGGCCGATTGTCGGCAAACCGGTGGCCGAGATTATGCACGACCCAATAGTGCAGCAGATAAAGCGAGTAGCTCGCCTCGCCGCCCAAGACCATCCATCGATTGGACAGGACGCGTGAAAACACCAGTCCCTTGACGGTCGACGCGCCCATCAGGATGCCGAACGCGCCGGCCACGCATGTGGTGATGACGCCGCTCAGGGGCAAGAGTCCTACATTGCTGGAGACATAGGCGACCACGATGACGGCCAGCGCCGCGCTGCCCGCGACCATGGCGCGCGCCGGATCCACTTTTGCGGTCATGACGAATTGCGCGGTGACGGCGCCGATCAGAAACTCAAAAATGCGGATCCATGGCGAATTGTAGATGAGCCAATGGGAGAAATCATGGGCGGCGCGGGGATTGCCGGTATAGAACGCCGCCCAATTATTCAAATGGCCGCGATATTCGGTGAGCTCGCAGGCGAGACCCGCACCGATCAAGGCAATGATACAGCCGACGATGACCAAGCGCGTTCCGGCGAGCCGGCGCAGCATTGGCGCCAGCAGCGGATAGCTTAGGTAAAAGAAAGCCTCGGTCGACAGCGACCACATCAGACCGGTGGCGTTGCTATAGGCTTCGCTCGCGGCTCGGTCGCCGAAGACCCAGAACCACCACGACTGCGTGAACGTCAGATAAAGCGGAATCGGCCCAACATTGTCGACCTTGCCGTCGGCGGTCCTGAACGCTTCGACGGTAGAGATGACGAACACCAGCAGAAACAGCGGATACAGGCGCGCGAACCGCGCCACGAAGAATGCCCGAACTCCGCCCGGCAGCGATACCGAGGACCCGTAATTGTAATGGATCACGAAGCCGCTCAGCACGAAGAACAACGTCATGCCGATATTGGCGAGCCCGACAAAGGGCGCATTATACGCGGTGATGCCCGAATTCTGCTCGGACAACAGAATATAAAAGGAGCCGTGCGAAAACAGCACGGTGCCGGCGGCTATGAAACGCAGCCCGTCGAGGGAAGCGATATGCGGGTGTATGGGGTCGATCGTCGTGTTGCGGAGGGTCTCTGCCGTATTCATGAGCGCTCCGCCGCAGGTCTTCGGTCGCGTCAGCGTATTTTATGAAAGTGCCGGCCGCCGCGGACTATAGCGGCGCGGTAGTCGATCCACAACCATCGCGCGGCTCGCCTCTTCGCGCTCAGCGGAGATAGGGCGTGAAATACGGCACGATCAGGAACTGGTAGACCGCCAGCGCACCGATCATGGCAAGGAACAGTGTACCGATGACGATCTCGCGGTCGGAGGAAAATGCTTCCCCTTCCGCCAGCATATTGGCTTCGCGCGGGCCGAAGCTGCGTAACAGGCGCCGCGCCACTATTTTGCGCACCCAGGCGCGAGCCGGAACCTCGATCAAACGAAACGTCGCGGTCGACAGAATCAACGTCAATGCGATGGCCAAGACAATCCGCAGCACGGCCTCCCATTCCACGCCGTAACGAAAATCCATCGACGGCCGCTCGAAGATCCGCAAGGTCCAGGTATGAACGGCGTAGATCGAAAAACTCAGGTCGCCGAGCCGGACCATGAGCGGTGTCGACAGCATCGAGGCGACGGTGGACGACCGATAGCGGCTGACGCAGAAGATGAGCACGGCAAGTCCGACGGCGCAGCCGAAATTCTGCTTGAGAAGCGACACGTATGCCGCAACGGTGTTGCCGAACGGCCTGAACAGGAAGACGAGCGCGAAACCGAAGAGAAATACCAGCGAGGCGTTGAGCAAAACGCGTCCCCAGTACGCCTCGCGCGTCGACACCGGATGCGCCGCAGAAATCGCATAGATTTGCGCAGTCAGACAGCCCAAGATGAATTCGAACACCCGCCCGTACGGCGAATAATAGAAGAGCCATCTATAGACCGAGTGTTCGCCGCCGCCGATCTGATTCATATACTGCACGGCGAATGCGTCGATGGCGGCATGGTGGCCGGCGGCGTAGCCATACGCGGTAAGGACCAGGACCGACATCGCGCCCGCGGTGACGAGCAGACCGGCGATGCTTCGCATGCGGGCGATGTACAGCACCAAGACGACATACGTCACATAAAAGAAAAACTCGGCCGATAACGACCAGCTCAAACCGAATGGGCCGTCGAACAGGAGCCTGTCGCCAAAAAGCACGATAAAAACCCACGACTGCGTCAATGTCAGATAGTGCGTCATGACGAGAAGCAAATTCAGCTGATGCTCATAATACCATTGCATGACGCCATCGACCGCGAAGCCCACCAGAAAAAAAACGATGAACAGCGGATAGATGCGGGCAAAACGCGCGCCGAGAAATTCGAAGATCGCCCAGCGCGTCTGCATGGTCGAGAACAGCCGGCTGTAATTGTAGTGGATGACGAAGCCGCTCAGGACGAAAAACAGCGGCATGCCGTACACGGTGAAGAATTCGCCGTAATCGAAAACCGTATTGGTATCCTTGAAATTCGCGAGCCAGCCGCAGGCATGCGAAATCAGGATGCAAAATGCCGCCAGGAACCGCAGGCCGTGCAGCGCCCGCAATTCGTGCGAACTCTCGCCGACCTGGCTGATGCCGGTCTTTTTTGCAAGCTCCGCTGCGCCCGCCGCCGCCGGCGCATCGGCTGCCGCGAGGCTCGCACTGGCCGGCGCCGGCTTTGCCGTAATGTCATCCATCGTGTCCGCACCTTTCGCATCGGACCGGCAGGATAGTATCGGAGGAAGCACCAGCGCTCAATCGGAATGCGCCAAACCGAGCGAATCGTTTTCGTTGTCGGCAAGATGCATGTAACAAAAACTGCGGTCATCGCCGGCCGCATGCGCCGTGCAGCTATGCGGCACAGCCTTGCTTGGGAAAACCCGGCTCTCTATGATGCGCCGCACGCGTCAAGCCGCGGAATCGACAAAGGGGAAACGGGCCGTTTATCCCAGGGCCGCCAAGAATGAGCGACATTTCAGAAGCAGCGGCATCGAACGGGCGCGCAATAAAACAAATAACACTTTTGATGCCGGTTTGGGGGTATCAGTTCATCGGCCGGTTCCTCGAGTTCTGCCTGCCGACGCTGCTTGCACCGAATAACATACCGGCCATCGCGCGCGAGCTGCCTTGCCGCTTTGTTTTATTGTCCAGCGTGGCCGACGAGCCGATCATCCGTTCGCATCCGGCGTGGCAAAAGCTCGAGCGGCACTGCGCCTGCGAAATCCGCTCGATCGACGATCTCATCACCCAGGGCAATCACACGGCGACGATCACGCTCGCCTTCGAACGCGTGTTGTGCCAGTCCGGCGACGCGATGCGCGACACCTGTTTCATTTTTCTGATGTCGGATTATCTCGTCGCCGACGGGTCGCTCAAAACCGCGCTGCGCAGGATCCAGACCGGCGCCGGCGCCGTCCTGGCCGGCAATTTTCAGATCATCGCCGAGGATGCCGCTCCGCTGTTGCGGCAACGCCTCGATCATGAGTCGCACGAGATCGTCTTGCCGCCGCGCGACCTGGTGCGATGGGCGCTTGCCCATTTGCATCCGGCGACGGTCGCCAACATCGTCAATTTCGGCCTGACCCACAACGCCCATACCAATCGGCTGTTCTGGCGCGTCGACGAGAATTGCCTGATCGGGCGCTTCTATCTGATGCACCCGATCGCGATCCATCCGGAAACCAGCGACTTCGTCGTCGGCTCGTCGTGGGACTATTCGTTCGTGCCCGAGCTCTGCCCATCCGGCAACATCGCGGCGCTGACGGATTCCGACGATTACCTCGTGGTCGAGTTGCAGCGGCGGGACTACGAGTGGGAGAATTTGCGGCCAGGCCCCGTGGTTGCCGCGAAGCTGGCGCAAAGCCTGGCGGAATGGACCACCGACTATCACCGCCGCAACGTTGCGCAGACGGTGGTCTTCCATGCCGCCGACCTTCCGGCGGATCTGGCGCAATTCATCGCCCGGTCGGACGCATTCGTCGAAGACGTGCGCCAAACACTCGCAACGCCGGCGCTCAGCCATCGGCGGCATCCCTATTGGGTCGGATCGATCGCCGTCAATCGGCGCCGCAGTCACCGCCCGCTTGGCAAGGCGGATTGGTCCTTTCTGCTGAGCGAGAAGGCCGGCCAATCGTCGTTGCGCCGCCTGCGGGCGAAATTGTTCGGTTCGCCGCCCGCGGTCACCAGGCTGCACCCGTTGTGGCCGGACTACAGACTGCCGCTCAAGGCGCTCAACGACACCTTGTCGTCGAACGGACGCGTGCTGCTGGTGGCGCAGGATGCGGAGCCGTTCGCGCCATGGGTCGTGCGCACGGCCGGCGACGTCGTCACCTTGAACTCCGATCATCTGCTGCAATTGACCCACGTTCAATACAGCGAAATCGCCGGAGCCTTCGACGCCTGCGTGCTGCTCACTGGCGACGCGATGCTCGATCAATCCGATGCGCTCATCGAGCATATCGGGCCGTTGCTCAAGGCCAAGGGCCGGCTCATTCTGATGGCGACCAACAGCCTGTCGGCCGCGGACGCCACCGAGTTCAGCCGGAATTTTGCCGCCCAGGCCGGCCGGCTCCTGAACCGGTCGGTTTGGATCGAAGATATCCAATATGTCGAGCTGAGCCGGCGCCGTGAATTCACACGCAATGCGATGCTCCGGCTGGCGACAAGAAACGGCCGGACGCCGTTCCTGGCCGCGGCTGCCTTGCCGGTGGCGTTCGCCAATTACTTCGCCAACGGGTCCGCACGCATCAGCAGCACGCCGCCGCTGGGCGCCTGGTCGAGCGTGTGCCTGACGCTGCGGGCGTCGGAAGAGGCCGCCCCCTACCAGGTGCGGTTCGCGCGCGAAGCGGCGCTCGCGCGCGTCGGCTTGGCGGCGGCGCAGGGCATGCCGGCGCCCAGCGAAGACCTGCAAATGCCGGTCGGCCTGCCAACGCAGAGCTTGCAAGCGAGCCGCCTGTGGCAGGATGACGAAACCCGATTGGCCTCGCATCTGGCGCATTATCGGTTCATTGCCGCGATGATGGGCGTCCGCCACGACGTCGCCGAATACGGCTGCGCCAGCCCGACCGGGACGCGGCTGATCCTGCAACAGTCGCGCAAAATGACCTTGTTCGACCCTCGACCGCTGGTCGTCGGCGACCTGCAATGGCGCTTTCAGGATGACTGGAGGTTTGAAGCGCGGCTCCATGACATCATCTCGAAGCCCTTGTCGCGACAGGCTGATTCGGCCTACTGCGTCGACTTCCTGCAATACATTTCCCGGGACGAGGAGGATGCTTTTGTCCGCAACTTGCGCGACTCGCTGTCGCGCGATTTCGATTTTTTGCTCATCGGCAGTCCGTCGTACGGCGCCCAAGCCGACAATCCGCTGGGCGCACCGCATTCCCTCGGCGCCAATTCACCCGCTGCCAGCGCCGCTCCATTGAATCGCCGGGACCTTTCGTGTCGGGCAACGCAGCGCCAGTCGGCGCTTGCCGAAGGGTCGCCGTTGGCCGATGGTCTCGCCGCCGGCAATCCGCGATCCGCGCGCGGTCAAGCCAGGATTTACCGGCGCACCGGCGCGGAATTGAAAGCCCTCATGGAACGCTTTTTCCAAAATGTGTTCGTGTTCTCGATGGTCGATGACGTCGCCCAGCCGGGCATTCAACCGAACGCCCAGCACGTCTTCGCGCTGGGTTGCGGCAAAAAAGGTTGAAGGTTTCGCCGGCGCGCGGCCGAACGCGCGCCTAATCGCGGAACGGGGCGCGCGCCACCAGAAGCATGACGGTCATGACGCCGATGAACGACCACAGGGCGAACCGGCCGTAGCCGAAAAATATGTCGCTCGACATCTTTTGCATTTCAACGGCCAGCAGGACGATGAACAACGCAATGCCGAAGAGAACGTATTTGCCAATCCTATTGAGCTTACGTTCCATCCGATCCAAACGATCGTGATCCGGCATTCGAGCGGTTTCCATTAAACTCTGCACCCCTCATGTTTAATGGCCAAGGACGCGGCGAAGGCATTGCCGAAAACATCCGCTCCGGACCGCCGACCGCGACGCTACTGACTATGTTCGCAGCAAAACGGCAAAACGCGTGACACGAACAGGACTGGCGGCAACCGACTCGCCTGGAACGGGCACAAGCACGCAGAATCACCTAGCGAGCGCGCATTCGCATTATAATTCCGCTCTTGCACACAGATTCTGTCAATAGTCGCCGATAGTGTCGCGCAAGTTTTCTGTTTAAAATCATGCCCTGACCTGGCAGCGACCCGATCATGGTGCCGGATTTCGCGGCATAGGAGCCCTTCGCCTGTGGCCGAGCGATTGCCCTCGTATCCGTCCGACCCAGGTGAGAGCGGGGCGGGAAATAGCCGCGCCATGCCGCCCACGCTCTCCGTGGTCTTGCCGAATTACAATCATGCGAAATTCATCGGCCGCGCCCTGGCGGCGCTGCAGAGCCAGGAGCGCGCGGCGGACGAGATCATCGTCATAGACGACGGCTCGACCGACGACAGCATTGCCGTCATCGAGCGCATTGCCCGCGGTGCGCCGACGATCCGCCTGTTGCGCAATCCGAACAATATCGGCGTCATTGCGACCCTGCAGCGCGGCCTGGAAGCGGCGCGCGGCAAATATGTCTACTTCGCCGCGTCGGACGATTGGGTTTTTCCGGGCTTTTTCGCGCTCGCGCTGCGCCGGCTCGAGGCCGATCCCGACGCGGGCCTGTTTTGCGGCGAAGCGATGTTGGTCGACGGCCGCAGCAACCGGCCGTTTGCGGTGCGGCCGGCGGTGCGGCCGCGACTGCGCGCCGGGCGGATCGACGCCGCCGGCGTGCAGGACTTGCTGCGCTCGACCGACAACTGGATCCTGACCGGAAGCGCGATCTTCCGCCGCGATTGCGTCATCTGGGCCGGCGGCTTCGATGCCCGACTCGGCTCGTTCGCCGACGGCTTTATCGCCCGCAAGGTGGCGTTGAAATACGGCTTCCTGTTCGAGCCGCACATCGTCGCCAGCTGGGTAGTGTTCCCCGACAGCGTCTCGCGCAAGACGGCGCTCGATCTGCAACGCACGAAATACATTCTCGACGTGGTTCCGACCCTGATCGCCGCCGACCCCGGTTTCCCGCCCTGGTACGCGGACGCGTTCCGCGACCGTTGGCGATTCGCCGCATGCCGCCTGGCGCTCCAGGCCGATCCGATCGAGCGGTCGGTCCTCTTCGAACTGGGCGCGCCAACCGCCGCCGAGAAGGCCAAATTGGAGTCGATTTTGGCCTGGCCGCAGCGGAACTTGGCACGCTTGGTGATTCTGGCCCGGCTATGGTATCGGCTGCGGCCGACGTCGCTTTTTGCGCTGTTGCGCACGATGCTGGCGATGCGCGGCGTTCGCCTCGCTTTGCGCTTTCGGTCCGGGCAAATACCCGGTATGACGGCGCCGACTGTCGCGCCGGGCGATGCCTGAGCCGAGCATCACATTCTGAAGGTCATCGTTTCTGAAATGCTGACGCAAGTTAAAGACGCGCCCTCGATGACGGCAACGGCCGCTACCCCCGTCGACTTTGTAGCGCAGTCGAATCTGACGCTGAAAGCCAGGATCGCGCGCACGATCTCCGACGAAATCGTGGCCGGATTCCGCGTCTGGCCGATCTGGGTCATCATGGGTTGGGACGACATCCGCCAGCGCTATCGTCGCTCGGTGCTCGGCCCGTTCTGGATCACGCTGAGCATGGGCGCATTCATCTTGCTGCTCGGCATCATCTATAGCCGCCTGTTCCATATGGAACTCGAGCATTACATGCCGTACCTCTCGGTCGGCTACATCGTCTGGGGTTTTATGTCGACGGCGATCAACGACAGCTGCATCGCGTTCACCGACACCGCTCGCATCATCAAGCAGATCAAGCTGCCGTACTCGGTTTATGTGCTGCGCGTGGTGTGGCGAAATTTCATCATATTTCTGCACACCATCGTCATCTACATACCGATCGCCATCGTCTTCAAGGTCGAACCGAACTGGGCCATGCTGTTGGCCATCCCCGGCCTCATCCTGGTCTGCGTGAACCTGATCTGGATGACAACGGTCATCGCCATATTGAGCACGCGCTATCGCGACATCCAGCCGATCGTCGGCACGGCTATCCAGCTCGGCATGTTCGCCACGCCGATCATGTGGCCGATCAGTTCGCTCGGCGACGCCAGAATCGTCGCCGAGGTCAATCCGGCTTATCACCTCATCGAGATCACGCGCGCGCCGATGCTCGGCGAGTTCGCCGGATATCATTCGTGGCTCGCCGCGATCGGCCTGGCGATTATCGGCTCGGTGCTCGCCGCCGCGCTGATGGTGCGGGCATCCCGGCGTATCGTCTTTTGGCTCTGAATTAAGAGAACGACGTGGCCAGCATATTCCTCAAAAACGTCGGCGTGGATATTCCGATCTTCGACGTCAAAACGGCGTCGCTGAAAAAGGCGTTGCTCGGGCGCACCATCGGCGGGCCCTTTGCCCGATCGGGCGCCCACCTTATGGTGAGCGCGCTGAAGAACCTCGACTTCGAAGCCCATGACGGCGACCGAATCGCGCTGGTCGGCGACAACGGCGCCGGCAAGAGCACGCTCTTACGGGTGGTTTCCCACGTCTATCCGCCGACCGGCGGCATGGTGCATGTCGTCGGCAAGGTGTCGCCGATGTTCGATACCATGCTCGGCATGAGCATGGATGCCACGGGCATGGAAAATATCCAGATAGCCGGCACCATCTGGGGCATGTCACGCGCGCAAATCAGGAACAGCACCGACGACATCGTCGAATTCACCGAGCTCGGCGATTTCCTGAAAGTGCCGGTGCGCACCTATTCCAACGGCATGCTGCTGCGTTTGGCGTTTGCCATCGCCACCATCCGCGATCCGGAAATCCTGCTCATCGACGAAGCCATCGGCGTCGGCGATTCCGGCTTCTTCAAGAAGGCGTTCGCGCGCCTGCTGCAACTCGTCGAGCGGTCACGCATCCTGATTGTCGCGTCGCACCAGGACGAGACGCTGCGCCGCTTGTGCAACAAGGCGGCCTGGCTCAGTCACGGCAACCTCATGGCTTTTGGCGAATTCGAGGGCGTTGTAAGCGCCTATCGCAATCCGAACTCGCCGGCGCAGCAGCCGGCCACTGCTTGAACGGCAAGGCTTGAACGGCAAGTCGCGCTCACACCGCTACACAGTTGTGTGCTAGGAACCGCTGGCGGCAAAAACGATAGCAAGCGATGAGCAGCCGTCTCTCGATACCGGTGATCATGTGCGGCGGAGCGGGCACGCGGTTGTGGCCGGTCTCGCGCGAGAGCATGCCCAAGCAGTTCGTGCCGCTGGTCGAGGCGCGCTCGACGTTTCAACAAGTGCTCGGGCGTATCCGTGACCAGACGATGTTCGAGAGGCCGATCGTCATCACCAATTCGGATTTCCGCTTCATCGTCGCCGAGCAGATGCGCGAATGCGCCATCGAAGGCGACATCGTGCTCGAGCCGATCCGCCGCGATTCGGCGATGGCGGTCGGCGTCGCCGCGGCGCTCGCCGCCGCGCGCGATCCGGCGTCGATCGTGACCGTGCTTGCCGCCGATCACGTGGTGCGCGACCCGGATGCCTTCGCCGGCGCCTGCCGCGAAGCCGTGGCCGCCGCGGCCGACGGCCGGATCGTCACCTTCGGCATTCCGCCGACGTTTCCGGCGACCAATTACGGCTATATCCGGCCCGGCGCCAAGCTCGGCGGCGGGCCGGCGTTTGCAGTGGACGCCTTCGTCGAGAAGCCGGATGCCGCGACCGCCGGCCGTTACATTGCCGACCGTTACCTGTGGAACAGCGGCAACTTCGTGTTCCGCGCCGACGTGATGCTAAGCGAGATCGCGCGCTTCGAGCCGGGCATCGCCGAAGCCGCCAAGGTGGCCGTCGGCGGCATGACCAAGGATCTCGATTTCCTGCGCCTGCCGGCCGAAGCATTCGCGCAGGTGCCGAAGAAATCCATCGACTATGCGGTCATGGAACGCACCGAACGCGCCGCCGTGGTGCCGGTCGATTGCGGCTGGTCGGACATCGGCAGTTGGGGCGCGGTCTGGGACGCGCTCGGCCACGACGCCGACGGCAATACCGCGGCAGGCTCGGTCGTCTTCCTCGACAGCCACAACAATCTCGCTCATTCCGACGAAGCGATCCTTACCGCGGTGGTCGGCGTGGACAATCTCGTCGTGGTGGCGACGCCGGACGCCGTGCTGGTGACGTCGCGCGACAAGGCCGAACAGGTCAAAGACCTGGTCGAGCGGCTCAAAGCGCAGAATCGCCAACAGGCGGTGACGCATTTGCGGGTTTACCGGCCGTGGGGCTATTACCAAGGCGTCGACACCGGCGCGCGCTATCAGGTCAAACGCATTGTCGTAAATCCAAACGCAACGCTGTCGCTGCAAAAGCACTTCCGCCGTTCCGAACACTGGGTCGTGGTGCGTGGGGTGGCCGAAGTCACCATCGGATCGGAAACCCGCACCATCCACGAAAACGAATCGATCTATATCCCGATCGGCAGTGTCCATCGCCTCGCCAATCCCGGCACGATGCCGCTCGAACTGATCGAGGTTCAGGTCGGCGACTATCTCGGCGAAGACGACATCGTCCGTCTCACCGATCAGTACGGCCGAAATTGAGCAAATTACCGCTCCGGCAAGCGCGGGCCGTCCAATTCGAGCCGGGATAGCTGCGGGTGATGTTCGATGTCGGCTACTTCCCGCAGAACACGCCGCCGGACCGATGAGCGATTGTGGATAACGTGTATCACTTTATCGCGCCACTTTGACGCGACTGACACCATATGCAACCCTCGCGTTTCGTTGGATGCAGGGTTTCTGTCATGGCAAAGGCGCTGACCACCTACAAAGGGCCAACTGCGGTAGATGCTCACGTCGGGCAAAAGTTACGCGCCCGTCGAATTTTCTTAGGAATGAGCCAAACGGACGTCGCCGCCGCGACTGATATCTCGTTCCAACAAATTCAGAAATACGAGAAGGGAGCAAACCGCGTCGGGGCATCACGCCTGCAACAAATCAGTGATGTGCTAGGCGTCTCGCCATTTTATTTTTTTGAGGGCGCACCGACCGTCGGAAAGAAGATGCCGGCGCCGAAGGAAGGGGGGCTATCGGAGGGCGCAATCCTTTCATTCCTCGCGACCCGTGAGGGCGCCGCTCTTGTGCGTGGCTTTCTCGCGATCAAAGCGAAATCAATTCGCCAGAACCTTATTGAATTTATTGGAACTTTGAAGGCGAAATGAATTGCCACGGCAAGAAACGCGGAGCGAGCATCGCGACCGTCCTTCGACATTACCGTGTCGACCTACAAGGGATGGTACGCAGGAGCCGGCGTCGAATATGTATTGATGAATGGGGACGTATTCGATCTCATCGGCGGCTTGGAATATCAGCACATCGACCTCGGCACGCAGCCGCAGCTTTCATCGCTTGATTTCCCTCCGTTTAGCGCCTGTCCACCTGGATTCAACTGTCGCTCCATCAGTGCGAAAGTCAGCCTCGTGCGAGTTCGCCTGACTGTAAAGCTGAACCCCGTTTGCATCGCCGCGTCCTTGAGTCAGGACACGCGACGAAGCGCACGCTATTTGGTCTATTAACGCTCATCGATAGCGAACATTCGGCCGCGGACGTGGTTGCGAAGGCGCCGGCGGTCCGGTCGCCTCGCCAATCCCAGCACGATACCGTTGGAACTGATCGAGGTTCAGGTCGGCAGCTATCTCGGCGAAGACGACATCGTCCGTCTCACGGACGAATACGGCCGCAACTGACGATCCGTCACTCCGCCGCGGTCGGCTGGCGCTTGCGCTGGTCGAAACGGCGGTCGAACACCTGCTCGGCGATGCGGTTTTTCAAAATCTCCACCGATCCGCCCGCGATCATCCAACCGCGGGTGCGGCGCATGCAATATTCCACCAGCGTCGCGCGGGAAAAGCCCATGGCGCCCATGATCTGCACCGCCTCGCTCGCCACTTCGAAACCGGCCTGGTTGCACGCCACTTTGGCGATGGCCGTCTCGTAGGCCGACGGCAGGCCGTTATCGGCGTGGGTCGCGGCGCGATAGAGCAGAAGCTGCGCGCTCTCCAGCTTGACCGCCATGTCGGCGAATTTCCACTGCAGGCCCTGGAATTCGCACAGCGGCCGGTCGAACTGCTGGCGCGTCGCCGCATAGTCGCGCGCCGCCGTGAAAGCGTAGCGGCCGCAAGCCAGCGCGCGCGCGGTATTGCCGAGCCGCTCGACATTGAAGCCGGCCATCTGCTTCTTGAAGCCGCCCGGGCCGAGCAGCACGTTCTCCGCCGGAATGCGGCAATCGGCGAAATGCAGTTCGCACCATTCCTCGCCGCTCATGAATTCCGAAGGCGCAGCGATGGTGAAGCCGGGCGCGCCGCGCTCGATCAGCACCGAACCGATGCCGCCGAGGCCGGGTCCGTAGCGCACATAGACGAGAAAAATCTGCGCATCCGGGCTGAACGTGGAAAACACCTTGCTGCCGTTGATGATGTAGTGCGAGCCGTCCGGCCGCGCGCTGGTTTTCAGATCGGTCACCGCCGAGCCGGCGTCGGGCTCGGTCATGCCGAGACTCATGACCATGCGGCCGGCCAGAAGCTCGCCGAGCCAGCGCTTCTTCTGCGCCTCGCTGCCGTATTCGGCGAAGACCCGGATCGGGCCGAAATTGCCGAATTGCACCACGTCGGCGCTGCGCGGGCACACCGCGGCGACCTGCTCGATGGCGATCACCGCGTCCATCAGCGTGCCGCCCTGCCCGCCGTCGCGCTCCGGCAGCGCAATGCCCATCAGGCCCTGCTTGGCCATGAGTTGCGCCACGTCGTAGGGGAAGCGCGGATCGTGGGCGCGCTTGAGTGCGCCGGCGGCGAGATGAGCTTGCGCGAAACGCCGAACCGATTCGGCGAATTGCTTCTGTTCGTCGGTGTAATCGAAATCCATGCTTCTCCCCCAGCAAGTCCTTGGCTAAGCCGATCACGTCATAGTGCGCTGAGCCGAGCCGGCGACAAGATCAAATCATACTAGTTTTTAGGGAGCCTTCTTGCCAGCTGTTCGGTTGTGTCCTTGGCCGGACACCTCTGCAAAATACTGGATGGCGGGTACCATGGCCGACCTTGACGGCCGCGCGCCGATTGTCGACGCGAACAGCATCGGTGACTTTTTGTCATGGCGATCGTCCGACACGGCAACGAGGTGGCCGTCCTTCCCGATCATCTGACTTCACAATTGCCAATCCGGCGGTGCTATGCTGACTGTAGCCAATGAAGCCGGGACGGACGGAATGACACAGCCGGCTGTAGACCTTGCGGCGGACGGCGCCGCAGTCGTTCGGGGATTTTTATCGCCCGAGGACGCGGCGAATCTACGCCTCACCGTCGATGAAATTTACGCCTTCCTTGATTCCTGCCAGCATATCCCGCACCGGCTGCTCGGCTATCATTTCCGGCTTTGGCGTGGCGTGTGGCTCCGCCCACTACCGGCATTCCTGCGCAAAGCCCGTCCGGACCTCGATCGGCGCTACGAGCAATCGCTGCGGGCGATCGAGACGCAAGTAAGACGCATGCTCGGGCCCGAATGGCGGTTTTTTCCCAAGCGATCGTATTTCTGCAGACATGTCGGCATGGCCCTAAAAGTGCCCTGGCACATCGACGCCGATGCCGCCTCGATCTATCGAGTCGCAGGTTCGGCGATCAATGTCTGGATGCCGCTCGACACGGTCGGCACCGATTTGCCCTCACTGGACTACGTACCGCGCTCGCACGCGGTCATGCGCAAGGTTCCGCTTCTGACCGGCAAGGACAAATACCGGGACGACGTCTTTGTTGACGCCATCGGCACGCCGGAGACGCCGCAGCTTACGATCGGCGACGCGCTGATCTTCGATCAGTTCGTCTTGCATCGCACACAGCAGGCCGGCTCCGCGGACGCGGTCCGCACCGCGTGCGAGTTCCGCTTTGTCCGCCATGCCGTCCCCACATGGCACGGCTTGAGCGGCTGGCTGCGCTACAGTTTTAACGTCCTGTTTTCGCGGCAAGGTTTTTTGGCGGCACGGGCAAGGGAGTTTCTCGGTCCCAAATAAGCAACAATACTGTGCTTTGCTCTCATAAATAAATCGTCCGCAGCGCCCGTTTCATGTCCACTTAAGCGCGCCGGTGGCGAGATGGGTCTGTGTAAAGCGCCGCACTTGGTCAGCAAATAGTTTTTGTTCGTCTGATAGGTCGAAATCCATTGTGGCCTGAGCGCACGACTGGGTGAGCAATCCGGCGCTCAATACCGCCTTCGAGTCGCTTCCCGGCACGGGCTTCACGGTCAACGGCGCACCGATCCCGAAGAACGCAGCGCTCACCACCGCGGGCGCGCAATTGTGGTTCACCACGAACTGGTCATTCCTCGCCAAGTTCGACGGCGAGCTCGCCTCGCGCTCGCAGACCTACGCCGGCACCGGCACGCTGCGCTACGCGTGGTGAGCGACTCTTTAGCCCGGCGCGGTTGCGCCGGGCATTTTTGTTCGTAGTGATCGTCGCGCTCGTCGGTTCTTAGCCCAAAGCGACGGATATTGTGGTGCAGCGGTCCGGTCGCTCTCGGAGTAAAAGCGGACATAGCGCGGACACCGCAAGTCGGTCGTTCCTGACCCAGAGCGGACATCGTCCACTCCCAATTGCCGCATTGCGAAA
>Ga0116220_10000202_pt1 | contig 24891 bp, 27 predicted proteins | sample Sb_taG_10_FD_88967 | JGI IMG/M metagenome (GOLD analysis project Ga0116220, IMG submission 88967) | Peat soil microbial communities from Weissenstadt, Germany - Sb_50d_7_NC metaG | ecosystem: Environmental > Terrestrial > Soil > Wetlands > Peat | place: Germany: Weissenstadt | collected 2010-09-21
GAGTCGTGGTATGATTGTCGTTAACCTTAAAAATGGCTCTTCTCCATTTTGAGGGTTAGAGCCGGGCAGGAAGTTGACCCTTCCCCTCGGCTCGCTTATTTTGGGTAAAGCAATTTTACCGAAATGTCAATAACGGCTAAACCAAAAAAGCGGGGACGCCCAGCTACCGGACGCGATCCCATGATTGGATTCCGTGCAGCTCCAGAGCTGCGTCTGGCTATAGATGATTGGCGCCGGAGACAGTCAGATTTGCCGTCCTTATCCGAGGCCATCAGGAGATTAGTCGAACAGGCTCTTGCGCGACGGCCCCGAGGGCCGCGTGGCTCGCGATGATCTTTCGTGTTGCCGAATGCTCAAAGCACGAGCTGCACGGGCAACATACAGCCTTGCCGCTATCATTTGCGCTAGAGGAGGTTAAGCGGCTTCGGCGGCCGTGATACCAATAAAGCACTTAAATTTCGAATGAGCATCGCAATTTCGAATGTGATCCAATGAATAAAGAGATTGCGTCAGCAGCGATTTCTGGGCTCGGGCGCGCCCCAGATGGACAATTCTCCCCTGTCGTTTTGTCACCGTTTCTGCCGCGCCGCGTGATCAAGTAAGCGCGTTGAGAATATTGCTATTTCAGATTTTATCCCGGTGCTCGTCGGAGAGCACGCCGCATAGGTTTTGGCCATGCCGCGCGCCCCAAGGCGAGGGTCGCAGTTTTTAATCAGATTTTAAACTTCCAAGTTTCGAATCAGGAGCCATGACGAAACGTGCGGACTCGGTGGATCGATTGGTCTGGCGTAGATTTATTGAGTTGCTCCAGGCACGTTTCCCGTCTCCGGTTAGTTCGCGCGTCCTCAAGACCCTCGGATTTCTCGCTGCCGCTGTCGTCTCCGCAGAGATCTGCTCTCATGCCTCGGCACCTAACGGTTCAGACAATTTTCCACCCGATGAAGTTTTGGCCACCGCGGAAATTCTACCCGCCCCGGCCGCGGCGGCGAACGTGTCGGTAGTGCCCAAGATGCCGAGGTCGGTACCGCCGGCTGCGTCTCAGCAACCGCCCTTAGGCCTCGATGTCGTCATGAGCACCGCGTGCTCAGAGCAATTGTTGCTCTGCGGTGAGAACGTCCCGAGCATGATGCTGATGACGAAGTATTCTCTGGCGCCCGCTGCGACCGCGACCGCTACAGCCGTGACGCCTTGTGCCGTGACTCCGAAGCCAAAGCTGAAGCCGAAGCCTGCGATGCAGCCGCCGCCGGCAGCGCAAGAGCCGCAAACAAAACTGTCCTGGTGGCGGCGTCTGCCCTGGGTACCGCTTCCCTAGTAAGTTAGAAATTAGCCGCCATAACTTCCCTTATCGGATGCGATTTTCGCCGTATGCTTATGGTGGGCCCCCCACAGGAAGCCGGCGGCTGGCGGAAGGGTATCGGCTGGGCCAAGGAGGGGGCGCTGTGTGGGGCCAGCCTCAGGCGCATGATGGTGAGGCCATGAACACGATCGCTAAGGTGACGATTATCGCGGTCATCGTGTTCTTTCTCGTGCTGGCACTGAGCGCATTGTGGCTGCAATAAAAATTGACTAGCCTCGGAAATTCTCTTTGAGCGTCAAAGGGCGCGGATTCGCAGGTTTGTAACTCTAAGTCCTTGGCTTTGCTTTCGTTGGTTGCTTCCTCTTGAACCCTGCCGCCCGAAAAGGCTAAAGCCTTGAGCCATGGCCGAAACCTCCGCACCCGCCGACATCAAGGACATGAGCTTCGAGCAGGCGCTGAAGGAGCTCGAAGCCATCGTCGATCGGCTGGAGAAGGGCGACGTGGAGCTCGAGGCTTCGATCCAGATCTATGAGCGGGGCGAGGCGCTGAAGGCCCATTGCGATGCCCTGTTACGGAAAGCGGTGGCCAAGGTGGAGAGGATCTCCTTGAACGCGGCCGGCCAGCCCATCGGGACCGAGCCGCTCGACGTCGAGGAGCAGTAAGGCTTCAGCAATTCGACTGGGAGAGGCCATTTGCTGTCCTTTCCCCCCTTGCCGGGGGAGGGTTGGGGGGTTCGTCACCGTCAGAGGTCGATGCCACTAACCCCTCGGAGCCGCCAAGAGCGGCGCTTGCTCCCCCGCAAGGGGGGAGCGGAGCAAGCTGGTTTGGACGGCTTAGGCACCTCCGCTATGGTCGCGTCCGACGCCATTGTTTCATGACACAATTCGGGCGAGCTGCTAGGCTAGCCAAAACCCAGGGCTTGGGTCGATAAAGGTCTGTCATAAAGCGAATCCCGAGCCACTTCGTCCATCTCGCGCGGGGGAGCGAATGAGCGCCGAAAACCCAACGCCGCTGCTTGACCGGGTGCGCAATCCAGAAGAGCTGCGCGCGCTCGAGGACCACGAGCTGCCGCAGCTCGCGGCGGAGCTCCGTCAGGAGACTATCGACGCGGTCTCGGTGACCGGCGGCCATCTCGGCGCCGGCCTCGGCGTGGTCGAGCTCACCATCGCGCTGCACAAGGTGTTCGACACGCCCAGCGACAAGCTCATCTGGGATGTCGGCCACCAGACCTACCCGCATAAGATCCTGACTTCACGGCGCGACCGCATCCGCACCTTGCGCCAACCCGGAGGCCTGTCCGGATTCTGCAAGCGCGACGAGAGCGAATACGACACTTTTGGCGCGGGCCACTCCTCGACGTCGATCTCGGCGGGACTTGGCATGGCGGTCGCGCGCGACCTCGCCGGCAAGAAACACAATGTGGTTTGCGTGATTGGCGACGGTGCCATGAGCGCGGGCATGGCCTATGAGGCGATGAACAATGCCGGCGCCATGGACTCGCGGCTGATCGTGATCCTCAACGACAACGACATGTCGATCGCACCGCCGGTCGGCGCCATGAGCGCCTATCTCGCCCGGCTGATCTCAGGCGAGACCTATCGGCAGCTGCGCAACTGGGCCAAGCAGCTCGCCAAGATCCTCCCCAAGAGCTGGGAGCGCCGGGCGGCCCGCGCCGAGGAGTACACACGGGGCTTCTGGGCCGGCGGCACGCTGTTCGAGGAGCTCGGCTTCTATTATGTCGGCCCCATTGACGGGCATAATTTCGATCATTTGCTCCCGGTGTTACGCAATGTGCGCAACACCGAGAACGGCCCGATCCTGGTCCATGTGGTGACGCAGAAGGGCAAAGGCTACGAGCCGGCGGAAAGCTCCGCCGACAAGTTCCACGGCGTCAACCGCTTCAACGTCGTCACCGGTGCGCAGGAGTCGTCGAGCGGCGGGCCGCCGAGCTACACCAAGGTGTTCGCCAATGCGCTGATCGCGGAGGCCCAGGCCGACGACAAGATCGTGGCGATCACGGCGGCAATGCCCTCGGGCACCGGGCTTGACCGTTTCGCGGAGATGTTTCCAACCCGCTGCTTCGATGTCGGCATCGCCGAGCAGCACGCGGTGACCTTCGCCGGCGGGCTCGCCGTGGAAGGCTACAGGCCATTCGCAGCGATCTACTCGACCTTCCTGCAGCGCGCTTACGACCAGGTCGTGCACGACATCGCTATTCAGCGGCTGCCGGTGCGCTTCGCTATCGACCGGGCGGGGCTCGTGGGCGCCGACGGTCCGACCCATGCGGGGGCTTTCGACGTCGCCTATCTCTCCTGCCTGCCTGGATTTGTGGTGATGGCGGCGAGCGACGAGACCGAGCTTATGCATATGGTGGCGACGGCCGCGGCGATCGACGACGGCCCGTCCGCCTTCCGCTATCCGCGCGGCGAGGGCACCGGCGCCGCTCTGCCGAAACGGGGCGAGGTGCTGGCCTTGGGCAAGGGACGCATCTTGCACGAGGGATCGTCCGTGGCGCTCCTCTCCTTCGGGGCGAGGCTGGCGGAGGCGTTGCGGGCAAGCGACCAGCTTGCCGGTTTTGGCCTCTCCACCACGGTCGCCGACGCGCGCTTCGCCAAGCCGCTCGATGCGGAGCTGGTGCGGCAGCTCGCGCGCCACCACGAGGTGCTCATCACCATCGAGGAAGGCTCGAGCGGCGGCTTCGGATCGCTCGTCCTCCAGCTGCTCGCCCGCGAGGGACTTCTCGACCGCGGCATCAAGGTTCGGACCCTGACCCTGCCGGACTGCTTTCTCGAGCAGAACAAGCCTCACGCCATGTACGAGAAAGCGGGCCTCAACGCCTCGGGCATCGTCGCCGCGGTTTTCGCCGCCCTTGGCAAGGCCGCGAGCGGCAAGGACGCCGGCACCGCCGAAGTGGTGCGCCTCGCCTGAGGCTAATCGACCGTGCAGTTTTGGCTGAATTGGCCGACCGCCTCCAGCCGTCCCTGGTCCGGCAGCGTGGCGCTCGTCGCGCCCATCTTGATCGTCAACGGCCCCGGATTGCGCAGCACTTCGAGAACCGGCTTCACGCTGATGTTGCTTGCCTCGCCAAAGGTCGCGCCGGTTTCGTCGTCGCGTGCCACCTCGCCGGCAACCGGCGACTGGGCCTTGGTCGAATTGATCTCGATGGTAATGGGCTGACCGGGCTCGATGCCGGTGATGCCCTTATGCACGTCGAGGACGGCAATGCTCATGCCGTTGAAGCAAGACAGCAGGAACAGGGGGTCTTGTGCAGGATCAATCGGGCCGTAGGCGAGCGCGGTCAAACCGCCGCTCGACCTCGCCGTCCAGATCAGAGGCATTTCCGCCGCGGCAAAGCCGGGTAAAGGTATGGCCGTGACGCACACTGCCACAGCTGCAAGCAACCGCGTCGAGAATTGACCTAACATTGCAACAATTCCTTTTTCCCCTGCGGGGGGTTACACGGAATGGAGAGGGAAACCTATGCCCTTCAGGTGGCCCGAGCGCCGCCACTCGTCAAGCCTGCAATCCTTGGCAAACCTGGCAAATTCCGGGATACGGCCCAGATCGGCGCGCGCCAGTGGCCTTACTTCAGCACTCGCCAAATCGTCAGGGCCTGGTGCGGGCGCTTGGCGAGAAGTCGGGCGCCTGCAACGCGGTGATGGCCAGGTCGAGGGAGCTCGCTCGGCCGAACCCCCGGAAGGCCGGGTCGAATTCGTAGTAGTTGCAGGTGATCTCGTCGGCCACGGCAATGTCGGTCAGGGCGTAGCCCTTGTCGAAGACGCGGAAATCCGTGTTCGGCAGTTCGCTATGGTTCATAAACTTGCCGTCGTCGCAATCCAGCACTCTGACGCCTGGCATTTCGAGGTGCGGATAGCTAAAGCGCATCACGAAATCCTGCATATGGGGCGGCAGCATGTCCAGCTCGCTCACGGAGATGAAGATGTCGAATTTCGGGGTCAGCATCCATAGCTCGCTTCCGCCCGGAACGAATTCGCCGGCAAACACGCCGAGGCCCTGGATTTCGCTCGGCGCGAGAAATGTCCTGATGAGCATCATCGCCGCGCTCTTTGCATGAGACGCGCGATCGGACGCCCACGCAACATGCTGCGCGTCGCCGCCGTGATGGGCCGATCAAGGCAACAGTCAGGACTTGGGCTCATGCGAGACTGCCGCTCGCCCGATGCACGACGCCAAGCGCAGCCCGCTTGCGGCGGTCCCGGCGTGGGGCTTGCTCGCGCTGCAAAGCGTCGATACGGCGCTGTAGATAGGGCGAGAAATGCCCTTGATAGCGCTTCCACAATAGCGGGTTGCGCCAGTCGTCTCCGGTCACGCGGCCGCGGCAGCAAGCCGAGCCGCAGGCGCAATCGAACTCGTCATAGGGCGAGCCGTCGCACATCGCATAGTCGATGGTCACCTCCTCGCCCGGCCGAATCATCTGCATCGCGACGATGGTGATCTGTCCCTCGAGGCCTGCGTTGGGATCGCAAGCGTGGTTGATGAAATCCGGGGGCTCGTCGGCGGTGAGCGAGGCGAGGTAGAGATTTTCCTCGACCTGCACGGTGTGACGGCGGATGTCGGCGGGCAGCTCGTCCAGCTCCTCGGCTGAGACGATGCGCCCGCTCCACACGGCAATGACCTCGCCGGGTTCGATCACTTCCCGAGCAACGACGGCCTTGCCGCCGGTCACGTCACGATTTCGGACTTCGCATTTTTCGGTGAGGTAAGCCGTTGGACCTGGGCTCACGAGACCTCCGCGAGGGCGCGCCGAGCGGTGCGCTTCGCAGTATATAGTTGGCGGTGCCGTCCGCTCCCGGTTCGTCATCCGCGCGCGAGAATCCCCAACGCGGACGCAAGTGTATGAGAAGCGCATATGGCCATCTACAAAAAAAAGCGGCTCGACCGATTATTGGTGGATAAGGGCCTCGCCGCCACGCGCTCCCGCGCGGCGGACCTGGTCCGCCTCGGCTCAGTCAGCGTGGACGGCGTGACGGCGCTGAAGCCAGGGGTACTGCTCGCGCCCGAGGCGAGCCTGTCGGTCCGCGCCGGCGCCTCTCCCTTCGTCTCCCGCGGCGGGCTCAAGCTCGCCGCCGCGCTTGACGCCTTCGGCCTCGATCCCGAGGGGCGGATCGCACTCGATATCGGCGCCTCGACGGGAGGCTTTACCGAGGTGTTGCTTGCCCGCGGCGCGGCACGTGTGTTTGCCGTGGATGTCGGCCGCGACCAGCTCCACCCCAAGCTTCGTGAGGACCCCCGCGTGGTCGTGCTGGAGGCGACCGACGCGAGGAGCCTCGATGCCAACACCATCACGGAGCCCGTGACCGCCATCGTTGCCGATGTGAGCTTCATCAGCCTCGCCAAGGCCTTGCCCGCCGTGCTTCGCCTGGCAGCGCCCGGCGCCTGGCTCGTCGCCCTGGTCAAACCCCAATTCGAGGCTGGTCGCGAAGCGGTCGGCAAAGGCGGCATCGTCCGCGATGCCGGGGCGCGGGCGCAAGCCGTGGCGCAGGTGCGGGAGTTCATCGATGGGAAGCCCGGCTGGACGGCGTTTGCCGAGATGCCCTCCCCTATTACAGGCGGCAGCGGCAACGAGGAAGTGCTGATCGGCGCGCGCCATGGAGCTTGAGGTCGAGATCGAGCGTCTCGGCGCGCAAGGTGACGGCGTGGCGCAAGGTCCGGGGGAGCCGCTATTCGTGCCCTTTACGCTTCCGGGCGAGCGGGTCAGGATCGCGGTCGAGCCCGGCCAGACCCATGCGGAGCCGCTGGCCATCCTTGAGCCGAATCCGGAGCGCGTGGCGCCGGTCTGCCCCCATTTCGGCACCTGCGGCGGCTGCGCGCTCCAGCATATGGAGCCCACTGCCTATCTCCGCTGGAAGCGCGAGCAGGTGGTCGCCGCGCTCAAATCGCGGGGGCTCGAGGCCACGGTCGAGCCCGTGCGCCCGGTGCCGCTCGGAAGCCGGCGGCGCGCGAGTTTCGCGCTTGCGAGGACCAAGCAAGGAATTGCCTTCGGCTACCGTGGCGCCCGCTCCCATGACATCGTCGATATCGCGGTCTGCGCCGTGCTCAGCCCGCGCATCGTGGCGCGTTTGCCCAAGCTCAAATCCGCGCTGGCACCGCTCCTCGGGCGAAAGCGGGAGGCGCGCGTCACCGTGGCGGAAGCCGAAACGGGGCTGGACATCGGGTTCGAGGGCGCTCGGCCATCGCCGGCTCAGCTTACGGCGCTTGCCGCAAGCGCTGTAAGCCTTGGGGTCGCGCGGGTGACGATGGACGACGAGAGCCTGACGCTTCTTTCGGAGCCGATGGTCAACCTCTCAGGGGCGAGCGTGAAATTGCCACCGGGGGCCTTCCTGCAGGCCTCGCGCGAGGCCGAGGCCGTTCTTACCTCGCTGGTAAGTGAGGGTGCACAAGGCGCGAAGCGTCTCGCCGACCTCTTCGCCGGCATCGGTACCTTCGCTCTCGCGCTCGCGCGAACCGCCGAGGTGGATGCTTTCGAAGCGGACGTGGCCGCGATCGGGGCGCTCGCCGATGCCGCCCGCGCGACGCCGAAGCTGAAGCCGGTACGCACATTCCGGCGCGATCTGTTCCGCGTACCGCTTGGGGCCAAGGAGCTTGCCCGCTACGACGCCGTCGTGCTCGATCCGCCGCGGGCGGGCGCCAAGGCCCAAGCGGAAGCGCTCGCGGGCTCAAAAGTACCGCGGATCGTCATGGTCTCCTGTAACCCTGGAACTTGCGCCCGCGATTTGCGCCTCCTCGTTAATGGTGGCTACCGCATCGCCCGCATCGTTCCCGTCGATCAGTTCCTGTTTTCGCCGCATATCGAGCTCGTGGCTGAGCTTGAGCGGTGAGTAGAGCGTTCGCCCAAATTGAAGCGTCATTCCCGGCCCTGTGCCGGGCATCCACGGTTTCGTTCTATAGGCGCAAAAAGACGTGGATAGCCGGGACAAGCCCGGCCATGACCATCAACTATTGGTCAGCGAAGAGCGAGCAGGCGCTCGACGAAGGCAGGCACGATCCTGGTCGCCGGGCCCTGCACGGCTTCCAGGAATAGATCCGCGCCTTCCGAGGGTTCGAGATTGAGCTCGACCGTGTGGGCGCCTGCGGCACGGGCCTCGAGCACGAAGCCTGCCGCCGGGTAGACGGTGCCGCTCGTGCCGATGGACACGAACAGATCACAACGGGAGAGCGCGTCGTAGATGCGCTCCATCTGGCGCGGCATCTCGCCGAACCAGACGACGTCGGGTCGCATGGCGGCTTCGCCGCAACGCCCGCACACCGTCTCAATGGAGAGGTCGCCCTTCCAGGGTACGCTCGTCCCGCAAGCGGCGCAGAGCGCCCTTTCGAGCTCGCCATGCATGTGGATGAGATGGCGCGTGCCCGCGGCTTCGTGCAGCGCATCGATGTTCTGGGTGACGGTGAGGACGTTGCCGCCCTGCTCAGATTCGAGCCTCGCCAGAGCGAGATGGGCTTGATTGGGACGCGCCTCTTGGTGCCATCGGCGGCGGCGATTGTAGAAGTCGTGGACCCTCACGGGATCGCGGGCGAAGGCTTCGGGGGTCGCCACCTCCTCGATCTTGAAATCGGACCAGAGCCCCCCTGCTCCGCGAAACGTGCCGAGCCCGCTTTCAGCCGAGAGGCCCGCGCCGGTCAGGATGACGATGTTCCGATAGCGCGCCACGAAGGGAGAAAGCCTAGCCCTTCCCGGTCTGGCCGCGGTGGCGCAGATAATGATCGGCAAGCACGATGGCCAGCATGGCCTCGCCAATCGGCACGGCGCGGATGCCGACGCAAGGATCGTGACGCCCTTTGGTCGAGACCTCGGTGTCGGCGCCGGCGTTGTCCACCGTGCGGCGCGGCGTCAGGATCGAGGACGTGGGCTTCACCGCGAAGCGCGCCACGATGGGCTGCCCGGTGGAGATGCCGCCAAGGATGCCGCCCGCATTGTTCGACAGGAACTCCGGCGCGCCATCGGAGCCGACACGCATCTCGTCGGCATTCTCTTCGCCCGAGAGCGCCGCCGCGGCAAAGCCTGCGCCGATCTCCACGCCCTTCACCGCATTGATGCTCATCAGCCCGCTCGCAATGTCCTGATCGAGCTTGCCGTAGATCGGCGCGCCGAGCCCCGCCGGCACGCCTTCGGCCACGATCTCGATGATGGCGCCGCAGGAGGATCCGTCTTTCCGCACCTTGTCGAGGAAGTCCGCCCAGCGCTTCACCGCCTTGGCGTCGGGGCAGAAGAATGGGTTGCGTTCCACTTCCGACCAATCCCAGGTCCTGCGGTCGATGGCATGGGGTCCGACCTGCACCAGCGCGCCGCGCACGCGCATGCCCGGCACCACTTTCCGCGCAATCGAGCCGGCTGCCACGCGCGAGGCGGTCTCCCGCGCGCTGGCGCGGCCGCTCCCACGCCAGTCGCGCAAGCCGTATTTGGCGAGATAGGTGTAATCGGCGTGGCCGGGGCGGAACTTGTCCTTGATCTCGGCATAGTCCTTCGACCGCTGGTCGACATTCTCGATCTCAAGCGCGATCGGCGTGCCGGTGGTGACCTGCTCTCCGCTCGCCTCCTCGGTGAAGACGCCGGACAGGATGCGCACCTGGTCCGGCTCCTGGCGCTGCGTGGTGTAGCGCGACTTGCCGGGCTTGCGCTTGTCGAGATAGGTCTGGATGTCGGCAACTTCGAGCGGGATGCCCGGCGGACAGCCGTCCACCACGCAGCCGATCGCCGGCCCGTGGCTTTCGCCCCAGGTGGTGATGCGGAAGAGGTGGCCGAAGCTGTTATGCGACATGGGTTCTTTTAGGAGTGTGGGCAGGCGGCGTCCAGCAGAGGGAGCATAACGCCAACATCGCAACGAACTCTTTCGTCATTCCCGCGAAAGCGGGAATCCAGTAACCACTGGCGCTCGCGAATGATGTTTCCAGGGTTACTGGATTGCCCGGTCAAGACGGGCAATGACACGGGAACGGGCGAAGCGGGCGCCTATTCCTTCACCACGGAGATGTCCGGGGCGTCCTCGTTCTTCATGCCGACCACGTGGTAGCCGGCGTCGATATGGAGGACCTCGCCGGTCACGCCGCGTCCCAAATCCGAGAGGAGATAGAGCGCGCCGCCGCCCACATCCTCGATGGACACGGTGCGACGGAGCGGTGAGTTGTACTCGTTCCATTTCAGGATATAGCGGAAGTCGGCGATGCCGGAGGCCGCCAAAGTCTTGATCGGCCCGGCCGAGATGGCGTTGACGCGGATGTTCTGCTTGCCCAAGTCCGCCGCCAGATAGCGCACGCTGGCCTCGAGCGCGGCCTTGGCCACGCCCATCACATTGTAATGGGGCATGACCTTCTCGGCGCCGTAATAGGTGAGCGTGAGCAGCGAGCCGCCATTCGGCATCAGCGTGTCGGCGCGCTTGGCGAGGGCAGTGAAGGAGTAGCAGGAGACGAGCAGCGTCTGCACGAAATTATCCTTGCTCGTGTCGACGTAGCGCCCATCGAGCTCCTCCTTGTTGGAGAAGGCGACGGCGTGCACGAGAAAGTCGATGCTGCCCCAAGCTTCGGCCAGTCGCTTGAACACAGCTTCGACGCTTCCCTCGTCGGTGACGTCGCAAGGTAGCACGAGGCGCGAGCCGATCTCGGCCGCCAGCGGCCCGACCCGCTTCTTGAGGGCATCACCTTGATAAGTGAGCGCGATCTCGGCGCCATGATCGTGGCACGCCTTGGTGATGCCCCAGGCGATCGAGCGGTTATTGGCCACGCCGAATACGATGCCGCGCTTGCCCGCCATCAGCTTGGCCGCTTCGGCCATTGACCCTCCAGCTCAAGAGACGCCGCTTTATAGAGCGGGGTCTACCTGGTCGAAAGGCTTTTCGCCCCAAGCCTTTGTATCAGTTGTCGCAGTTTTTTTGAGTCCCCCGCCCCCTTGAGGGGGGAATTATCACCTTGGGGGGATCTACAACTCCCGCGCGTGACAGGCCGATCGATCATCTCACTCCTGAGGCTTTTCAGGAGGAAGAACTGGAAATGGGAGGCTCTGGAAATTGTAGAGCGCTGGCGAGAATGTGCGTCGCATGGGCACGGGCCAATCTGGAGAGGGTATCCAAGCAGAGATTGGAATCTCTGCCTGATCTTTGATCGGTGATTTCCCAAGCACCTCGTTAAATTCGATCAGTTGGGCTTTGATGCCATCAAGCAGACAGCCTTCTTGTTCAAACCGCTTTTCCGTCCAGACAACGCTCGGCGTTCCATACAAACCCTTGGCCTTGACGATAACAAAGCGAACGCCGTTGCCTTCATCGTTAGGCTGGAATTGGTCATGGGCGACGGTGTTGCGGCTGGCCGCACGTTTCCCGACGCGCCTGAGAAGTTTGTCATACTTGGCCTTGTCGATGTCGAGGACATCAACCATGGTCCTTAGAATATGAAGTTTGTCGCGAAGGCTGATATTGGCGCATATGATATGCCTCATTATCGGCGCAAGCTTAAAGGTAGTTTGTATGGGCATGGCTAAGCCCCACAAGGTTCAAGACGAGAAGCACATAACCAAGAGTGTCGAGCTTGTACCCAAGGCTTGGGCACGCTTTGAGCGATTTGTGAAGGATATCGCAAAGGCTGGCCCGCAGCATCGCGTGGCAAAATCTGAGCCCCACAAGCCGCGCGAGGAATCGAAGATCGGCATGAAAAAAGAAAAGGCCCCTAAGAGGCTTAGACGCCCCGTTAATTCGGAGGCGGACACCTAAAGCCCAGCTGCGTGCGTCACCATGACTGGCGCAACCTTCGGTTGTACAAGTATAATGTTACCGCGATTCCATTGTGGCAAGAGGGCGTTAGCTAGGTGGCCACGCAGCGCAGGTGCACAGTTCCGCGTTGCGGAGATAAGTAAGGCGCTTTCCAATGATGCCCTTGAGCAATTTTCCCGCGCGGGCATTGTCGTTGACGTCAAGTGCTGAGCGTTCGTTGTAGCGAAAGTCAAACTCAGCAAGGTAGCGCTGTAGGTGCTGTTGGCTGACGTGGTGATACGTGCCGACAATGCGCGCTTGAGGATCGAGAAATAGCCCTCAATCGTGTTGGTGTGCGCGTCGCCCCTTACGTACTCATTAGCGCCGTGGTTGACGACTTCGTGGCCTGCAAACTCAGGGCCGATAATTCGGTATTGTCCGGCGTCATCCGTCACAAGGAGGGATTTGCGGCTCACTTGGGCAACGAGGATGGGGCGCAGCGTCTTGGCGCTGACCTCGGGGACGTGGAAGGAGCGGACCTTGCCGCCACGCTCAACCAGCGCAAAGGCAATCTCTTTGCCTTGGCCACCAATGTTGCCACGCTTGCGTTTGCTGACGTGCTTGTTCTTTTCCTTGCCGCCAACATAGGTCTCGTCCGCCTCAACGATCTTGTCCGTACCACCAAGGGGGCCAGGGAACTTGCCTTCGCGCATCGCCTCACGAATGCGATGCATCATGAACCACGTCGATTTGTAGCTGATGCCCAACATGCGATGCAGTTGACGAGCCGACATGCCGTTCTTGCTGGCGCAAATTAGGAAAGCCGCCATGAGCCACTTGTTGAGCGGGATGTGCGAGCGCTCGAATAGCGTCCCGGTCATCACCGTGAACTGCTTGCGGCAAGCGGACTCATTGCATTGGTACAGGCCGGGGCGGGTATCAAGCGCCGTTCCGTTATTCACGGTACCGCAATGGCTGCACACCGGACCATCGGTCCACAAATGGCCCTCCAGCCACTTGCGAGCCGTGTTTACGTCATTGAAGATTGGGTTTTGAAGGTCGGCTTTCATGATTGAATTTCCGGCTAATGAAATTTCTCGGCTTCGTGATAAAGACCTGTCAAGCGCTGGATTTCTTTGTCTATTAGGTCACGCGCTGCGTGAAGGGCGGATATCTGATTTAGCGCGACGGACTTCATGTTCTGCTCATCGGATATCACTTGGCCGGATATCCATTGACCTAATTGTTCAGGTTCAGAAGCCTCGCCAGCGAAAAACGATACCAACCCCACCGTCTCGCGCGGATCGGAAACTTGAAACGTCACTCTTCGAAGCTCGAATGCCATGACCCTCTCCCCATCGTCTTGGTCTAAAATATAGATCGGATGGGGTTGCTGAGTAAAGGTTATAATTCCCCCTTTATGGGGAGGGTTAGGGAGGGGGTCGATATAACCGACTCCCTCCCCCTCCGCTCGACCGAGGCACGAGCGTGCTCCCCCGCAAGGGGGAAGTGGGAAAAAGGTATCGGCAGTTCGGATAGAATTAGCCCGCAAGCGACCACTTGCCGTCGGGCTCGCGGCAGGCGATGCCCTCGACCTGCCGCACATAGGTGCCGAGCGAAAGCGAATAAATGAGGTGACGGCACACTCTGCCCTCGTCGTCGCGAAATGCCGAGACTGGCTTAATCACGCCTGTCAGCGACCGCGACGGCCTTCGCCAAACGAGCGTCGCGCCGTCGCCGAGCTCGGTCAGCGCCACCTGCAACGCATTTAGCGCAAGATCGCGGTCGCTGCCGTCGAGCCGCAAACGAAGCTCGGCGAAGCTCGAAGGTTGTTTGGCGCTCTCCGTGTCGATGAAAACCGCCGCAGCCGGCACGGGCTCCCCGGCATAGAGCGCAACGGGGGCGGGCGCCAGAAGCAAAACTGCAAGAGCGCCCGCCCCAATGGTGATAGGAGCGTTCCAATGGAACGTACGCATGACTGATCGTCCCCCAACACTGGCGCGAGACTACCCCCCGCACCAACTATCAACAGGGGCCATGGTGCAGTATCAGAGTGAGGAAAGGGTAAACGCTCGTGTTGCGACGGATCACCCCAAGACTCAAGGCGACATTTCAGCATAGGTACCGGATCTCTATGAACGAGACGAAACAGCAGCCCTTCGGTCGAGGCCCGCAAGCCCCCGGTTTCTCCGCGGCCCAGGACCCCTTCGACCTGTTCGCCCGCTGGATGGAGGAGGCGAGCGCGAGCGAGCCCATCGACCCGAACGCCATGGCGCTCGCCACCGCCGACGTGCAAGGCTTGCCGAATGTGCGCATGGTTCTGCTCAAGGCGGCGGGCCCAGAGGGCTTCATCTTTTACACCAATTGCGAGAGCGCCAAGGGTCTAGAGCTTGCCGCGAACCCCAAGGCCGCGCTCCTCCTTTATTGGAAGAGCCTCAACCGTCAGATCAGGGTGCGGGGGCCGGTCGAGTCGTTAAGCGACGCCGATGCCGACGCCTATTTCGCCACGCGGTCGCGGGAGAGCCGGATCGGCGCCTGGGCATCGCGCCAGTCGCGCTCACTTGCAAGCCGCGCCGCGCTGGAAGAGGCGGTCGAGCACCATGAAGCGGAGTTTGCCGATCGCGACGTGCCGAGGCCGTCTTATTGGAAGAGCTACCGCGTGGCGCCGCTCGAGATCGAGTTCTGGGCGAGCCGGCCACATCGCCTGCACGACCGTATCGTGTTCCGGCGCGCTGCCCCCGATGCCTCCTGGGTGAAGACGCGGCTCTACCCGTGATGCGGCCCAAGGCCTATTTTGGGGGTCTCCCACAAGGAGGCAGGCAAGGCCGGTTGATGGCGCAAATCCCCAATGAAGAGCGCAAGACGCTGATTCTGACCGGCGCCAGCCGCGGCATTGGCCACGCCACGGTGAAGCGTTTCTCGTCTGCGGGCTGGCGCGTGATCACCTGCTCACGCCATGGCTTCCCGGAGAACTGCCCCTGGGAGGCGGGGCCCGAGGACCACATTCAGGTCGACCTTGCCGATCCGGACGATACGCTCAACGCCATCGCGGTGATGAAGGACCGGCTGAAGGCGCAAGGCGGCCGGCTCAATGCACTGGTCAGCAATGTGGGGATTTCGCCCAAGGGCGACGGTGGACGCCGCCTTGGCACCATCGAGACGGATTACAGGGACTGGATGACGGTGTTCCAGGTGAATTTCTTCGCGCCGATCATGCTCGCCCGTGGGCTGATTGAAGAGCTCGAGGCGGCGTCGGGCGCGGTCGTCAACGTGAGCTCGATCGCGGGCTCGCGGGTGCATCCCTTCGCGGGCTCGGCCTATGCCACGTCGAAAGTGGCGCTGGCCGCGCTCACCCGCGAGATGGCCGCCGACTTCGCCCCGCGCGGCATCAGGGTGAACGCCATCGCGCCGGGGGAGATAGACACGGCGATCCTGTCGACGGGCACCGAGAGACTGATTGCCGACATTCCGATGCGGCGGCTTGGATTGCCTGAGGAGGTGGCCAAGGCGATCTATTTCCTCTGCGCGGAGCAATCGAGCTACATCAATGGCGCCGAGCTCTCGATCGACGGCGGCCAGCACGTCTAATTGCCGGCGGACCTACATCTCCGCAAGGCCGGTTAAGGCGGCCTTTACCCTAAGCCCTCAGCATGGCCCTGCCTCGCCGGCCCGTTCGGCGAGGCTCGAAGTCGTACCGGTCAGCGTAACCCGAGTGGTGGCATGGGCGTGGGTGGGACAGCGGGGGCCAAGCTCCCGCTCAACGAGATCATTGTCGGCGACTGCATCGCCGAGTTCGTGCGGCTGCCTGAGGGAAGCGTCGATCTCGTCTTCGCCGATCCCCCCTACAATTTGCAGCTCAACAACGAGCTGCTCCGGCCGAACAATACCAAGGTCGACGCCGTCGATGACGATTGGGACAAGTTCGGCAGCTTCGCCGCCTATGACGACTTCACGAGGCGCTGGCTGGAGGGCTGCCGCCGCGTGCTGAAGCCCGAAGGCAGCCTGTGGGTGATCGGCAGCTACCACAATATCTTCCGCGTGGGCGCCACGCTGCAGGATCTCGGCTTCTGGATCTTGAACGACGTGGTCTGGCGGAAGACGAATCCCATGCCGAATTTTCGGGGGCGCCGCTTCACCAACGCGCATGAGACGCTGATCTGGGCCTCGATGGGACCGAAGGCCCGCTACACCTTCAACTATGAGGCGATGAAGGCGCTGAACGACGAGCTGCAAATGCGCTCGGACTGGCTGTTCCCGATCTGCTCGGGTCCGGAACGTCTGCGTCAGGAATGCGGCCGCAAGACCCATCCGACGCAGAAGCCCGAGGCCCTGCTGCACCGAATCATCCTCGCGTCGAGCAACAAAGGCGACGTCGTGCTCGATCCATTCCTCGGCTCCGGCACCACCGCCGCGGTGGCGAAGCGCCTTGGCCGCAAATTCATCGGCATCGAGCGGGAGGAGGCTTACGCTGAAGCAGCCCAAGCCCGTGTGGCGGCGTCCGCGCCCCTCGATCCGGAAGCGCTCGCGGTCGCGCGCAGCAAGCGGGCAGAGGCGCGTATCCCCTTCGGCGCACTCATCGAGATCGGGCTGATCTCGCCCGGCACCGTGCTCTACGATGCGCGCGCCCGGCACGAGGCGGAAGTGCGGGCCGATGGCAGCATCGCTTGCGCCGGCGCGCAGGGCTCGATCCACAAGATCGGCGCGCATGTGCAAGGGGCCACCGCTTGCAATGGCTGGACCTTCTGGCACTACGAGGCGGAAGGCACCCTCAAGCCAATCGACGCCTTGCGCGAAAAGGCGCGACGCGAGTTTGAGCCCCGCGCTTAACCTGGCCGCTTCGCGGTTCGGGCTGCAGGGCGTGGGCCAGCACTTTCCGCATCACGCTCGGTAGCGCCGCGCCGTGCAGGTCACGGAGATGAACCCAGCGGCAGCGCTCCGGGGCGGCCGCACTCGAAAGCTCGGCATCCGCCGGCACCTCGGCACGATAGACGGCAAGCTCCAAGTGGAAATGGGTGAAGGTGTGCTCGACGAGCCCCGTCATCTCTCGCCATTGCGCCTTTAGCGGCGTGTGATCGAGCTTCGGCGCGCCGGTTTGCTCGGCCTCGATCCAGGGCGAGGACGGCGTTTCCAGCATGCCGCCGAGAAGGCCTTTGAGCGGCCGCTCCCGCAACAGCACCGCGCCGTCCGCGCGCAACGCGACGAAGGCGGTGCCGCGCCGCACCGGCCGCTCCGCCTTCGCCTCGCGATAGGGCAAGATCTCGGCGAGCCCTGCCGCATGGCCTGCGCAGCCCTTCGCCAGCGGACAGAGGCCACAGGCCGGGCGGCGCGGAGTGCAGATGGTGGCGCCGAGATCCATCAGCCCTTGCGCAAAGTCGCCAGGGCGCGTTCCAGGCGTGAGGCTTGCGGCCAGCGCTTTGATCTCCGCCTTGGCGCTGGGAAGCGGCGTCGTCACGGCAAAGAGCCTCGCCACCACGCGCTCGACATTGCCGTCCACCGGAGTGACGCTCTGCCCAAAGGCGATGGCCGCGATCGCCGCCGCCGTATAGTCGCCGATGCCGGGGAGCGAACGTAGGCCGGCTTCGGTGTCGGGGAGGCAGCCGCCAAAGCGGCTGACCACCTCGCGCGCGCAGGCGTGCAGGTTCCTGGCGCGGGCGTAATAGCCGAGCCCAGCCCAGACCGCGAGCACCTCGCCAAGCTCGGCGTCTGCGAGCGCCGTCACGTCCGGCCAGCGGCGCAGGAATGCCGCATAGCACGGCAGCACGGCCTTGACGGTCGTCTGCTGCAGCATGATCTCGCTCAGCCATACGGCATAGGGGTCCGGCGTCACGCCGGGGCCTGCGCGCCATGGCAGAAGCCGCCGATCCCGGTCGTACCAGGCAAGCAGAGCTTCGGCGCAACCTCTGTTCTGCAAACCGCGCCCTCGCTCTATTACGCCGATGTTGCGCCCCAAGCCTAACGTGCTCCCATGGTGTAAGATCGAGTGAGGCGAAGGCAAGGGGGCGCGTCTGCCGTCCACCGCTAACACGGGGTCCCGATGCCGGAGAACGAGCGGAAAGCGTGGGCAAAGCCATGGGCCGGCCCGAAGGCAATTGGGGCCTATGTGGCGCGGCTACTCGACCCCGTGGCCCGCGCCCGGGGCTTCGCCACCACCGCGCTCTTGAGCGAATGGCCGGCGGTCGTTGGGGCCGAGCTTGCCCGGTTCACCATGCCGGAAAAAGTGCTGTGGCCGCGAAGGTTCGAGGACAGGGATGCCGCAAGCGCCCAAAGCGCCTGGAGAGCCGAGGGCGCCACGCTGGTGCTGAAGGTCGACGGCCCCCGGGCCATCGAGGTGCAGCATCGCGCCGAGCAGATCCTGGAGCGCGTCAACACCTATTTCGGCTACCGGGCCATCGGCCAATTGCGTTTCCTGCAGGCGCCGGTGAGCCGCGCCGCGATGCCTCCCCCCGACCCTTCTCCGCCGATCGACGAGACGGTCTTGCCGGACCCCGGCGCCTTCGCCGATAAGGGCCTGGCCCAAGCCCTCATGCGGCTCGGCACGGGGGTTCGCAGCAAGGACCAAGAGGATTGAGACGCTTCCGCTTTTCGTGCTCTTGCCATAAAGAACTGGCCAAAGACTGTGGGGCGGTAACCAACGGATGGGTCAGGTGACAGAGAACCGAGCGAAAAAAGCGAAAAAAGTGGGTGGCGAGGCGCCGGTGACGGAGCCTCAAAAGGCCGGCCCCAGCAGAACTGTGCCCTTGCTGATCGGCCTCGTGGCCGCGATCGCTGTTGCGGCAGGCGTGTATTACTACCGCGGGGGGTTCGGCCAAGCCGAAAGGGTCGCGGACAAGGACAAGGTCGACCCGGATGTGGCGGCGCTCATGGCGCCAGGGCCGCTTCCGGAGATGGCCCTCGGATCGCCCGATGCGCCGAATACGATCGTCGAATACGCCTCGATGACCTGCCCCCATTGTGCCCAGTTCCAGACGACGGTCCTGCCGCAGCTGAAAACCAAATATATCGATACCGGAAAGGTGCGCTACATCCTGCGCGAATTCCCGCTCGACAATCTCGCCGTCGCCGCCTTCATGCTCGCGCGCTGCGCCGGGGACGACCGCTACTTCCCCATGATCGACGCTCTGTTCGCGACCCAAGAGAACTGGGCCGCTCCCGGGAGCGACGCCAAGGAGCGCCTGCTGCTGATTGCGCGCCAGGCCGGCCTTTCCAAGGAGCAATTCGACAAGTGCCTGGCCGACAAGGATCTGTTCGGCAAGATCGTGCAGATCCGCACAACGGGAAATGAGAAATTCCAGGTCGATTCGACGCCCACTTTTTTCGTCAATGGCAAGCGGCTGAAGGGCGACCATCAGCTCAAGGATTTCGAGGAGGCGCTCGGAGAGGCTCCCGCGCCCGACGAGACCACGAAGCCGGCTGAGGCAAAGCCCGAAGGCGCTAAGCCCGCTGAGGCCAAGCCTGAAGCGGCAAAGCCCGAAGGGGCCACGTCTGAAGGGACAAAGCCTGAAGGGGCCAATTCTGAAGGGGCAAAGCCTGAAGGGGCCGCGTCTGAAGGGGCCAAGACCGAGGGGGCCAAGCCCGAAGGGACCACTCCGGCGGGCCAATAGGCCTTTGGACGCTTCACGCGGATGCGACGGCCCACGACATTGCTGCTCTTCGCCGTCGCCGTCGCGCTTTGCGGCTGCGGCGGCGGCGCGGTCACCGCGGACGTGACCGCCGACAAGGCGCTCAACGTGCCCCCTCCCGAGGAGCTGATGCGTGAAGGCCCGCTCGGCGAACGGGCGCTCGGCAACCCGAATGCCCCGGTGACCGTGATCGAATATGCCTCCCTCACCTGTCCCCATTGCGCGCATTTCCAGCGGGACGTCTTCCCGCGCGTGAAGAAGGAGCTCATCGATACCGGCAAGATCCGTTTCATCGTGCGGGAGTTCCCCATCGGGCACACCTCGGGCGCCGCGGCCATCGTCAATCGCTGCGCCCCTGCCGACAAATATTTCGCGCTATTCAACGATTTCCTGCTGCGCCAGCCTGAATGGGTGAGCCTCGAGATCCGGCCCGATGCGATTTATGCGGTGGCCAAGGGAAGCGGCATGTCGCGCGAGGCGTTTGACAAATGCCTCACGAATCAAACCATTATCAACGGGCTCACGGAGGTGAAGCAGCGGGGGCGGCAATTTGGCGTGATCGGAACGCCGACCTTCTTTGCCAATGGCCGCAAGGCGCAAGGTGAAGTCACCTTCGAGGAGTTCAAGGCCCTGATCGGCCCGCAGTCCTCCTGATGGGGCCAGCGGCGTTTGCCTGAGCGTCGATACGCACGTGGCTTCTTTCAGTCTAAAGGCAATACGAACGTGAAGATCAACCGTCTTCGCCTCTTGGGCTTCAAGTCCTTCGTCGAGCCGACCGAGATCCTGATCGAGACGGGGTTGACCGGCGTCGTGGGACCGAACGGCTGCGGCAAGTCGAATCTGCTCGAGGCGCTGCGTTGGGCCATGGGCGAGACCTCCTATAAGAGCATGCGCGGAGCGGCCATGGAGGACGTCATCTTCGCAGGCTCGCAAGACCGTCCGGCGCGCAACACCGCCGAGGTGACGCTGTTCATCGACAACAGCGCCCGCACGGCGCCGTCCGAGTTCAACGACAGTGACACGCTGGAAGTCACGCGACGGATCGAGCGGGAGATTGGTTCCGCCTATCGGGTCAATGGCAAGGATGCGCGGGCGCGCGACATTCGCCTGCTGTTCGAGGACGCGGCGACGGGGGCGCGCTCGCCGGCGCTGGTGCGCCAGGGCCGCATCGGCGAGATCGTCAACGCAGCCCCTCAGGAGCGCCGGCGGGTGCTCGAAGACGCCGCCGGCATTGCCGGCCTGCATAGCCGGCGCCATGAGGCCGAGCTCCGCCTGAAGGCCACCGAGGCCAATCTCGAGCGCCTCGGCGATCTCATCGGCCAGCTCACCTCCCAATTGCAGGCGCTGAAGCGCCAGGCGCGCCAGGCGCAGCGCTATCGCGAGGTCTCGGGCAAGATCCGCGAGACCGAGGCCTTGCAGCACCATCTGCACTGGGTCGCGGCCTGCGCCCATGTGGAGCAGGAGGAAGCGGGTTTTCAGGCTGCGCTCGGCGCCGTCGCGCAAGCAACCAAGTCCGAGGGCGAAGCGCTTCGCCAGCAGGCGGAAGGCGCCGAGAAGCTGCAGCCCTTGCGCGACGAGGAGGCGGCACGCGCCGCGGTGCTGCATCGCTTGAGCGTCGAGCGCGATGCGCTGGAGCGGGAGGAGGCCCGCGCCAAGGCGCGCCAGGCGGAGCTCGAGACGCGGCTGGCGCAGGCCTCCCGCGACCTCGCCCGCGAGGAGGAGCACATCGCCGAGGCTGAAGGCATGCTCCGCCGGCTGGAACAGGAGGCGCGGCGTTTGGCCGAGGCGAGCTCCCGCGACCATGAGGAGCCGCAGTTGCGCGAGACCGCCGCGTCCGCGGCAAGCGTGCTAGCGGCGGCCGATGGGGCCTTGAGCGCGGCCACCGAGGATCTGGTGCGAGCGCGGGCCGAGCGCCGCCGCATCGATATCGAACAGACCGAGCTCGAGCAGCGCCTCACCCGGCTCGAAGCCCAAGCCAAGGATGTGGCCGAGGAGCTTGCGCGGCTCGAAGGGGCGAGCGGAAGCGATACGGGGCTTTCGGCCTTAAGCGCCGATCATGCGCGGCTTCACGGGTTGGTCGAGACGCTCGAAACCGAGCTTGCCGCCGCCGAAGTGGCCGAAGAAGCGGCGCATGCAAGCGAGGCGGACGCCCTCGTCGCTGCTACTCGCCTCAAGCTGCACGCCCAGGAGCTCCAGACCGAGCTTGCAACGCTTCTGAAGCTGCTCAAGCCGGCGGATCAGCAGGGCTGGTCCCCGATCGTCGAACAGGTGCGGATCACCTCCGGATACGAGCAGGCCCTCGGCGCCGGCCTTGGCGACGATCTCGACGCCGCGAGCGAGGACTCCGCGCCGGCGCATTGGCGCATGACCGCGAGCGACGAAGTAGACCCCCATCTCCCCGAAGGGGCCGTGCCGCTTAGCCAATTCGTCTTTGGTCCGCCCCCGCTCAAGCGGCGGCTTGAGCAGATCGGCGTGGTCGAGCAGGGAAATGGCCAAGCGCTCCAGGGACGGCTCAATGCAGGACAGCGGCTCGTGTCCAAGGAAGGCGATCTCTGGCGTTGGGACGGCTATTCCGTTGCCGCGGGCTCGGCCATGGCGGCGACCGCGCGCCTCATCGAGCGAAGCCGGCTCGAGACATTGAAGACCGAAGCGCTTGAGGCCGAGACGCGGCTCGCCGCCGCCGAGGCGGAGGCTGCCGCGGCAAGAGCTAAGGCTCAAGCCGCCGCAGAGGAGACCAAGGCTCTCCGCCAGAAGGTCCGGCAAGCGCGTGACGAGCTCGGCGAGACGCGGGACGCCATTGCCGCCGCCGAGCATGAAAGTCTCGCGCAGAGCAAGCAGCTCGGCGCTCTCGCCGAAGCGCAAAGCCGGACGCTTGTCTCCCTTGACGAAGCGCGCGCTGGCTTGGCGTGGATCCTATCCGCTCGCTTCGAGCTTGCGGCCCTCAACGCGCTCGAGGATGCGTTTGAGCGGGCGCGAGGCGACGCCAGCGAAAGCCGATCGGCGCATGCGCGTGCCGAGGCGGCGCTTGAGGGCTTCGAGCGCGAGGTCCGGCTCCGGCAAGAGCGAACCGAGGCCATCGGCGCCGAAGAGGAGCTATGGCAGAACCGCATCGCCAAAGCGCGCGAGCAGATCGAGATCTTGCGGGCTCGCGAGGCCGAGACGCACTCCGATCTCGCCACCCTCGCCAATCTTCCGGCCGAGATCGAGCAGCGGCGGAGCCGGCTCCTGAACGCCATCGCCGCGGCGGAGCGGGAGCGGAGCAAAGCCGCCGACGATCTTGCCCTCGCCGAGACCGCGCTCAAGGCGCGCGAGAAGGCCTTGCGCGAGGTGCAGGAGCGGCTGGCGGGAGCGCGCGAGGCGCGCGCCCGCAGCGAGGCATTGCTCGAAGCGGCGCGGGAGCGGCGGAGCGAGACCGCCCATGCCATCCGCGAGCAGCTCGATTGCGCGCCGGAGGCTTGCCTCGGGCTCGCCGGCGTGAAGGACGGCAGCCCCCTCCCCGGCCTCTCCGAGGTCGAAGCGCGGCTCGCCAAGTTGCGGGGGGACCGCGAGCGGCTTGGCGGGGTCAATCTCCGCGCCGAAGAGGAAGAGGCCGAGCTTGCCACGCGCCTTGAGGAGATGGAGCGCGAGCGCGCCGACATCGAGCAGGCGATCGCGCGACTCAGGCAAGGCATCGCCAATTTGAACCGGGAAGGCCGCAAGCGGCTGCTCGAGGCCTTCGGCATGGTAGACGCCCATTTCCAGAGCCTGTTCCAGACCCTGTTCGGCGGCGGCGCCGCGGAGCTACAGCTGGTGGATTCCGACGATCCCTTGGAGTCCGGGCTCGAAATTCTCGCCTGCCCGCCGGGAAAGCGCGCGCAAGTTTTGACGCTACTGTCCGGTGGCGAGAAGGCGTTGACGGCGCTTGCCCTGATCTTCGCCGTGTTCCTGACCAACCCCTCGCCCATCTGCGTGCTCGACGAGGTGGATGCGCCGCTCGACGACGCCAATGTCGAGCGCTTCTGCAATTTGATGGAGGAGATGGCGAAGCAGACCGACACGCGCTTCCTTATCATCACCCACCACCCGCTCACCATGGCGCGCATGAGCCGCCTGTTCGGCGTCACCATGTCGGAGCGCGGCGTGAGCCAGCTCGTCTCCGTCGACCTGGAAACCGCCGAGCGGCTCCGCGACGCGGTTTAACACAGAGCCTCAGTTATCCTCGTCATGCCGGGCATCCACGAATTCGAGCATCCAAAAAGTTGAGACGTGGATGCCCGGGAGAAGCCCGACCCAACTTCCGCTTGACTCATTCATAACCAGCTGGTTATTGATTTGCATGCACACTCCACCCGATGCGCTCTTCAAGACCCTGGCCGATCCCACCCGCAGGGCGATCTTCGAGCGGCTGAGCCGCGACGGCGAACAGACCGTGCGGGCCCTGACCGACCGGGCGGGAGTCTCGCAACCAGCAGTCTCCAAGCACCTGGGCGTTCTGAAGCATGCCGGCCTGGTGCGCGACCGGCGCGAGGGACGCCAGACCCACTACAGCGCCGAGCCGCAAGGCCTGGCGCCCTTGGTCGATTGGATGAGCCTCTACGGCGCCTTCTGGCGGGACCGGTTCGATCGCCTCAAAGACCTGCTGAATAGGATGGACCAATGACCAAACTCGCCGCCGCCACGCGTTCGCTCGTCGTCGAACGGGTGATGCAGCATTCGCCCGAAAAGATCTGGCGCGCCCTCACTCAAGGCCCGCTGATCGAGGAGTGGCTGATGAAGAACGACTTCCAGCCGGTCGTGGGCCATAGGTTCAACTTCCGCGCCACTCCAATGCCGCATTGGAACGGCGTGACCGACTGCCTAGTCCTGGTCGTCGAACCCTATGAACGGCTCTCCTATAGCTGGAACGCTTCGGGCGAAGAGGCGGCGGGGGGACTGAAGACTGTCGTCACTTGGACGCTGACGCCGACGACAGGCGGCGTTCTCGTGCGCATGGAGCAGTCGAGCTTCCGGCCAGAAGACGAGGCCAATTACCAGGGCGCGAGCTATGGCTGGCAGCGGTTCGTCGACGGCCTGGAGCGTGTGGTCGCAGGGCTGGACTAGAAGAGGGCGGCGCCAATCGGGGGTCAGATCCAGGAGAGCAAGCGCGGCGTGCCCGCCGCGCCCGATACATCCGGTATGCCGCCGAAATCGGCTACGGATCCGAGGCGGCTTTTAGCCGCGCTTTTAAGAAGATGGTGGGGGGTGCCACCCTCGGCCTGGCGTTGCCGCCTCGGGCATGACGGGTCGCGCCCGATGTTGC
>Ga0116220_10000212_pt1 | contig 24191 bp, 18 predicted proteins | sample Sb_taG_10_FD_88967 | JGI IMG/M metagenome (GOLD analysis project Ga0116220, IMG submission 88967) | Peat soil microbial communities from Weissenstadt, Germany - Sb_50d_7_NC metaG | ecosystem: Environmental > Terrestrial > Soil > Wetlands > Peat | place: Germany: Weissenstadt | collected 2010-09-21
CCAGGCCGGGCGGGCGTTGACGATGTCGGTGACCTCCCCGCTGCCCGGGTCGACGCCGGCCAGGTAGTGCGTGCCCGCCACGTTGGCCCAGATAGTGCCCGCCGACCAGGCCAGGTCGTTCAGGCCCTGGACGCGGGCGCCTCCGCTGCGGACGTGGATGACGTCCCGGGCGCCCAGGGTCTGCGGGTCGCGGCGGACCAGTTCGCTGCTCCCGTCGCTGGTCACCAGGTAACCGTCGGCGGCACACAGACCCCAGCCCTCACGGTTGTAGGGCACCCGCTCGATCAGCTCCAGGGTGGCCGCGTCCCACTTCAGCGCGGTCCGCTCCCGCCACGTGAGCTGCCAGATGACATCGCCGACGCGGCAGATGCCCTCGGCGAAGTACTCCGCGGGCACCTCCGCACGCTGCTCGGCCCGGCCGGCGCCCAGCGGGTAGCGGCACAGGGCCGAGACCCCGTACTGCCCGGTGGACTCGTACACCATCCCGCCGTCCGCGATCAGCCCCTGGGTGAACCCCCGCCCGGGATGCGCGACCCGCCGGATGACCTCGGCCCGCCAGGTTCTCAGCTGCTACCGCCCTTATCGGTCTCCTATCCGCCGTTCACGCGGACACCAAAGTTGTAGCAGCCTCAGCGCAGCCGACGGCCCATTTCCTTGGCGCAGTAGCCGCCAAGTTCCTCCACCGATGCCTTGAAGCGGTCCGACTGGAGCAGCGACCACAGCGGCGCGAGCTGCGGTGACTCCATCGCGCCCGGCGCGACGGCCAGATCGTACGGCTCGGTGGCGAGCGGCACGAAATCCAGCCTGAACGCCTGGGCGGCCGCCATGATCCCCATCCCCGCGTCGGCTCGCCCGGAGGCGATCGCGGCGGCCACCGCCAGGTGCGTTGGCTCTTCCCGGGCATACCCCTCGATCAAGGACGGCGCGATTGACAGCTGTCCGAGCATGACGTCCAGGAGCACCCGCGTCCCGGCGCCGCGTTGCCGGTTCACGTACCGGAGGCCGGGACGGCAGAGGTCAGCCAGCCCTTCGATCCCCAGCGGATTCCCCGCTGCCACCATCAGCCCCTGCGACCGTTCCACTAGCCGCACCACGGCCACGTCAGGGCTGGCGGCGCCGAATACCCGGTCCAGGTACGGCAGCGTGTACTCGCCGGTTTCCGGGTCGAGCAGGTGCGACCCGGCGATGTGACAGAGCCCGTCACGCAGTGCCACCAGCCCGCCGAGCGACCCGACATTCGACGACGCGAGTGTCACCAGCGGGTTGTCGGCGCGCAGCGCCGATGACGCGAGATCGAGCACCAGATCGTGTGACCCGATCGCCACGATCGTGCCCGCGATCTCATCGGGCCCGCGTAGCAGGTCGACCGACACGGAAGAACCCGCGTGATGCCCCTCCACCCCGGCGGGCACGACGAGCAGCGCGTCGGCACGCACCAGCGACGTCAGTACCCCGGCACCGCGCGGCAGCGGCGTTGCGACCAGGGAACCGCCCACGGAACCGAGCCGGACCCGCACCCAGTCGTCCATGCCGAGCGGTGATGCGAGCTTGCGGGCCAGCCGGGCCGCCACCTGCGGCCGCTGGCGCGGCGGCGCACCGGACAGCTCTGCTAGCAGCGGCACCGCGAAAATGTCGAACGTGAGCGCCGCCGATACCGGGTAGCCGGGCGCGCCGAGCACCGGCGTACGCCCGACGACACCCAGTACGACCGGGTGCCCGGGCCGGACGGCCACCCCGTGCACGGCCAGGATGCCTTCGGCCGCCACTACCCGCGCCGTGTAGTCGTCCCGCCCGGCGCTGGATCCGGCGATCACGATCAGCAGGTCACACCGGGAGGCGGCCGCTCGCACGGCGGCCGCGATCCGGGCCGGGTCGTCCGGCTCGATCGGCAGCACCTGCGCCTCGCAGCCGACCTCCCGCGCCTGCTCCGCGAGCATCAGCGAGTTCGTGTCGAGTATCTCGCCCGGGCCTGGCTCGGTGCCGATCGGCCGCACCTCGTCCCCGGTGGGAAGGATGAGGACCAGGGCCTTCTTGCGGACTGTCAATTGCGTTTGCCCGGCCGCCGCCGCCGCGGCCAGGTCGACGGCCCGCAGCCGGTGGCCCTCCGGCAGCAGCAGCTCACCCGCGCTGACGTCCTCGCCGATCGACCGGACGTGCTGGTATGGGGGAACGGCGGCGCGCAGTTCGGCGCGGCCGGCGTCGTAGTGGACGTGCTCGCGCATGACCACCGCGTCGCGCCCGCCAGGCATCGGGTCGCCGGTGTCCACGACGTCGTAGGCGTCCGGGCCGAGCCATTCCGGCGTAGTCTCGCTCGCGCCGGGCGTGTCGGCGGCCCGGACGGCGATGCCGTCCATCCCGGCGGCGTCGAATGGCGGCGAGGACCGGACGGCCCACACCGGGGCGGCCGTGACGAGCCCGGCGGCCTCGGCAACGGGTACGGTGACCACGGGCAGCCGCTCCGGGCAGCCCGCGGCCTCGCGGGCGGCGCGCCAGGCGGCCAGGGCCTGCGCCGGCGGCACATCCTTGATGAACGGGCTGTCAGGCATACAGGATCACGTCCACCTCGCTGCCCGCGTCGAGCCCGGTCGCCTCGTCTGGGATCACGATATAGCCGTCGGCGGCGGTCAGGACCGACAACAGCGCCGACAGGCCGAACACCGGTACCGCCACGCCATCGCTGACCTTCACCTGGACGACGTCGAGCCGCCCGGTCGATGACGCGAGATCGCGGGACAGCCGGGCCCGCGTCGAGGGTTCCGGCGGCGGTGCCGTGCAGCCGCCGACGAGGCGGATGACCGGCGCCCCGATCAGCCGGAACACCACGAGCGCCGAACGCGGGTTCCCGGGCAGCCCGATCACGGGTACCCCCGCGCATTCGGCCAGCAGGGTAGGCTTGCCGGGCTTGATGGCCAGGCCGTGGCACCAGATGCCGGGCTCGCCGAGTCGGGCGACGGCGCTCGCGGTCTCGTCCCGGGCGCCGACCGAGGATCCTGCGGAGATCACGAGCGCGTCGCTGGCCGGCAGGGCGTCGCGGAGCGCCGTCTCCAGCGCGCCCGTGTCATCAGGCATGATGCCGCCGAAGACCGGCTCGCCACCCGCGTCCGCCACGAGCGCGGCCAGCGCCACGGCCGTCGCGTCACGTACCTGCCCGGGCTTCAGCTCCGGCGTGTCCGCCGGGACCACCTCATCGCCGGTGGAGAAGATCGTCACCACCGGTTTCTTGTGCACCTTCACGGACGTTACCCCGGCTGCGGCGAGCATCCCGAGATCCTGGGGGCGGAGCGGCCGCCCGCTGACGATGATCTCGTCGCCGGGCCTGGCGTCCTCGTCGGCCCGCACCACGCCCTCGCCGGGCGCGGCCGGCCGCACCACCTCGATCGTGCCGGGCATCACCTCGGCGGTGTACTCGATCATCACCACCGCGTCCGCGCCGGCTGGGATGACGCCGCCGGTCGGGATGGCGATCGCGCTGCCAGGAGTCACCGCCTCCTCCGGCGCCGCGCCCATGCGGACGGTGCCGGTGACGGTGAGGTAGCCGGGCAGACCCTCGGAGACGCCGTAGGTGTCGGCGGCGCGGACGGCGTACCCGTCGACGGTAGAGCGCGGGAATCCAGGCAGCGGGTGCGGCGCGGTGACCGGCTCGCCCGGCACCCGGCGCAGTGCCAGGTGCAGCGGCACGGTCTCGGTTCTGGTCCGCCGGCCCGGGCGGAAGCCAGCCAGGGCCTCCGCGACCGTCCGGGTGGTGAAGAACTCCCGCGAGGCCACGTCAGCCATGGTCCTCCGCGAGACGCAGCACGCTCATCACCGGTCCAAGGGCGACCTGGCCGAGCGCGCAGATCGAGGTGCGGCGCATCACCTCGTCAAGGTCACGGACGTCGCCGTCCACGTCGGCGGGTCCGCCGCCCGCGCGGAGCAGCCCGTCGAGGATGACGTGCGCCTTGGCCGAGCCGACCCGGCACGGCACGCACTTGCCGCACGACTCGTCGCGGAAGAACCGCAGGATGTTGACTGCGGCGGCGAGCAGGTCGGTGCCTTCGGCCATGACGACCAGGGCGCCGGACCCGAGCATGGATCCCGCCTGCTGCAGCGTGCCGAAGTCCAGTTCCACGTCCAGATGGTCCGGCCCGATGAAGTTGGAGGACGCGCCGCCCGGCTGGATGGCGCCTAGGCGCTGCCCGCCCGCGACGCCGCCGGCCAGGTCGAGCAGTTCGCGGGCGGTGGTTCCCGCCGCGACGCAGAACACGCCGGGCCGTTCCACGTGGCCCGAGACCGCAAAGAACTTCAGGCCCGCATGGTCGCCCCGCCCCTGCGCATTCCACCACGACGCGCCTCTAGCGGCGATGACCGGGACGTGGGCGAGCGTTTCGACCGAGTTCATCAGCGTCGGCTTGCCGTACAGGCCGTAGGTGCCGGGGAACGGCGGCTTGTTCCGCGGCTCGCCGCGGTGTCCTTCCATGCACTCGATGAGCGCCGACTCCTCGCCGAGGATGTAACCGCCCGGCGACGTGAACACCTCAACGGACAGCCGCCGGCCGGAACCTCCCGCGTCCGGGCCGATCAGGCCGGTTTCCCGCAGATGCTCGATCTCGCTGCGGATGACCTGCTCTTCCGGGCCGTACTCGTGGCGGGTGAACACCCAGCCTTCCTCGGCGCCGACCGCCAGCATGCCGAGCAGCATGCCCTCGAGTACCAGGTGCGGCTGGGTGGCGAGAATCTCCCGGTCCTTGAACGTGCCTGGCTCGGACTCGTCGGCGTTGCAGATCACGTACTTCGGCGTGGTTTCCTGCGCCGCGACCAGGTCCCATTTGCGGGCTGTGGGGAAGCCGGCGCCACCCATACCGCGCAGCCCAGCGTCCTTGAGCGCGGCGATGATACTCGCCGGGTCCAGGCGGCCGGCGAGCACGTCGCGGAGCACGGCGTACCGGTCCTCGGGGGCGGGATAGGGGTCGTTCGGCCATGTTTTCTCGGGGGGAACGATCCCCCCCAGACCCCCCCTGCTCACGGGGGGGCTGCCCGCCCCCCCGTTCCCCCCCGGCCCTGGCCGGGCCGCCGCGACGGCGGCGTCGGCCTCGTCGAGCGGGAACGGTGCCTCGTTCACGGTGCACGCGGGGGCCATATCGCAGCGGCCCAGGCAGGATCCCTCGACAACCTCGACGTCGGCGTCGGAGCCGTACCGCTGCTTGATCGCGGCGATGCGCTCCTCGGCGCCGCGCAGCCAGCAGGACAGGTCGTGGCAGACGTGGAGCTCGGCCTTTTTCGGCGGATCGGTGCGGAAGTGCGGGTAGAAGGAGATCAGCCCTTCGATCTCGTACAGCGGCCGGTGCACGTCGCGGGACAACGCGACGAGTTCCTCGCGGGGCAACCACCCGGCCCGCTCCTGGATGGCGTTCAGCGCCGGGATCAGGCTCGGGCCAGGGAACTTGCCCGCGCGCGCCTCGACGCCAGGGACGCGGGGCGGAGCCTCAGCCATCGGCCTTCTCGATCCGCACCGCGCAGAACTTGTACTCGGGGATCTTCCCGACCGGATCGATCTCGTCGGTCGTCAGCAGGTTCGCCGCCGCCTCCCGGAAGTGGAACGGAATGAAGCAGTTGCCCCTGGCCTCCCGGTGCGAGACCTTTGCTGCTAGCTCGATGCTGCCACGGCGGGAGCTGACCCGGGCCAGGTCGCCGTCTGCCAGGCCGAGCTCGGCGGCGTCGTCCGGGTGAATGAACACCAGCGCATTGGGCGCGATCGCGTCCAGTGCGTAGGACCGGCGGGTCATCGATCCGGTGTGCCAGTGCTCCAGCATCCGGCCGGTGTTCAGCACGAACGGGTACTCCTCGTCGGGCAGTTCCTTGGCGGGCAGCCACTCGGCGGGCACCAGGTGGGCCAGCCCGTCGTTGGTGTTGAACTTCTCGGTGAACATCACCACGGTGCCGTCGCTGTGCTCCGGGTCGGGGTTAGGGTACAGCTTGCCGGACAGGCCCAGGTTGTCGTAGGTCAGGTTCCGGTAGCTGGGGATGACCGAGACCATCTCCTCGAAGATCTGCCGCGACGAGGTGTAGTGCCAGTCCAGTCCGATCCGGTTGGCGATGTCCTGCACGACCTCCCAGTCGACCCGCGCCTGGCCCGGCGGGTCGAGTACCTTGCGGCCGCGTTGCACCCGTCGGTCGGTGTTGGTGTAAGTGCCGTCCTTCTCCATATAGGAGGAGGCGGGCAGGATGACGTCGGCGAACTCGGCGGTCTCGGTGAGGAAGATGTCCTGCACGACGAGGAACTCCAGCGCGGCCAGCGCCTTGCGGACCTTGTTGATGTTCGGGTCCGAGAGGAACGGGTTCTCGCCCAGCATGTACATGCCGCGCACCCCGCCCTTGAGCGCCGAGCCGATGATCTCGGTGACCGTCAGGCCCCGCTTGGGATCGAGGTCGGCGGTGCCCCAGGCCTGCTCGAAGCGGGCCTTGACGCCGGGGTCGTCGGCCTTCTGGTAGTCCGGGTAGAACATCGGGACCAGGCCCATGTCGGAGGCGCCCTGCACGTTGTTCTGCCCGCGCAGCGGGTGCAGGCCGGCGCCGGGCTTGCCGACGTTCCCGGTGATCGAGCACAGCGCGATCAGGCAGCGGGCGTTGTCGGTACCGGTGGTGTGCTGGGAGATCCCCATCCCCCAGAAGATGATGCCGGACTTGGCGCTGCCCCAGGCCCGGGCCACCCGGCGGATCAGCTCGGCGGGCACGCCGGTGATCTGCTCGCCGCGCTCGGGCGGATAGTCGGCGACGGTCTGCTTCAGCGCCTCGTAGTTGGAGGTCCGGTTGGCGATGAAGTCGTCGTCGGTGAGGCCGAGCCGGATCACCTCGTGCATCACGGCGTTGTAAAAGGCGACGTCGGTGCCCGGCTTGAGCTGGCAGTAGATGTCGGCGTGGTCAGCCATCTTGTCGGCCCGCGGGTCGATGTAGATGACCGTGGTGCCGTTGCGGCGGGCCTGCTTGAAGAAACTGGAGGCGACCGGATGGTTGGCCGTCGAATTGCTGCCGGTGACGATCGCCACCTCGGCGTTGATCACGTCACCGAACGTGGTGGACACCGCGCCTGAGCCGATCCCCTCGAACAGCGCGGCCACACTGGAGGCGTGGCACAACCGGGTGCAGTGGTCCACGTTGTTGGTGTGGAAGCCGGTTCTGATCAGCTTCTGGAAGAGGTAGGCCTCTTCGTTGGAGCACTTGGCCGAGCCGAACCCGGCGATCGCTCCCGGGCCGCCCGCGGTGTAGATCTCGGTCAGCCGCCTGGCCACCAGGTCAAGCGCCTCTTCCCAGGTCGCCTCCCGGAAGTGCGGCAGCACCTCGGCGTAGTCGACCAAGCCGCCGGGCTTGCGCCCCCGCTTGCCGCCTCTGCGCTTCTCTCCAGGGCCGCCGTCGTCGGCCAGGCCGTGCCCGTTGGCTGTGCCTACATCCGGGCCGCCCGCGGCCATGTCGCCGCGGACGTCGGCGGACAGCGCGCCCTTCGGGTAGGACTCCTCGCGGCGGACCAGCGGCGTGGTCAGCCGCTGCGGTGACGCGGCGTAGTCCCAGCCGTACCGGCCCTTGACGCACAGCCGGCTGTGCGACCCCGGCTGCTCGCGGCCCTCCGCGTAGGCGATCGCGCCGCGCTCACGGTCCACGTAGTAGGTCAGCGCGCAGCCTACGCCGCAGTACGGGCAGACGGTGTCCACCGCGTCGAGTTCGGTGCGCGGCCGGATGGGGATGTTGCGGATCGGCTTGTTGGTCAGCGCGCCGGTCGGGCAGGCGGCCACGCATTCGCCGCACGAGACGCAGGACGAGGCGCCCATAGGGTCGCTGAGGTCGAACGCGATGTGTGTGGCGTAGCCCTTGCCGCTGCGCCCGATCACGTCGTTGCCCTGAATGTCGTCGCACGCCCGGGTGCACCGGTCGCAGAGGATGCAGGCGTCGTGGTCGACCGCGATGACCGGGCTGGACAGGTCGACACCGCGGCCGGAACCGCACGGCAGGCCGGTGTTGTCACCGGTCACTCCGGACCTGTCGGCCAGCGCGAGCAGCTCGTTGTCGCCGGTCGTGGTCTGCTTGGGGTCGCGCTCGCGCGGCGGCTGATCGGAAACAAGCAGCTTGGTCAGCATCGCACGGTTGCGCTCGAGCTCCGGGGTATCGGTCTTGACCTGCATGCCGTTCTCGCAGGCCCGCACGCAAGACGCGGCGAACGCAGGTGCCCCCACGTCGACCACGCACATCCGGCAGACGCCAACAGGGTCGAAGCGTTCGTCGTGACACAGCACGGGGATATCGATGCCTGCCGCCTGCGCGGCCTGCCAGATCGTCGCGCCTTCCGGGGCAGTGACCTCACGTCCGTCGATCGTGAGCGTTACCGTCCCCGTGCTTTCCGGGGCAGTAATGGCCATATCGGCAGTATCCGCCCGCTTGCGACGCTAAGCCAAGCCGAGATCGTATACGATCGCCGGGTCTGGGCGTCCCTCAAGGTCGAGGCCGCGCATTTTGTAGTACGAGGCGATCATCGCCCGCAGGCGGCCGGCGGTGAGGGTGGCTACCCGTCCGGATGGCAGGCTGAGCGGCTCGTTCAGCAGCCGCTCCGGCAGCCAGTCGTCCGCGGGCTGCCAGCCCTCGCGGATGTTGTAGACCCGCTTGGCCATGACGATCCGGCGGGCGGTCTCGCGCAGTTCCCCGCTGGACACCTCCCAGCCGGTCACCGCGGACAGCAGTCCGGCCCACTCGGTGAACGGGTCGGTGAACACCCCGCGCAGGAACTTGCACAAGATCAGCGAGTCCATCACCGCCGCCCGGTCCTCGGTCTCGACGGCGCCCGCCACGTGGGCGTCGCCGCCGTCGAGCCGGTCCAGGTCGCCGGACAGGTCCGCCTCGTAGGCGCCTGAACGGTTATGGTCCGCTCCCCTGGCGTTCACCGCCAGGCCCAGCGCCATGGAATGCAGCGTGCGAGGCTCGTACCCCGGCATCTCCAAGCCCTTGACGTGCGGGGCGAACGATGCGGAGTCACCCCCGACCGTTCGGGATGCTCGCCTTGAACCCTCGGCCAGCAGCGAACCGAGTGGCGTGCCGCGGCCGCCGATCTCGTCCAGGATGCGCAGCAGCGCGGCGGAGTCGCCGAACCGGAGCCACGGCGCGTCGATCAACCCGCGCTGCGCGCACTCCATCGCCCACGCGATCGTGCCGCCCGCTGAAATCGTGTCGATGCCCAGCTCGTCGCAGCGGGCGCTCGCCGCGAGCACGGCGTCGGGGTCGCTTACCCCGCACATCGGGCCGAGCGCGAAGACGTTCTCGTACTCCACGCGGGCCTGCTGGCCGCCGCGCGAGCGGTAGATGTGCTCGCAGCCGATCGTGCAGGACGCGCAGGAGCTGCGGGCCACGCGCCGCATGCCCCGCACATCTTCGGGCACAGCTCCAGGCACCTCTCCGGCCGCATTCCCGGCTGGCTGCTCGGCGAGCTCCGCCGCGCCGTCGAAGGTCGCGGCCTGGAAGTTACGCGTCGGCAGGGCGCTGATGGCGTTGAACGCGAGCAGGTTGGCCAGCGTGCCCAGCTCGCGGTACTTCGCCGTGGCAGGCCCGAACGACCGTTCGCGCAGGTCGCGTGCTGCCGCCAGGACCGCCGCGGGATCAGCCGTCGCCACCTTCGTCCCCGCGCGGACCGCGATCGCCTTCAGGTTCTTCGCGCCCATGACCGCACCCAGCCCGCCACGTCCCGCGTGCCGCCCGTCGTGCGAGATCGTGGCGTACCGGACGCCCTGCTCGCCGGCCGGGCCGATCGCCGCCACCCGCCAGCCGCGGCCAAGTTCGCCGCGCAGGTGCCTGTCCGCGTCAGCCGCAGTCATGCCCGCCAGGTGCGTGGCGCCGATGAGCCGGGTCCGGTCGCCGTCGACGAGGAGGACGGAAAGTTCCGGTGCGCGGCCGTGGATAACGATCGCGTCGTGGCCGGTGAGCTTCCCTGCGATCGCGAACTGGCTGGAGGCCAGCGCGTCGGTCAGCATCCCGGTCAGCGGCGACTTGGCCACGACCGCGAACTTCGCGCTCGTGGTCAGCGGCGTGCCGACCAGCGGGGAGAACACGAACGCCAGCGGGGCCCGCGGCCCCAGCGGGTCGCCGCCCGGCGTTCCCAGCTGCCAGAGCAGCCAGGTACCGAGGCCGGAGCCGCCGATGTAGCGGCGCAGCACGCTATCGGGCAGCGGCCGGCTCTGGCTGGTGCCGCTGGTGACGTCCGCGACGAGCACCCGCCCGAAGTAACCACCAGCTGGCATGCCGTCACCCTCCCGCGTCAGCGGACAAAAAGAAGACGGTGTCGCCCGCCGCGAGCGGTGTCGCCCGGTCGCGGGTGATCTGGTCGCCGTTCAGCGCCGCCGTCACGTGCCGGTCGAACACGACGGCCAAGGCGTCGGCGGCGCCGCCCACCGTGGCGGCGCGGACCACGTGCGGTCCGCCGGCGTCACCGCCTTTCGTGAGAGTCCCGAAGAGCCGGACCGTGACCTCGGGTGCGGGCCGGGCGCGGGCCGCGGCGTAGTCCGCGGGAGTATTGACGTTGAGCACGGAGTCCAGGTCCGGGTCGAGCGCGGCCAGCACCGGGTCCCGTTTCAGTGCCGCATCATCCAGCGTTTCCACCCGGCACTCGTCGAAGAGGAAAGCAGGCCGCAGCCGGTCCTCCTTGACGAGGCGCTCGGCGGCTCCCGCGAGCGAGACGCGGTACGCGGCGGCCAGCGGCTGCTTGTACCCGCGGGCAACCGGCAGGGCGACATCCGTGTCTCCGTTTTCTTCCAGCACGCGGATCACCCGCCGGATGAAGACCGGGTGCAGGAACGGCATGTCGGTGGAGCTGACGAACGCGACGTCGGCGCGCCCGGTCAGCGCTGCCAGCCCAGCGGCGATTCCCTGTATCGGGCCTCTGCCCTCGCGCGGATCGTCGGCGACGAAGGTGCCTTTCGGCAGCTCCGGGAGGTCCTGGCCAGGGGCACGGACGACCACGACCGGCCCGCTGGTCGCACGAGCCACGATCCCGACCGTACGGCCCAGCAGCGTGGACCCGTGCCACTCGAGTGCTGCCTTGGCGTTGCCCATCCGCGATGACCGCCCGCCGGCCAGCACTATTCCCGCAGAAGCCACCACTTTTTCATGGTACGGCCCCGAGATGGGGCCGCCGGGATGCGGCTGGTTGCTGCCCGGGCAGATCCTTATACTGCCCCGGTGTGGTCCGATGCTGAGCGGGAGCGGCTGCGGGAGACGTTTGACCGGGCGGCCGAGATCTACCACCGGGTCCGGCCCGACTATCCCGAGGCGCTGTTCGATGACCTGATCGCCTTGGCCGGGCTGGCGCCGGGTGATCAGCTGCTGGAGGTCGGGTGCGCCACGGGCAAGGCCACGCTGCCGCTGGCCCGGCGCGGCTTCCGCATCACCTGCGTGGAACTGGGCGCGGAGCTCGCCGCGGTGGCGCGCCGGAACCTGGCCGGGTTCGACGTCGCGGTGGTAGAGGGACGATTCGAGGACTGGCAGCCGGAAGGGCCGGTCAGCCTGGTGTTCGCGGCTACGGCGTGGCACTGGGTCGACCCGGACGTCCGGTACCGGCGGGCCGCCGACGCACTGCGGCCCGGCGGTCATCTGGCCCTGTGGGCGCAAGAGCACGTGTTTCCCGACGGGGGCGACCCGTTCTTCCGCGAGATCCAAGAGGTCTACGAGGAGATCGGTGAGGGGCTGCCGGACGGCGCGGCCCGGCCCCGGCCGGGAGAGCTCGGCGACAACCGGGCCGGAATAGAGGACAGCGGGCTCTTCGACGTGGTCGCGGTCCGCCAGTACGACTGGGAGCGGGTCTACACCGCCGAGGAGTACATCGGGCTGCTCGGCACGTTCTCCGGCCACCTGAGCATGGCGAGCTGGCAGCGAGACCGGCTGTACGGGGAGATCCGCCGGCGCCTGGCGCAGCGGCCGGACCGGTCGGTGCGGCGGCACTGGGGGACGGTATTGCACGTCGCGCGGCGTCGTGAGCGGCCGACGTTATCCGCTGCGACCAACGGGAGCGGGCGTCAGGCCGCCCGGTAGACCTGACCGAGGAACTCGGCGTTGGTGGCGGTCTGGTGGGTCTTGTCCAGCAGGAGCTCTAGGGCATGCTGGGGGTCGAGGGCGCCGAGGGCGCGGCGCAGCTGGCCGACGGCCCGGTATTCGTCGGCCGGCATCAGGAGCTCGTCGTGGCGGGTGCCCGACGGCAGGGGGTCGATGGCCGGGAAGATCCGCTTTTCGGCCAGCTCGCGGCGCAGCCGCAATTCCATGTTGCCGGTGCCCTTGAACTCCTCGAACAGCACGTCGTCGAGCCGCGAGCCGGTGTCGACCAGCGCGGTGGACAGAATGGTGAGCGAGCCGCCATCTTCGATGTTCCGCGCGGCGCCCAGGAACTGGCGCGGCGGCAACAGAGCGGACGCGGCGACCCCGCCCGCCAGGGTATGGCTGCTGGCCGGGGCGGCCAGGTTGTAGGCCCGGCCCAGCCGGGTAATGGAGTCGAGCAGCACCACCACGTCACCGCCCGCCTCGACCAGGCGCTTGGCCCGCTCGATGGCCAGTTCGGCGACCCGGATGTGATCCTCGGGGGCCTGGTCGAAGGTGGAGAAGATGACCTCGCCGCGGACCGAGCGGCGCAGGTCGGTGACCTCCTCGGGCCGCTCGCCGACCAGGACCACCATCAGCTGCACCTCGGGGTGACTGGCCGCGATCGAGGCCGCGATGGCCTGCAGGACCATGGTCTTGCCCGCCTTGGGCGGGGACACGATGAGGCCGCGCTGGCCCATGCCGATCGGGGCCACCAGGTCGATGATCCGCGCGGTGCCGGACGGGTTCCCGTCCTCCAGCCGCAGGCGCTGCTGGGGATACAAGGGGGTCAGGTCGTCGAAGTGCGGGCGGGCCCGGGCCAGCTCGGGCGGCATCCCGTTGACGGTGTTCACGCTGACCAGCGGACGGTACTTGGCGTGGCCGCTGGCCGAGGGCCGGGCGGTGCCGTCGATCCGGTCGCCCTTGCGCAGCCCGTACTGCTTGATCTGGCCGGTCGAGACGTAGATGTCGGACGGGCTGGGCCGGTAGCCGGAGACGCGCACCAGACCGTGCCCGTCGGTTTTGGGGTCGGTATCGACGAGGCCGGAGACGGGGACGCTGGCTGGGGACTGGACGGCCCGGGCCGGCGCCACTGGTTCTTGGATTGTCGTGGTCATGAAGGGATTTCCTTTCGGGGAAACGGCGAATCCGCGCATGCTGAAAGAACGGCTGGCGCGGCGCCAGCAGAGAAGCGGAGGGGCTCTACCTGGGCAGATGAACCGGCACGGGAGAGCGGCAATCCGCTGGGAAAAGGCGCTCGACGTCACTACGACGGAGCAGGGAAACGTCACCTGAGACGTGACTGTAACCGACAACAGCGTCGGCCGCTAGTTCATTCCGCGGCGGTCACGGCGGCGGCGGGGCTTGCTGAGGGCCCGGCCGGGTGAGGCCCCGGCCCGTTAGGTCCTATTGAAAACCAGGAGGAACTCGAGCAGGCCGTGGTCCTGCGTGGTGACGAAGCCCGTGAAGCTCGGGTTCTGGATGTTGTAGTCGGCGAACAGCACGGGGATGCCGCCGACGACCTCGATCTGGCTGCCCTTGCGCTCGGCGGTCAGCGTGAACGTGACCTCGCGGGTGGTGCCGTGCAGGGTCAGATGGCCGTGCGCGGTGTAGTCCTTGATCACGCCGCCGGCCGGCGGAGCCAGCGCAACCAGTGACGGGGTCTCGTGAGCGGCATGCAGGTCATTATTCAGCCGGAACTTCTCATCCAGCTCTGGGCGCGCTGAACGCCAGCGATGGCTTCGTACTAGATTGGCATGCGAGATGATCCTGATCGTGGCCGGCGTGTCCGGGAGCGGGAAGACGACCGTGGGCGCCATGCTCGCCGGGCGGCTGCAGTGGCGCTTTGCCGACGGGGACGCGTTCCACCCGGCCGCGAACGTCGCGAAGATGCACGCCGGGATCCCGCTGACCGACGAGGACCGCCAGCCGTGGCTGCGGACCATCGCGGCGTGGATGGACGAGCGGATCGCGCAGGGCGAGTCGGCGGTGGTGACCTGTTCGGCGCTCAAGCGCTCCTACCGCGACGCACTGCTCGGCGGGCGCCCCGAGGCACGGATGATCTTCCTGAGCGTGGATCGCTCCGAGCTGGCCAGGCGCCTGGCGACCCGGCACGGTCACTTCTTCCCCGAACAGCTGCTCGGCACGCAGCTCGGCGCCCTCGAGCCGCCGCAACCCGGCGAGTCCGGCGTCACCGTCATGGCCAGCGCCGCCGACCCCGCGGACACGGTCGCGGCTATCATCGCGATGGTGCGGCCCGGTGAGGATGGACGCCATGAAACTGACGCTTGACCTGCATGACATTTACAACCGCGGGCAGGACATCGACCGCGCGCTGCAGGCGATTATCGACGAGGCGGTGGAAAAGAAGGCGCCGCTGGTGGAGATCATCCCGGGCAAGGGCTCGGGACAGCTCAAAAAGCGCGTGCTGCGGTTCCTGGAGCGGAAAGAGATCAAGGCCAAGTACCACCGGATCGAGAAGGACTCGAAGAACTTCGGTCGCCTGTTCGTGCATTTTCGCTGGTAGGCCCGAATGATATGGGGGCTTTCAGGGGCCCGCACCGGGGTACCCTGACGCGGGCGTCGGGCAGCCGAGAGTAGATAGCAGCAGTTAGGGAGCATTCAGGGCAGACTCTCAGTCAGCACTGAGAATCTGCGGCCCCGATATGGCAGTCCTCAGTGGTACACCCGACCGAGACTAAGGACGCGCAATGCGATTCCCACTCGTGGCTCGCCGGATCATCCTGGCACCGGCGCTCGGCCTGGCGCTCGCACTGGCGGTGGCCGCCTGCAGCAGCTCCGGCTCATCGTCCAGCTCGTCAGCTCCTTCGTCCTCGGCGCCCGCATCGTCCGCCCCGGCCTCGTCGGCGCCGGCGTCGCCGTCGGGCAACTCCGCCGCCGTGGCGGAGATCACCGCGAACTGGGAGAAGTTCTTCAACGCGAGCACGCCGACCTCGGAGCGGGTCGCCCTGCTGCAGAACGGGAGCACGTTCGCCGCGGCGATCACAGGCCTCTCCCATCTGGTGACCGGACTCGGGGCCAAGGTCACCGCCGTGACGGTGACCTCCGCGACCACAGCCACCGTGACCTACAACCTCACGGCAGGCGGATCGTCGTTGCTGTCCGGCCAGACCGGCAAGGCGGTGTACGAGAACGGTGTCTGGAAGGTCGGCGATGCCAGCCTGTGCAGCCTGATCAAGCTGGTTCCCGGCGGCTCGGTGCCGGCCGCCTGCAACTCGGCGAGCTGAGGCAGGGCGTTCAGATGGCCGGACCGGTCGAGACGGTCTCCGGTGACCAGCAGGGGATCGTCGCCCGCGGCCAGTCGCTGGCGCTCGCCACGCTGTGCACGCTGCTCTTCCTGACCTTCCTCGACAACACCATAGTCAGCGCCGCCCTCGGGGAGGTGTACAGCAACCCGGGCGCGAGTCCCACCGAACTGCAGTGGGTCGTCGGCGCCTACGCGCTGACCTTCGCCAGCCTCATGCTGGCCTGCGGGATGATCGGGGACGAACTCGGCCGGAAGAAGGTCATGCTGGCGGGCGCCGGGGTGTTCTGCGCCGGCTCGGTCTTGTGCGCGCTCGCCCCGAACGTCCAGGTGCTCATCGCCGGGCGGGCCGTGATGGGCATGGGCGCGGCGGCCAGCGAGCCGGGTACGCTGTCGATGCTCCGCCATCTGTATCCCGACGCCAGGGCCAGGAGCAGGGCGATCGGCATCTGGGCCGGGACATCCGGGCTCGCGCTGGCCATGGGTCCCGTCATCGGCGGCATCCTGATCGGGCTCTGGAGCTGGCGGGGCATCTTCTGGTTCAACCTGGCGTTCGGGCTGGCCGCTCTGGTCGTCGCGGCGGTCATCCTGCCGGAAAGCGCCGACCCCACGGCGGCGCGCGTCGACACGGCGGGCACCTTGATCGGGGCGGGGACACTCGCGGCGTTCGTGTTCGCGATCATCGACTCGGAGTCGGCCGGGTTCGGGTCGGCCGAGGTGATCGTGCTGTTGTGCCTGAGCGCGGCGGGGCTGGCGGCGTTCGTATGGCGGGAACGCCGCGCCGAACATCCGCTGCTGGACCTGCGTTTCCTGCGCATACCGCAGTTCACCACCTCGAACATCGTCGCGTTCTGCACGTACTTCTCCACGTTCGCCATCTTCTTCTTCACCGCGCTGTACCTGGTCATTGTGGTCTCGCCGTCCGGCTACCGGCTGGCCCTGGTGTTCTTGCCGATGACGGTCCTGTTGATCGTCGCCTCGGTGCTGGCGGGGCGCTGGACGGATGTCGTCGGGCCGCGCTGGTCGATCACGATCGGGTGCCTGCTGCTGGCGGTCGGGCTGTTCCTGGCGGACGGCTACCTGTCCCCGCATCCGTCCTACGGCCCGCTGATCGTCGCGCTCGCGCTGGCCGGCATCGGCATCGGCACCACCGTGGTTCCGATCACCTCCTCGGTGCTCTCGGCGGTTCCGGCGGAACGCTCCGGCATGGCCGCATCGGCCACCAACACCAGCCGGGAGATAGGCGCGGTCACCGGCGTCGCGATCCTGGGCTCGCTGATGTTCTCGCGGATTAACAGCAGCCTCACCACGCAGATGAACCATCTCCACGTGCAGCCCCAGTATCAGGGCCTGGTGCGCACCGCGATCGAGACCGGCAATTTCTCCGTACCGCCAGGTTTGTCCGGCGGCCTTCAGAAGCTGGAACAGGAGCTGACCGGCGTCGCCTACGCGGCGTTCCATGACGGCTTGCGTACGGTGCTCTACCTGTCGGCCGCGCTGTCCCTGGCCGCCGCGCTGCTCGCCCTGATCACGCTGCGCTCACGTTCAGTCGACGCAGGGTCTTGACTTTTCCCGCTCGCTGAGGGATCCAGGAATTAGACCGGCAATGGTGCACGGCCGACCCTCTACAGCACGCGAGCGAAGCGAGGCTGATCATGGTCTGTTATGCCCGGCCTGCGAGCAGGATGGCGGTGGCCGTCCTGGTGGTGGTGCTGTTGTTCGGCCGGCACGTCGGCCACTTCTTCGATACGGCGGCCCTGATGGTCGCGATCACGGTGGCCGCGGGGGGCGCGGCCGCGGCCGCGGCGCTGGCCTTCGCGGCGTTCCTGTCGATCCGCCGGCGGCGGGCGGCGGCCGGCGGGTGCGTAAGCTGCCAGCTCCGCTGCCAGCACGCCATGACGGAACAGCCGCACCGGCTGCTGGTCGTCCGGGCCACCGAGCGCGAGGCGACCGGGCCCCGGTGGCCGGACCGGCCGGCTTACCGCTCCGCTCCGGCTCCGCGGCCGGCTCCGGCTCCGCGGCCGACGGCGGCCCGGCCTGCCGGGCACGTCCACCGCCGGGAACGCGCGGGCTCGGCCGCCTTACCTGGTCAGCCGACAAAGATGCAGAACGGGTGCCCGGCGGGGTCGGCGTAGACCCGCAGCGGCTCCTGCGGGTCATCCGAGCGATCCTCCAGCAGCCGGGCGCCGAGCGCGAGCGCCCGCTCATGCTGGATGTCGAGGTCAGCCGCGGTGGGCACCGTGGTGTCCAGGTGCAACTGCTGCGGGACCGGGCCGGCCGGCCACGTCGCCCCGGGCAGCTCCCCGACCTTCTGGAAGGCCAGCGCCGCGCCGCCGGCCGGGTTCTTCAGCACCAGCCAGTCCTGCCCTGCCGGGTCCGGCTGGCCGGGTCCGGGCGGCTCATCGCCCGGGCGGTACCGCAGGCCGAACAGCTGCCGGTAGAACTCGGCCAGGCCGCGCGGGTCGGTGGTGTCCAGGACCGTCTGCCGGATGACCGGGAACGCCTGCTCATCGTCCATACCGCCACAGTAGGCACTGGTGCGGTCACACCTCCGCCCCTCCCCCGGTCAGGTGCCGACGTAGGCCGCGAGGTGCTCGCCGGTGATGGTGGAGCGGGCGGCGACGAGGTCGGCGGGTGGGCCCTCGAAGACGATCCGGCCGCCATCATGGCCGGCTCCGGGTCCGAGGTCGATGATCCAGTCGGCGTGTGCCATCACCGCCTGGTGATGCTCGATGATGATGACCGACTTGCCGGAGTCGACGAGCCGGTCCAGCAGCCCGAGCAGCTGCTCGACGTCGGCCAGGTGAAGGCCTGCGGTCGGCTCGTCGAGGATGTAGACGCCGCCCTTCTCGGCTAGGTGAGTGGCCAGCTTGAGCCGCTGCCGCTCGCCGCCGGACAGCGTAGTGAGCGGCTGGCCGAGGCTGAGGTAGCCGAGCCCGACGTCGGCCAGCCGCCCGAGGATGGCGCGCGCGGCCGGAGTGCGCGCCTCCCCGGTGCCGAAGAACTCCCCGGCCTCGGTCACCGACATCGCGAGCACCTCGCTGATGTCCCGGCCGCCGAGATGGTATTCCAGCACCGACGCCTCGAACCGCTTTCCCTCGCACTCCTCGCAGGTGGTGGCGACGCCGGCCATCATCGCCAGGTCGGTGTAGATGACGCCGGCGCCGTTGCAGTTGGGGCAGGCGCCTTCGGAGTTGGCACTGAACAGCGCCGGCTTCACGCCGTTGGCCCTCGCGAACGCGGTGCGGATCGGATCGAGCAGTCCGGTGTACGTGGCCGGGTTGCTCCGTCGCGAGCCGCGGATCGTGCCCTGGTCGACCGACACCACGCCCTCCCGGCCAGACACCGAGCCCTGGATCAGTGAGCTCTTTCCCGATCCGGCCACGCCGGTCACCACCACCAGCACGCCGAGCGGTATGTCGACATCGACGTCCTGCAGGTTGTGGGTGCTGGCACCGCGCACCTCCAGCACTCCCGACGGGGTCCGGATCGACGGCTTCAAGGAGGCCCGGTCGTCCAGGTGCCGCCCGGTCAGCGTGCCGCTGGCCCGCAGCCCGTCGACGGTGCCCGCGAAGACCACCTCGCCACCGGCCGTGCCGGCGCCGGGGCCGAGGTCAACGACGTGGTCGGCGATCGCGATCGCCTCCGGCTTGTGCTCCACCATGAGCACCGTGTTGCCCTTGTCCCGCAGCCGCAGCAGCAGCTTGTTCATCCGCTGGATGTCGTGCGGGTGCAGCCCGACCGTCGGCTCGTCGAAGACGTAGGTCACGTCGGTGAGCGACGACCCGAGCTGGCGGATCATCTTGGTACGCTGCGCCTCGCCGCCCGACAGCGTGCCCGACGGCCGGTCGAGCGAGAGGTAGCCCAGGCCGATCTCGGCGAACGAGTCAAGGGTCTGCTTGAGCGCGGCGAGCAACGGTGCCGCCGACGGCTCATCGAGGCCGTCGACCCACTCGGCCAAGTCGCTGATCTGCATGGCGCACGCCTCGGCGATGTTGATGCCCTTGATCCGCGAGGAACGGGCCGCCTCGCTGAGCCGGGTGCCGCCGCACTCCGGGCAGACGGTGAAGGTGACCGCGCGCTCCACGAACGCGCGGATGTGCGGCTGCATCGCCTCCTTGTCCTTGGACAGCATCGACTTCTGGATCCGCGGGATCAGCCCCTCGTAGGTCATGTTGATGCCCGCGATCTTCATCCTGACCGGCTCATGGTGCAGGAAGTCGTGCAGCTCCTTCTTGGTGTACGTCCGGATTGGCGTGTCCGGGTCGACGAATCCCGACGCGCTGTAGAGGCGGAAGTTCCAGCCGCCCGGCGTGTAGCCCGGGACCGTGAGCGCACCCTCGTTGAGCGACTTGCTGTCGTCGTACAGCTGAGACAGGTCGATGTCGGTGACGGTGCCCCGGCCCTCGCAGCGCGGGCACATCCCACCGGTGATGCTGAAGGTCCGCCGTTCCTTCACGGTCTTCCCGCCGCGCTCGAACGTGACCGCACCCGCTCCGCTGATCGAGGCGATGTTGAAGGAGAACGCCTTGGGCGAGCCGATATGCGGCTGCCCGAGTCGGCTGAAGAGGATGCGCAGCATCGCGTTGGCGTCGGTGGCGGTGCCGACCGTGGAGCGGGTGTCGGCACCCATCCGCTCCTGGTCGACGATGATCGCGGTCGTCAGCCCTTCGAGCACATCGACCTCGGGCCGCGCCAGCGTCGGCATGAAGCCCTGCACGAAGGCGCTGTAAGTCTCGTTGATCAGTCGCTGCGACTCCGCGGCGATCGTGTCGAACACCAGCGAGCTCTTGCCCGAGCCGGAGACGCCGGTGAACACCGTCAGCTGGCGCTTCGGGATCTCGACGCTGACGTCCTTGAGGTTGTTCTCGCGTGCGCCGTGCACGCGGATCAGATCGTGGCTGTCGGCGACGTGCAGCGCGGGCGACTTCGCGTCCGTCCTCGTGGCCATGGTCATCGTGTCTCCATCTGTCTGCTGGGCGGGTCCGCCTTCGCGGGTCGAAGCGGCCCAGTACTCATCGGTCCTGGAGCAGCCCGAGGACGTTGCCGTCGGGGTCGGTGACGGTGGCCACCAGACGGCCGCCACCGACGTCGCGCACCGGTTCCTTCACGGTGGCGCCAGCCGCGGTGACCTCGGCCAGCTTCACCTCGATGTCGGGCACGTGCCAGTAGGCCACCGGCGAGGTCATGCCCTGGGGACCGCCGCCCGGCACCAGCCCGATGTGCTGGCCGGCGGCCTCGAAGCCAACGTAGTAGGCCTCGTCGGTCTGCGGCGCCACGCCGAGCAGGGCGGCGTAGACCGCCTTGGCCTTCGCCAGGTCCGACACGGGATGCAGCACGGTCTTGATTCCCTCGGTGGAAGAGCCGGTCATGATCACTCCTTAATCGTGGGTCACATCGGCCCGGCGGGATTGCCGGGCTTTGAGGACGAACGGAGCCGGAAATCGACAGCCCGATCGCCCTGGCTAGCCCGCGCGCCTCCGGGACGCCGCGGGCGCGTCGCGGTAGAAGCCGGGCGACTCGTCCGGGTCGTTGACGGTGATGTGGCAGCACCGGGAGGCGAAGGTCATGCCGCCAACGCTATGCGGCGGCTTCCCCGGGCCGCTTCTCCATTCCTGCTCAGCATGTTCCCGGGCTTGCGGCCCTGGTCGCAGCCGGCTGGACGCGCTCCTCTGCCAGCCCGGCCCGGCAAGTGCCGTTGCCGCATCAAACGTCAACCTACGCTGTAGCGATCAAGTGGCTTAAATGGCGAAGGGGGCGGCGCGTGAGCGTCGCGACGCTTCCCCACGGCAGTGGACACTATCGTCGTCGGCGCTGGAACAGCGGGTGCGGTGGTGGCCGGCCGCCTCGCGGCCGCTAGCTCCGAGCGCACGCTGCTGCTGGAGGCTGGGCCGGATTATGGGCCGGCTGATAGCGGCCGCTGGCCGCGCGACCTGCTCGACGCAGCGAGCGTCGCGCTGGAGTCCCACGATTGGGGCTATACGGGCGAGTTCGGCGGCCGGGTGATCCATTTCCACCGTGCGCGCGTGGTCGGGGGCTGTTCCGCGCACAATGCCGGGGCCGTGGTGTTCGGGAGCCGCTCCGATTACGACGGATGGGCCGCCGTCGGCAACGTGGGCAGGTCGGCGCGGGAACTTCTGCCGCTGTTCGGCTCGGCGTGGAAACAGCTGCGGGTACGGCGCGTGGGTCTTGATGAGCTGACCCCGTTCCAGCGCGTCTGCGGGGATGCGATCATGGCGAACGGGATCCCCGCGGTGGAGGACTTCAACGACCTCGACCAGAACGCCGGCGTAGCCCCCTTCCCCGTCAGCATCGACGGGGTTACCCGGGTCAACAGCGCGTTCGGGTACGTGGACCCCGTCCGTGACCGGCTCATGGTGGCCGGCGATGCTCCTGTCGAGCGGGTCCTGGTCCGCGGCGGCCACGCCGTCGGCGTGGCCGTGCGCGATGGTCAGCGGCTGGCGGAAATCGGCGCGTCGCGGGTAGTGCTCTCGGCCGGCGCCTACGGGAGCCCCGCGATCCTGCTCCGGTCCGGTATCGGACCCGCCGGCGAGCTGATCGCCATCGGGGTGGAGCCCGCGCTGGACCTCCCCGGCGTCGGACGCAACCTGCACGACCAGCCGTGTGCGGAGGTCGGCTACGAGGGAAGCGGCGAGCTGATCGAGAGGATGGAGCGCCACCAGGCGGAAACAGGGTGGCGACCAAACGAGCAGGTGATCGCGAAGTTCCCCTCGGCCGGATGCCGGCAGGGGTTCGACCTGCATATCTACCCGGTCGGCGGCCGCGTCAAGGACACCTCACAGTGGTTCTGGATCCTGGGAGTTGCATGCCTGACGCCGCTCTCGCGCGGGAGCGTGCGTTTGACCGGTCCCAGCCTCGACGACCAGCTCGCGATCGATCACCGCTATCTCAGTGACCCCGCTGGGTACGACCGCGCCCGGCTGGCCGAGGGCGTCGAGCACGTGCGCGAGGTGGCGGAGGTACCTGAGCTGCGAAGGCTTCTGGGCCGGGAGACGCGCCCGGGCCCGGCAATCTCGGGGAGACAGGCCATCGAGGGTTTCCTCGATCACGCTGCCGTGCACTATTACCACCCGGCCGGGAGCTGCAAGATGGGGCCGCCCAGCGATCCGGATTCGGTCGTCGACCCGGGCGGCCAGGTGCACGGGATCGAAGGTCTGTATGTGGCAGACGCGTCGCTGATGCCGGCCGTCATTTCCGGCAATACGAACATGGCGACCGCAGTCATCGGCGAGAGGATCGCCCGTTCGCTGCTCGGTTTACCGCGGCCTCCTGGCGTATTGGGGTTCCATGCTGCGGTGACGTTCCCGGGACAGACCGGGCGCAGCGGGACCGGTGCCCAGCTGGGGCGCCGGGCCGGTCCAGCTGGTGAGCCGGGCTGGTCAGATAGAGGCTTTCGGCCCTGTTCGCGGCGATTGATGGCAGCTCACGCTGATGGTACCGGACGCCGGCCGGCCAGGGCGGAGGGCACGTCATATGGATCACGTAAGCGCACACGGCCGCAAGCTCGCCTCCGCGGAGCAGGTGGTCAGGGGCGCGGTGCGGAATCACGGTGGCCACACCCTGAGCGACCAGGCTCTGCCATCACAAACAAGATCTGACTGCGCCCTCACCGGCGCCCTGCCCTGATGGAGGTCATCATGGCCGACCTGAATTCCGTGTTCGAGGCGACGGCGGCGCGTTACGCCGAACGCCCGGCTGTCCGCATGGACGGTCTCGTACTGAGCTACTCCCAGCTGCGGGATGCCGCCTACCGGATGGCGTCCCTGCTGTCGTCGGTCGGCATTGCACCGGGCGACCGGGTGGCCATCATGCTGCCCAACGTGCCCGCCTTCCCGATCGCCTTCTATGGCGCACTCGCCGCCGGGGCCATCGTCGTGCCGATGAACCCGCTGCTCAAGAGCCGTGAGATCACCTACTACCTCAGCGATTCAGGGGCAAGGGTGCTGGTCGCCTGGCATGAGGCCGCGGGCGAGGCCGCCCTGGCTGCCGCTGCGGCCGAAGTGCCGGTGCTGAAGGTGGACGAGCCCGACGCCGCAGGGCTGCTCACCGGCCTGGCCCCTGTTCGCGCGGGAGTGGGCCGCGCCGCAGACGAGGACGCCGTCATCCTGTATACCTCGGGGACCACCGGCGTGCCCAAGGGTGCCGAGCTCACGCACGCGGGCCTCACTCGCAATGCTTCCCTGACGGCCGGCAACCTGCTCAACGCGGGCCCAGATGACGTGGTCATGGGCTGCCTGCCGCTATTCCACGTCTTCGGCCTGACCTGTGCCTTGAACGCCGCCATCGCCGTCGGCGCCAGCCTGACCCTGCTGCCCAGGTTCGACCCGGCCGAGGCCCTGCGGATCGTCGGCCGCGACCGGGTGACGATCTTCGAGGGCGTGCCCACGATGTACGCGGCGATGCTGCACGATCCGGCCGGCGCGCGGGCGGACGCCTCGTCCCTGCGAGTGTGCGTATCCGGCGGCGCGGCCATGCCGGTGGAGATCATGCGCGGGTTCGAGCAAGCCTTCGGGTGCATGATCCTGGAGGGCTACGGGCTGTCCGAGACCTCCCCGGTCGCGTCGTTCAATCACCCGGACCAAGTGCGCAAGCCAGGCTCGATCGGGACGCCGGTCGAAGGAGTCGAGATGCGGGTAGTCGATAGCGAAGGCGCCGAACTGCCCGTGGGTGAGATCGGCGAGATCGTCATCCGCGGTCAAAACGTGATGAGGGGATACTGGCGCAACCCCGGCGCCACGGCCGAGACGAACACTGGCGGCTGGCTCAGGACCGGTGACCTGGCCAAGGTCGACGTGGACGGCTATTTCTACATCGTGGACCGGAAAAAGGA
>Ga0116220_10000222_pt1 | contig 23602 bp, 23 predicted proteins | sample Sb_taG_10_FD_88967 | JGI IMG/M metagenome (GOLD analysis project Ga0116220, IMG submission 88967) | Peat soil microbial communities from Weissenstadt, Germany - Sb_50d_7_NC metaG | ecosystem: Environmental > Terrestrial > Soil > Wetlands > Peat | place: Germany: Weissenstadt | collected 2010-09-21
GCTTGCGACTACCGGACACACGCCGTCCAGGCGCGAGCGCTCCGCGGGCACCTCGCCATAGTTGACGGCGGCCGCGGAGAAACCTGGCTGTGTGCCGGCGATCAGCGCAAAGCCGCCGCCCTGACAGAACCCTGCCACGGCGATCCGCTCAGAGTCCACCTCGGGGCGGGCGGCGAGTGCGTCTCTCACCGCGCGGATGTCGGAGATCTCCCGCGCCACGCTGCCGCGCAACATGTCGACCATCACGCGGCTGAGACACACGATCCGCGACCCGTGCGAGTACAGGTCGGGTGCCAGTGCGGCGTATCCGGCATCGGCGAAGCGACGAGCGATCCGGCGCATGTCGTCGTTGAGGCCGAATGACTCGTGCAGCACGACAACGCCTGGGTGGGGCCCCTCACCGGCGGGTGCAAAGAGCTCTGCGCGGAGCTGCGAGCCATCCGCCGTGGAGACGTACAGGCGCAATCCGCTCGTCGGGTTGGGGGATTGTTTTTCTGTAGAGGAAAGGCTCAAACCAAATAGACGGAGTAGGTGGGATGGGGAGGAGAAGAAACAAAGCTATAGCAAGACACCTCCCAAACCCGAGGGCCGCTACGGCACAGGCCTACGCAGAGCGCTTCGCCGAGGAGATCGAGGTACGAGACCCTCAACGTAGAGGATCACCCCTCGCCGTCACAGGGTTGCATTTCGGGCCCATGCTCGAGCAGGAATTCGTCGAACTCCTGGGCGGTCAGAGTCCGGGAGCCGTCGCGCAGTGAGACGCTTGGGCGGAGGTTGGCGGGTTTCCTCTGTCGGTAGACGAGGAGCTGCATGACGTCGTCGAGTTCATCCTTGGGGACGCCGATCAGTAGCGCTTCTGCGAGCTCACGCTTCGTCATGATGTATCTCGTGTTCCTCTCGTTTTTGCGAACACACGCGACCCGCGACACTTGTGTGCGGAATGCGTTCGTACCGTGAGGAGTCGAGCTACATCTGAATGAGCCAGGCTAGCACTGGTGACTGAGTGTCACCGCTCATGCGAGCATGCCGTCGGGCAGGAGCCATTGATGCTCGATTTGGCTGATGTTGGCGAGGCGTTCGTAGTCGCGGTCGTAGTGCACGAGGGGGACACCGGCGGCTTCAGCGGCCGCGCCGATCAGCAGGTCGACTGGCGGGACGCGGCGATGGTTCCCGTCGGGCGCGAGCAGGAGTTGCAGCTCGCGCGCGCGTGTCCATAGTGTTGCCGGCATCGGTATCGATTGGAAGGCGTCGAGCCGCGTCGTGACCTCACGAGCGCGGGTCTCGTTCGGGGTGAGACGCACGAGCTCCATGACCACGATGTCGCAGACGAGTACCCGGCCGGCCGCGACCTGGGCGTTGAACCAGACGGCGAGTTGGGGGTAGCGCCGGTCTCGTACCCACGTCCACACGCCGGTGTCAAACAGGGCGGGGCGATCGAGTGTGGGGGGCTCTAGCTCAGGCTTCGGGCTCACCGGACCGCTCCCGCCGGCCAGCATCGACCTCCTCGGGCGTCCCGTCGATGTCGCTTCTCACATCGAAGCCGGCGAGCACTCGACGTCTTCCAACCTCGCGCAGGGCCGCGTTGATGGTGGCGCTGAGCCCCGTGGTGCCCAACTCGCCTTGCGCGAGATCAAAGGCATGTTGATCGATGTCTACGGTGGTGCGTGGCATGCGCATCATAATAGCACATCAACTCAGGCATCTCGAGTCTGCATCTTTCGATGTCTTGGCCCGCACTCGCTACCCCACGCTCCACACGTATCGATCCCCACGCTCCACACGTGCCGCGCTGGGAGAAGGCCTGCTCTGTGATTGCGAGCAGATCTGCTCTCTGATTGCGAGCAATCCGGTCAAGGTTTTTCTGTAAAGGAAAGGCCCATAGACCAAAGACCGCAACCCCCCGCGAGATCGCGCTCAGCCGCGAAGCTCGGTTTGAGGGTCCAGATTTGTGAGGGCGTCACGGAGGAGCGGGTCGCCTAGCAGCCAGAGTCCTCTGCGGGGGCTGTAGATGAGGCCGTGATATGCCAGCTGACCGAGAGCCCTGGCGATCTGCTTGGCGTCGGCGTACGGTCGCAGCGCGCGGTAGGGTTTTTCATCGGCTGCGATTGCGCGCATCAGTGCCGCCCCGTGCGGGTTCACGGCGCGCGCGAAGCTGACGGTGTCTTGTACTCGCGCGAGCGCGCGTTCGCTTTCCCGCTCCCACGCACGTCGGGCTGCCCATTGGGCATTGGGAGGGTCAGAACGCGTCATCTCCAAAATCTCCGCGGTGGCGCGCGCTTGGCCGTCGGTGCGTAGCAACAGCCAAATCAGGTCTGAGTCAGTGACAGGCAACTCTCGGAGGCGAACAAGTTCTCGCCACCGTTCGATGGTCGGATCGGTCAGCTCGAGCTGCTCGCCGGCTCCGAACAGGGCGGCTTGCTCGCCGAGGACGGAATCCTTTGTGGTGGGGAATGTGCCCAGGATCAGCGCTACGTTGCGCTCGTTTGTGACGCATGCGCGAAGCTCCCAGAGGACATTGCCCATGGGACGCTCGGCGAGCAGGTGCGCCCAGGTGATGGCCAGTGTCACGCCCTGTGGTGGCAGCTCGAGTAGTTGCGCCAGCGAGATCACTCGAAGAGCCTCTGGCTCGGTGAGCAGGCGCGCGATCTCGGCGCTGCGCGCCGGGCCCAACGATGCGAGCGTGTCCGCGGGCGGCGGTTCACCCGCCCGCCAACGACGGATGGCCTCACCGCCGAGTTGCCCTTGCAGGATTCGGTCAGCCAGCGCTCCAGCCAGCGCCGCGCGATCACCGTAGTGGCGCGCGTCGAGCATGATTCCGAGGCTTGGCCCATGTTCGGCTTGCCCGATGAGCTGCACTGCCTCTTCGGCGCCCGAGCCGGGATGACCGATCACGGTCAACGAGCCGTGGGTGGGGATGCGGCCCGCCCAGGGAGGCTGGCGGCCGAGGTTGAGGAAGCGATCGAGCTGAGCGCCGCGGGGCTCTTGCGGCGCAGCCGCTAGCTGTAGCGCAGTCGCTGCCATGCCTCGTGCCTTTCGACAGTAGGTAGCGCGAGCTCGACGACATCCACGTTGACGGTCCCGAACGCGCCGCCCAACTCGGCACACTGACGGGCCAGTAGCATCGTGCAGTAGGGCTGGCCAGTGGAGAGATCGAGCAGCCTCTGAAGCGCGGGCTCCTCCAGGGAGAGCTCAGCGCGCTTGAAGCGCTCGCGTAGATCGTGCTGCCAATCCTCGCGTGCGATGTGCGGGAGGACGAATGGCTCGCCCAGAAACTGCAGAATCGGAACGAGAGTGCGCTGAGCGCTGTCTTCGCTGCTGGCGAGAAGCACACCGAGGCGCCGCTGCTCGTCCTTGAGCAGCGCGCGGATGGCTGCCTGATCTTCTGGTCCCCAGTCGCCGATGAGGTGCGCCTCGTCGATGAGCATGACCGCTCGCCTGTCCGATGTCTGCAGGCGCTCGCGAAGGGCCGTGAGGACGGAGGGAAGGGTTAGCTCAGAGGGTTGGGCGGTGTCAGCGAGGTCTGCGAGCGGGGCGAGGTCCTCACTATCGGTCGCGCGAGCGATCCGGCCGGCGATGCGCGCCGCGGCTCCCCCGATCTGCTCCGCTCGTCGCGCGGTACGAAGCGCGCCACCGAGCTGGGCGAGGATCCGCGCCGCCGCTGCCTGAGCGGTCGGGTATTCGTCGAGTGGGAGATTGCAGGTCGCGAGGTGTGCGGCGTTGGCGCGAGCTAGAACCGCAAGCGCCAGGCTGGTCTTGCCCTCCCGGCGCTGGTCGAACAGCCGCAGTGTCTCGCCCGCCATCGCCCGCTTGCTGAGGGCGGCTATGGAGGGAGCGCGTCCGACCTGTTCGGCCTCACTGAGCGGCGGCCCGACCTTGAACAAGTCAGCAATCGATATGGCAGACATAGCAGTATTATACTCCTTTATATGCCTTATAGGATGGCTGGACTCAGAGGGCTAGACTCATGGATCTGCTCGCCCTTGGTGGCCCGTGGGTAGCGAGTATCTATCCTTTTTCGCTATGAAGTTGGCGGAAAAGTGTGGTAATTCGCTATCATCGTTGCATGAACGACTCCCAGCTCAGGCGTCTGTTGGCCGAGCGCAGCCCGTGGCGGGCACGGGCGGGCTGGGAGGCTGAGGACCCGGACCTGCGGGCCGCAGGCAGGCTTCCGCTGGACTACGAGCCCGAGCCGCTCGCGGACATTCACGCGCCGGGGCTGTACGTCCTGCGGGGCCCGCGCCGCGTGGGCAAGAGCCTCGAGCTCAAGCGCGCCGTCGTGCGGCTGCTCGCTGCAGGCGCCGATCCAAAGACCGTCTTCTACTGCTCCTGCGACGGGCTCTCAAAGCAGGACCTGCGGCGCCTGGTGGCGCAGGGACACAGCGTCACGTGCACCCTGCCCGGCCCTCGTCACTGGCTATTGGACGAGGTCACAGCCGTGCCGGGCTGGTCTGAGACGATCAAGGAGCTGCGCGATCAGGACACGAGATTCCGCGAGGCATGCGTCGTACTGACGGGATCCTCCGCACGCGATCTGGAGCAGGCGCGCAAGGACCTGGCCGACCGTCGCGGGGGCATCGCCGACTCCGACCGGCTGCTGCTGCCGATGGGCTTCCGCGCGTTCTGCCGGGCGCTGAGAGGTCTTGACGAGCTGCCACCGGAGGTCATCCGCCCAAAGGACTTCCTGACTCCCCAGGCCGAACAGGCGATATCGGCTCTGGAGCCGTGGAGCGACGCGCTCGCGGACGCGTGGGAGCTGTTCCTCGACGTCGGCGGCTTCCCGCGCGCCGTTGGCGAGTTCATCGCCCACGGCGAGGTGAGCGACGGGTTCATCCAGGGCCTGTGGGATGTCGTGCTCGGCGACGCCATCCGCGCGGCGCCGCTGTCCGAAGCCGACGTGGCGGCGCTGCTGGACCGCCTGACCCAGAACCTGTGCAGCCCGATCAACGCCTCGCGCATCGCCCGCGATGTCGGCCTGTCCGGACACCAGGCCGCCATCAACCGCATCGAGGATCTCGTCCGCGCGTTCCTCGCGTGGCGCTGCCACCGCATCCGCGACGGTAGGCCGAACACCGCGGCGCAGCGCAAGCTGTACTTCGTCGATCCACTGATCGCACAGCTCGCCCACCGTCGCAACCCGAGCTTCTCCGCCCCGGACGCTTCCAAGCTCACCCAGCAGCAGATCGGCCTCGCCCTGGCACGAGCCGTATCGCTGCACGCGCCGGCCGCGTTCGTACAGGCCGACCGGGTCATGTACGAGCGAACGGATACCGGCGCGGAGATCGATTTCGTCGGTCCAAACTTGGAGATCCCGTTCGAGTGCAAGTACACCGACGGCAACTGGCGCAGGGAGGCGCTTACCATGAAAGCCCGTCACGGCCGCGGTGTGATGATCACCCGTTCGCCCCTGCTCACCGGCCCCGACGAGCCCATCTGGGCGATCCCCGCCGCTATCCTCGCCTGGCTGCTGGGAAACTGAGACCGGCCAGGGGACCCAACGGTAACCGTCCAGGCCACGTCCTGTGCACCAGCAGCACCTCATGCTCGCGTCGATCACCGGCATCGACCGGGCTCGGGAGAGAGCATCAGCGCCAGCGCGTCGATGACGTTCGCACGTGCCTCTTCGGGATGCAGCCGGGTCGAGCGTGCCGTCCGCCAGGTAGGCCGGGGCGCATTGCTGCGCCCCGGCCCCCTTCAGAACCGGACGTGCGGCTTTCACCGCATCCGGCTCAAGCAAGCCCTGTGGGGTCGTGGGTGGGCAGAAGTGTCGGGTCACTGCCATCTCCGGGTGTTGGGTCCGTTGTGGCAGTGGGCGTGTATGAGGCGGGGTTCGGTCTCGTCCGGCGTGCCGTCCTTGCGCACGGTGATCTTGATGATCGTCTTGCGGTCGGTTGCCAGCCATTGCTCCCACTCGCGTGGGGTTTGTGGCGGGTTCTCGGCGGGCAGGAGCCAGTCCTCGCAGAGCGGGCAACGACCTTCCTGCGTCCTATAGGTCCGCAGGCCGGTCTTCCCGATCGACGGGGGTGGCGTCTTTGCTCGTCGTTCGGCCCAGTACTCGGCCAGGGCGGGGTCGTCCGGGGACGCTCCGCTTTTGACCATCTGGTGTCGGACGATCCTGGTCCAGGCGAACTTGAGTAGGTAAGCGCCGCTTTTGCGGTCGCCGAACACCCACCGGTCGCGCCTGGACTTGTTGAACACGCCGAAGTACCGGTCGACTACCCAGCGCCTCGACTTGTCTGAGTGGCTGTAGATACCCCACTTGTAAGTGAGTTTCCACATGTAGTGATCCAGCGCGGTGAACGTCTCGCTGGATGCCGCTCCCCGGTAGTAGGCCGACCAGCCCCTGATGATGGGGTTGAGCCGTTCGAGCACCGCCGCTGCGTTGGTCCCGCGCAGGGACCGCATCTCGGTGCGCAGCCGTTCCCGGACCCGTCCCAGAGCCGCCTTGCTCGGTTTGGTCAGCAGCTTGCCGTGATACCGGCGGACGTTGAACCCCAGGAAGTCAAAGCCCTCTTCGAGGGTGACGACACGCGTCTTGTCCTCGTTGAAGAGGAGACCCCTGGGCTCAAGCCACCTGGCGAGCCGCGCCTTGACCTCGAGCGCCTCATGCCTGGAATGGCATAAAGCGACGAGATCGTCGGCATATCTGACCAGAGCCGGGGAGTCCGCCGCTGTCTGACCGGCTCCTGTGCCGGTCATTTTGTAGCGGACTCCGGCGGCTTGCTCCATCCCGTGCAGCGCGACGTTCAGCAGCACGGGGCTGATCACCCCGCCCTGAGGAACTCCTTCCTCAGTTGGGGCGAACCGGCCATCCTCGACCACGCCCGCCTTCAACCACTGCTTGACCATTCCCCTCGCGGGGAACGAGCCAAGCTGCTCGAGAAGGTGATCGTGATTGATTTGGTCGAACGCCGCCGCCAAATCCGCGTCGAGCACCCACCGGCGCTTCGGGCTTTTGCCCTTGCCTACCTGGTGGATCGCCTCGATCGCGTCATGGCAGCCACGGCCCGGCCGAAACCCATAGGACCTCGGCTCGAACCGCGCCTCCCACTCGGGCTCCAACGCGTTCACGACCCGTGCTTGATGCACGCGATCGACAATCACGGGAATACCGAGCGGACGCCGCTTCGCGCTGCCTCGCTTCTTCGGGATATACACCCGCCTGACCGGACGAGCTATGAACGGCTCGGTGCTGTGCTGCACCCACCCGACCAAATCCATCTTGGCCCTGGGGGTCAACACGACCTCGCCGTCAATACCCGCGGTCTTGCGGCCGGCATTACGCTCCGTCACCCGCCGCACACTCAAAAGTGTGTTAGCGCGCGAACGAAGCATCAACTTCTGCAAACTGCGGACCCTCTTCAGGTCCCCCACCTGCGACGCCGTGAAGATCCGTTGACGCAAACGCCGTACGTTCCCCTCACAAGCACGCCAATCAACAGCGTCCCACGTAAAGAGCTCGTCCTCTGGTCCGTTCGCCACGACGATTGTCGTGGCGTCTAACTTGTCCTTTGGTTCCAGTGCCATCGTCATCTTCCTCTTCACAGGCTCACCTGACCGCGTCAGCGCCCTTCAGGGCCGGGCCACCAAGACCCGTATCCGGCCAGTTATCCAGGACGGCCAGCTGAAGGGGCCAGCCATATGTCCCGGTTTCCTGCTGCCTTTCGGCCGCCGGCATTCGCTTCTCGGTCATCCGATACCCGCCAGGGGATTGGGCCTTCCTTACGGTCGGCTTACCGGACACCAGGTGCCCGGACCCTGTCGGGGTTACCACGTTCCACACGTATGAGCTGCGGCCGGGATGGGTGCCTCCTGTACCCCGAGGACGGCGATGCTCACCCGGCTGACTACTTGTCTTCAGCCGGCGCCTGCCGCTTCCCAGCGGCCAGTCCCTACACCCCGCTCCAGCATCCCATCTGCGGGGACTAGGCCAACGAGGCATCAACGGAGGTTCACGCAATTCACCCGTCCGGCCTTCCCCTCGCCTGTAGCCCCCGGATGGAACGGAGGCCCTTGGGCTTCTCCCCGAGCTTCGCACCCCGCCATTACTAGCGACGCACGTCAGGGTAGGGACAGGCTTCGAGCACAAGCCCAGGATCACGCTCTCGACATCAGCCGAACCTCCAATCATCGAAATCCACTCATAACGTGCGACCTCGTGTCGCAACAAGCGCGGCCTATGGTGGTTTGCTCAATCGATCCGGCGGATTCTCGTCGGTGGAGTGACCCATGGCCTATGACCCTCCCAGCGCAATCGACCCAGACGGTCGCCGCGTCGTGTTCGACGCCGGCTCGCACCTGCACCTCGCTGCGAAGCGACCGTGGCTGCCCGATGAGATCGACACGATCCTCGACACCGTCGCACGGCCCGACCTCCATGTCCTGGACCCCACCGGCCACCGCGAGCGCTTCTACCGCAAACACCCCTACCCTGGCGGCTGGTTGCGCGTGGTCGTAGACTTCGGCGAGGAGCCAGCCTGGATTGTGACCGCCGTGATACAGGACAACGATCCCCGTGGATAACGACATGACGATCACAATTGCCGGCATAGACTTCGATTACCGCGACTACGACGAGCGCGGCGATGTGCTCTACCTACACGTAGGCCCTCCAAACGGCCCGTCCACAAAGACGCTCGAGACGCCAGAGGGGCACACCGTCGAATACGACGACCATGATGCCGTTGTCGGGCTTGAGCTCATGGGCGTGCGAGGAATGCTCGATCGCAACGAAGAGCTCCAACTCACCTGGCCGCCGGCACATCTGGCCGTAAGCGCACTTCGCCAAGCGCTCGCGGCCTGACACGTGCTGTGTACCAGCTGCGACGAGCTCAATCCCCGGGGCCGAAGTCCGGCCCGGGCGCAGCCGATACGTAGTCCTCGTCTTTGCCCGTGATTTGACCATCGAGAAGATCGCGCTGGGCGAGGGCGCTGGCGCGCTCAAAGTCCTCCCACGTGAGCTCCGGGAGGTCGGGCAGCGATCCCGCGAAGCTGCCGCCCGACCTGGCCGGGTCCGCCTCGGTGTGTTCGTCTGCACTCATGATGCAAGTCTAGAGGCCATTCGTCGAGCATCAAACCCACGCCACGCCTGGCGCGGTACCGCTCTTTCAGGATATGCCGGAGTCTGACTCATCGGGAGCGCGGACGCTTGATTTCCTCCTGCGCAAGAGTTCATATTCGGGCAAGCTTTGGCGTGAAAAAGGGAATCAGGTAGTCTCGGAGGATGCGCTCGGCAGATGACTCCGCTCGCCGCCGCCTTTGACGCCGACGGGACGGATTGAGAGTTCCGTCCTAAGCGCGGCGCAGCCTCGGCGGTAGGTCAGCTTGGTGGGTGTTGGCCGGGCCCGGGCACTCCCCGGAACTGAAATGCCGCTGGCTCTCGACCGGGCTGGATGAACCAGCACTCGCCCGCCATCTCGCCGGAGAAGAGGGCAAGCACGGTTGCCGCGACGGTCTCGGCCGAGATGATGTCCAGCCCGGACTTGACCAGCTCGTCGCGGATTGGGGCGATCATCGAGGTCTCGGCGAAGCCCGGGCAGATTGCATTGAGGCGGATGGACTCGGTGACGAGCACGGGGGCGAGGGAGCGCACGAGGCCGACGACGGCGTGCTTGTTGGCCGTGTAGATGGGCTCCAGCGGCACGCCGGTGAGGCCGGCGAGGGAGGAGGTGGCGACGATTGCACCGCCCCCGCGGGCACGAAGGGCGGGGAGGACCGCGTGGATGCCGAAGGCGACGCCGTCGAGGTTGACGCCCATCGCGCGGCGGTAGAGCTCCAGGTCGAAGTCGTCGCCGAGCCCGCACCCGCTGGTCACGCCGGCGTTGAGAAAGGCGAGGTCGATGCCGCCGCAGCGCTCGGTGGCAAAAGCCACGGCGCGCAGGTTGGCCTCCGGGTCAGACACGTCGGTCTCGATGAAGTGCCCGCCCAGGCGCTCGGCGAGCTCTGTACCGGCCTCAACCTCGAGGTCCGCGATCATCACCTCGGCGCCCGCCTCGGCCAGCGCGATGCAGGTCGCTCGCCCCAAGCCGCTCGCGCCGCCGGTCACAAGCGCGACCTTGTCGCGCAGGGTGGTGTGCTCGATGGATTTTGTGGGTTCGTTCATGGTCGATAGAGCCGGGCTCGGCGGCCCACACGCTTTCGATCCCGAGCACGCGGCAGAGATGGTCGAAGTGGCGATCGTATTGCAGCATGCCCGCACCGCGCTCGGCGGCCACGGTGGTGATCAGGTGGCCGGCGGCGCACGCTACTCGCATTTGTGACCCTCCCGGAGTCCCGCTCGATACTGCCGCATAGCCTCAACGTCCCTACGTATCGACGATCTGCTCGAGTAGCGCGCGGAGTTGTCCGTTCTGGCCGTTGAGACTTTGCACGTTGGCGGCGAAGCTCAGCTCCTCGTCGAGGTGCTCCCAGTCCGCTCGATGCCCTGCGTATCCGGCGAGCTGGCTCAGGAACGCGCGCAGGCTGCGCGTGTTGCCCTCTCGAAATGGATGAATCGCGTACATCTCCGCGTGGTAGTACGTCAGTCGCTCGAGGAAAGGGCTGCGATCGAGACCCCTCAGGTACCGCTCGCGGGCAAGCTCGGCGAAAATGCGCTCTGCGTAGCCGACGATGTGCTCCGGGCGGGCGTAGAACGCGTCGGGTTTTGCGATCTGCACCGTGCGCAACTCACCTGCCCACGGATACAGCCTGCCAAAGACGCGACGGTGAAATGCTTGCCAATGCACCAAGTCATACCCGCCGGGGAGCGGTTCATCGGTCAATGTCGCCAGTGCGGACCGAACGATGTCGGCCTCAGCCCGCGAGAGCTCCCGCGGATCACGAATCTCCAGATTGTTGGGCAGGACGCTGGCGCCTGAATAGACATACGGGTCCTCGGCCATCAGAAGAGCTGACCTGTTATCGGACGGCGGTTCGACCCAGACGGTGGCGCACCTGCTCGAGATTGAGCAGCTCGAACTGCTCGTTATCGATCTCGCCCGCCACCCAACGAGCGGCAAGCGCTTCGTGCTCTGGGCTGGGCTCCAAGCCCTCAGCACGCAGGAGCCCCAACGCGTTCGCCGCCGCCTGCTCGCGGGTCACGTGAACTGCCGTCCCGGCGGGCATAGCACCGTTGCTATTGCGCGTGGGGACATCCCAGAATTTTAGCGTCCTCATGGACCGCGCTTCATCTGTCTGACGGACTCGCGGAAGCGGTCGTCTTCCTGGAGCTCTTCCCACTCCAGCCTGCTCATCACGGCGCGATAGCGGGAAAGACGGGTTAGAGAGCGTGGTGTTGGCGCGGCGCCGACTGAAGGCCGTAAGCAGCTTGACGCTCTGATGCTCAGTGGGGGCTGCGGAGCGCCTTTCGGCCTAGGGCGCAACGGGCGGAGTTATGTGGAGTAGGCTCCGCTCAAGGACGCCGCAACGTGACTACGGGAAGGGGAGATCGTGAGCACCACCAGCCAGGATCGGACGCCGCTTGACGAGGTGCGCGTAGCCGATCGTGAGCAATTCCGGGAGGGGCCGCCGCACGAGGTCTTCCGCCGGCTGCGCTCGGAGTGCCCGGTGCACTGGTCGGATGGCATCACCGAGTACCCCGAAGAGGATGGCTTCTGGTCGGTGACCAGAGCGGATGACGTGCATGAGGTCAGCCGCGATTGGCAGACGTTCTCATCGGAAGTGGGCGGCTTCACGGCCACCAAGAAAACAGGCTTGTCGCTGGAGATGCAGCAGGCGATGTTCATCGGCATGAACCCGCCCAAGCACGACCGTCTGAAGTCGCTCTTCCAACGCGGCTTCACACCGAAGCGGATCGCCGAGCACGAGGACGCGATCCGCGCGATCACCATCGGTGTGCTCGACAGATTAGAGACCCCGCCCACCCCGCCCGCCCGCGAGACGTGCGACCTGGTCAACGATGTGGCGCAGCCGGTGGTGGCGCGCGTGATCGGCAGCTTCATGGGCCTCACACCCGAGGACGACGCGGTGTGGGCGCGACTGATGAACGCGATCGTCGGCGCAGGTGACCCTGACGCGACGCCGGATGGAGCGGACAGCGTCATGGAGAACGAGGTCCCGGAAGTGTTCGAGCGCTGCGGGCGCCTGATCGCCGAACGCCGCGAGACGCCCACGGACGACCTGACGAGCGTGCTGGTGCACGCGGAGCTCGACGGCGAGCGCTTGGAGGACCACGAGATCGTGATGGGTTTCCTGCTGCTGATGGCAGCCGGCAACGACAGCACCAAGGCGACGTACTGCAGCGGGATGCGCGCGCTGATGGAGGACCGCGAGCAGCTCCGCCAGGTCGTGGAGGACCCGACGCTGGTGCCGGGTGTGGTGGAGGAGTCGCTGCGCATGTTCCCCGCGTTCGCGCACTTCGCCCGCACCGCCACCCGCGACACGGAGCTGGGCGGCCAGAAGATCCGCGAGGGCGAGAAGCTGGTGATGTGGTACCCGTCGGCCAACCGCGATGAGAGTCGCTTCGAGGAGCCGGACCGCTTCGACATCACGCGCTGGTCGAACGGGGGATGCTCGCCGGAGGCGGGTGTCTCCCCGCTTCGGTCCGAGCACCAGGCGTTCGGGGCGGGAGGCCGCCACTTCTGCCTGGGCACTGCGCTCGCGCGCCTCGAGCTGCGGATCCTGATCGAGGAGACGCTCTCGCGCTTCCCCCACATCGAGATCGCAGATACGCCCACCTATGTCGAGTCGGCGTTCGCCAACCAGCTGAAGACGCTGCCGGTTCGGCTGCGTCCGCTGTAGGTCGTCGAGCGTACGCAGGGCGACGAGGAGCGCCGAGGACGGCGACCTCTCCTATCGAACCCCCGGTCAGTCTCATCCGGGTGGGTGGGGCCTTAATCCACGAGACCAAGACCCGGCGAATCGAACCAACTTCGGCCGGCAAGGCCATAGACCTTGGCCATGCAATTCCCGAGGCGGCGTACGCAGGCCTCTTCCAGAGCAGGCCAAGGCATAGGTACTACGCTATTGCGCGCCACCTTCCCGCGGCGGGTGAGCGCAACCCCAGCGAAGACAGCCAGCCTGACCACCCCGCGCCGGCGGCCAACAGGCGACGCCTCCTGTGTCGGCGAGCGCCTAGCGCCCTGTCGCTGTGTGCCCGTCTGTCGTCCCAAACGAGAGCGAGCATCGGTGGCGAGAGACGGCGTATGATCGACTCGTCCGGGCCGGTCTGGAGGTGCGGCGCTCACGGTAGGGCCAACGATGAGTCGGAGCGATTCAGCAAGAAGGGAGCAAGCTGACGACCAGTTATCCTGAACCCCGTCACGCTTGGCATGACTGGCCTGGAGGTCTCTCCGGTTGCGTTCGGCACGTGGCAGCTGGGGGGTGAGTGGGGACGGTTCGACGAGGATGAGGGGATCGCCGCGATTCGCCGTGCTCGCGAGCTCGGCGTCAACCTCTTCGACACCGCTCAGGGTTACGGCTTCGGCGCCTCAGTCAGCACCGCCGGCGGCACCAAGCGCAAACGCCGCCGACACCAGTCGACTTTGAGAGGCGGGCCGATGACTACATCGCTGTGGCCCAGGAGACCAATCGAAACGGAGGATGAGATGCGAGCGGCGCACACGCCCGCTTGCTCAGGCATTGCGAGAGTCCGTCCGACCCGGGGCGGCTCGACCACTCTGGACGACGACCACGTCTGAGGAACGGCGGGGCAAACACTTCTGCTTCCAGCCGCATAGGCAGTCATATGCCTGCTCTCAGCCGGCGCGATCGAGAATCGTCCATAGCAGTCGTCTGGTGTCGCGCCTTGCGCGCAGTCGCTCTTGTCGGCCTGTCTCGGGGCCGCACCTCGGGCCGCGTTTGGCCCGTCGAAGCGCCGAAACAGCCTGACCAATCACCTTCGCCACCTTCGCGGAGGGCCGTAGAAGGGCCTACAGCGCCTCGTTTTTTGGCCCGGGGAGCCCAAATACGCCCTTTCGGGCCCGAAACCGCCCCCCAGGCCTATATAGAGGGGTCGAGGCAAAACGGCGGAGCTTGGTGAGGCGCGGCTTGTTTGCCTCAGTCGACGTCGAGCCGCCTGAGGTCTTCGAGGTCCTGCGGGCGCCCCGCGGCGCGCTTCATCGCGCGAAGATGGTCGAGGGAGCACACTCGCACCGGAATGCCCTCGACGTTGCCGGGTAGTGCGTCTCGGTCGAGCTCGGCGTACAGGTCGTCGGCCTCGATTCCGCTGACCCACTGAAAGATGTCCAGGCGACCCAGGTCTGTGGCAAGGCAAAAGTTGCCTCCCTGCGACAGATCCTCAACCCGCAGCGCCGACATCGGGATCTCGCCCGGATCGAAGTCGCTGGCTTCCTCATCGACCGCATTGATATCCGCAAGCGCCGTGGTAAGTCGCTCGAGGTTCTCATGCACAGGATTTGGGATCACATCGAGATCCTTCGAGGTCCGCACGTGGCCGTGAGCACTGACCGCAAGCCCGCCGATGGCGATGTGCTCGACACCGTGTTCCTGCAGGTGCTTCAACAGTGGGACCGGATCAAGCGCGTCGGGCATCCCTGAACCCCTCGGCGAGACGGTTGGCGAATCGGGTCAGCTTGACTAGGTCCTCTAGATTGGCGCTCACGCCACGCTTGCGATCTTCCCGCACCCTGATCTGCGCAACGCGCTCATTACGCGCGATCTCCTCGGGGGTCCATGGCCCGCGGGGCCTGTTGGGCTTTGGCGAGGTTGCCATGCCTGGATTGTAGATTGTCAAGGAACGGGTCCAGCGTGTTTCGGTACTACTGCGCTCTGTCCTCGTCGTTGTGGCGTTCCCTGTGCTGGTGGCGTGCTCTTGGCACGGCCTGCCTCACGTTTCCGGGCCGCTGAGGGCCTCCGTGGGTCAGCTCGGGACGAGGATCACGAGTCGGTCCAGAACCTTACGCCGAGCTTGGGACGGGACTCTCGATCGATCTACGCGCCCGTGTGTGCCGGCACGGCCACGACTACAATGACGGCTATGAGCACAGCGAAGCCGAAGGTAGAGGCCAGCCCGAAAGCGGCTCCGCCACAGGAGCAGCGACCGGATCTTGTGCGTGGTCTCCGTGGAACTGCCCAGGAACGCGCGGAGAAGCGTAAGGAGTTCGCCAAGAAGCACCGTGAGACGCTGCGCCGCCTGGGCGAGTAGTCGGTGGCGCTCAGCACGCCGACGTTCGGTGACTTCTGTGACGTTGCCGCTGACGTTCTTGCCACCACGCCGGAGCAGATCGCACGCCTGCCAAACGTTGGCCTCGCCCAGTCGGCCCTTGCCGCGCCCCACGCCGGCTTTGGCGACGTGGAGCTCTACCCAACCATCCTCGAGAAGGCCGCAGTCCTACTGGAGCGTCTGGCACGTAACCACCCACTGCCAGACGGCAACAAGCGCACCGCCTTCTTCCTTACCGGGCTCTTCTTAGAGGACAACGGGCTACTGCTCCCCGATGCTAACCCCGACCTGGACGTGGCCATGGTTGAGCGGATCGCGGCCGGTGAAGCTGACCACGAGGAAATTCTCACGTGGCTGTCGGAGCGCACTAGTTCCTCCACGGCCTGATCGTCGGCAGAGCCAAGCTCTGTCCTCGTCGCTGTGAGCGTCGTCCCCTGTGCTGGCGGCAGGCGGGGCAGACGTCCAGGTTCTTCGCCCACACTGTCCCTCTGGACGAGTACCGAGCATACGAGCCAGCCGGAGGAGCGCTCACGCTCCCACCAAGGCTGAAGCGATGGGGCCGTCGCGACCTTGGTAGGACACCCACCGCGCGATGCGACGGCGGTGGCTAGAGTGCGGGCGTGTTCGACCTGGACGCCTACCTGGAGCGGATCGGCCTGGACGGCCGCCCGAGCATCGCGCAGGTGCACAGGGCGCACCTGACATCGATCCCGTTCGAGAACCTCGACTCGCACCAGGGCCTGCCGGTGTCGCTGGAGGTGGAGGACCTCGAGCGCAAGCTCGTGAGCGAACGCCGTGGCGGCTACTGCTTCGAGCAGAACCTGCTGTTGAAGGCAGCCCTCGAGGCGCTCGGCGCGGAGGTGGACATGTTCCTCGCACGCATGCGCCTACCGAAGCCGGGAGACACTCGCGCATCCCCGTTTCGGCCAGCGAAGCCGGGCGTGTTGCGGCCCCGCAGTCACCTCCTCCTGCGAGTCAGCGAGAACGGCGCAAGCTGGCACGCCGACGTCGGGTTTCCCCGCGGCATGCTCGAGCCGATCCCGTTCGGGCCGGGTCCCACGCAGGAGCAGTCGGGCTGGAGCTTTCGCGTCGTGAAGGACGGCTCCGAGCTCGTGCTCCAGAAGCTGGAGGGAGACGAATGGGCCGATGTTTACGGCTTTCTCCCGCAGCCGGTTGCGCTGATTGACGTCGAGACCAGCAACTGGTGGACCTCCACGCATCCGAGCTCGCTGTTCGTCACCGGCCTGATCGTGGGCGTTCGTGGCGATGACGGCGCGGGCACGTTGCTGTGCGACTGGAGCGAGCTGTCCCTCAGCGAGCAGACGCCCGCGGGCACGAGCGTGACGCCGCTCGAGCGAGAGGTCATACCGGAGCTGCTTGCCACGCGCTTCTCGCTCCCCGGCTTCGCACTCGCCGCCGACGGGCGGCTCGTCCTCACCAACGCCGGATAGTCAAAGGGCTCGCGGTCTCGCGGACCTAGATGCCAACGCCGGCGGCGGCGTTGGCCTTGATCAACCGTCCGCAGAGCATGCGTGAGATGTTGAGCAGCAGCTTGGCCGCCAGGGTCGGTTCCTCGGCCATCAGCTTGCGCAGCGTCCCATCAGAGAGCGAGAGGATCCTCACGCCGGGCGTGGCGGCGTAGACGTCGGATTGACGGGGCAGCTCGAGCAGGAACGCCATCTCCCCGAAGACGTCCCCCGGCCCAAGGACGTTCATGAGCCTGCCGCGGTGGCGAACCTCGAGGGTCCCCTCGAGGACCAGGAAGAGGTTTTGCGAGGAGCCGCCCTCCTTCAGCAGTCGATCCCCAGGGGCGCACTCGATGATGTTGCTGCGAGAGACGCACTCCTTCCTCTCCGCCGGATCGAGGCCGGCAAAGGCATGGAGCTCCTGTTCCTCGAGGCGTTCCAGGGCGCCCTCCACGTGAGCCCAGTATTCCCCTGGGGCCATCACCGAAGCCGAGCGAACGGCGTCACCTCGGGCCAGGGCAGCCTCGAGTGAGCGCGGCAGGCAGGGACGGCCATCCCCGTCCAGGCTGCCGATCGCCGCGGCCAGGCCGTCCGTGTCCCCGTCAAGGAACATCAGTGGGATGAGATAGCCCGCCTCCTCGCTGTTGATGTTGTGCTCGGCGTACGTTCGGCCTCCCGCCGAGAGGTTCATGGACAGCAAATGCGGCTCGCAGTTGCCGAAGACGAGTTGCACGCCGCCGGCTTCGACGTCCTCCCGCGCGAGCTCGCGCAGCTGTGAGGCGACCGCCCAGCCCCGCAGGTGCGGCGCGACCATCAGCCGCTCGCCGACGGCCATCAGCCGGGCCGGCACCTCAGCCATGAACGGGCCTAGGCCATACTGGTCGATCTGGCGAGGCGAGAAGCCGTCGGTCCCCAGGGTCAGCCGCGACGTTCCCACCGCCTGCCCGTCCTCACGAGCGCCATACAGAATGCTGTTGGCGTCCTCGGGCTCCACCAGCCGCTGACCTCGGTGATCGGCGGTCCGGCGGTAGCGGCCCATTTCCTGCACGTATACGTCGTAGCGAAACCGGAACAGCTCCTCGCGGTCCTGTTCAGATTGCGCCCGGAAAACCTCAACAGTCATCCGCCACCCCTCAGCTCAGCTTCGGCAGTTACCCGCTGATCGCCGCGAGGGCGGCGCGACACTCAGCGACTTCCCGAGTTATGAGCTCACCGCCCAAGCGCTCGGCTGTGTCGTCGGCCTGTTCGAGCATCTGCGCCGCGCGCTCGCGGTCCTCGGGCCGGCCGCGGGCGATCAGCGTGCGTGCCCAGCCGGCGCGTGTGCGGGCGAGGAACAGCGGCGCGCCGAGACGCTCCTCGATCTCCGCCGCGGAGCCGAAGTGCTCCTCGGCCTGCTCGTAGCGCTCCAGGGTGCTGGCGAGCGTGCCAAGCGCCCAGGCGATCGTGCCAAACACGGTGCCGGCGCTGCCGGCGAGCTGGCCGGAGAAGGGGGTGAGTAGCTCATACACCTCGCCCGCACGGTCGACCATGCGCAGGCCAGAGCACACCATCGCCCACAGAATCATGGCCGCCGACCAACCATTTGCCCACGGGATGCCGCGCAGATCCTCAGCGAGCACTAGCTCGCGCGCCTCATCCTCGCGGCCGATCTGCAGCAGCGCAAGCGCCGCGCCCGGGCGGTGCCCATCGAGGCTATCCGCTCGCCGGGTGAGCGACACAGCCTGTTCGACAACCTCCTCGAGACGATCCTGGAGGTGGCGGACGGCGAACAGCTGTATGCCGAGGGTCCTCTGTGCGTCGGGCTCGCCGGCCCCCGTGCCGATCTCGGCCGCCTCGATCGCCAACCGCTCGGACGCCTCGAGCTCGCCTTGCACGAAGCTCCAGGTTGCTTCGGACACCCGCCAGGCCCAGCGAAAGCTGGGCAGGGGAAAGGCATCGAGATTGGTGCGCCCTTGCGCCAGCACGGATTCGATCTGCGCTCGATCACCGGTCTCTATGCTGGCGGTGAGGTGCGCGCCGGCCCCCAGGGAGCTGAGCCGTGGGTCGTCCAGGCGTCGGGTGATGTCTGACAGCTCTGCGATCAGCCGCTGGCGCTGTGCAAGCGTGTCCGACGCTGTGATCGCCCAGATGGCATGAGACAGGGTGTAGGCCAGCGCAGCTTCGTCGCCGGCGGCCCGGGCCATCTCGATCGCCTCGGCGGCCAGCTCCCGGCAGCGCGCGGGATCCTCGCCGAAGTGAAGCTCGCTTGCCAGCACCGCGAGCACCTGCGCCCGTCGTGGGTCGTCATCGGGGAGTGCCCGCGCGGCGATCTCCAGCGTCTGAACCCGCTCTCCGTCCACCGTGCCGAAGTGGCTGGTGAATCCCCGCGTGTTGGCCAGCACGGCGCGCGCGAGCCGGTCAACGTCGTCCAGCTCCCGGGCGAGCCCGGCCGCGTCCAGCAGCGTCCGGCGCGAGGACGGGTTCCCGGTCTGGCGCTGGGCCTCTCCCAGGCCGATCAACAGCTCGCAGCGCTCTGATCGATCACCGCCGGGCGTTTGGTCGTAGAGCTCGAGCGCCTGGCGATACCAGCGCGCCGCCTCATCGGGAGCGAGCGCCGCAAGCGCGCGCTCCGCAGCCTGCCGGGCGTAGCGCAGCGCCTTGCCGGGGTTGGCGCTGACGGTCGCGGCCCCCCAGTGGGTCGCCAGCTCGCCCAAGCGCTCGCCGGGCTCCTCCCCGCACTGCTCCTCCAGGACTTCGGCCACGCGCTGATGTAGTCGCGCACGGCGAGCACGGCTCAGATCCTCGTACAGGGTGTGCTCGACCAGCGCATGGGTGAAGGTGAAGCGCCCAGCGCGCTCGGAGGCCTCTTGCAACAACGAAGCTCTTACAGCCTCCTCGAGCAGATCCAGGAGCCGCGTCTCCCCAAGATCCACGACAGCGACGAGCAGGTCGAGGTCGAAGTCGCGGCCGATCACCGCGGCGGCGCTCAAAGCGGTACGCGCCTCCGGACCCAGGCGCTCCACGCGCCGGCCGACGACCTCGCGCACACTCTGGGGCAGGCCCAGCTCAGCCACCTCGCCGACCACACGCCAGCGCCCGCCGTCCGCTTGCACGATCGCCCCGGACTCCATCAGATGACGCAGCACCTCACCCGCGAAGAACGGGTTGCCCGCCGTCTCGCGCGTGATCTCGGCGGCCAGCGCACGCCCGTCCTCGTCGAGCTCGTGCCCGGCCGCCGCTTCCATCAGCACGAGCACCTCCTCGGAGCCGAGGCCGGTGAGCTTGATGCGCTCCACCCCCTGCTCGCGGTGCAGGTCGGCCAGCAACGCCGTCAGCGGGTGATCGCGCGAGAGATCGGAGTCACGGTAGGTACCCACCACCATCGCGCTGATCAAGGAGCTTGAGGCCACCACGTGGCGAAGCAGCGAAAGTGTCGGCCCGTCAGCCCAGTGCAGGTCATCGAGGATCAACTGCAGCGGCTCCTGCCTGCCCGCCTCCTCGAGCAGGCCCACGACGGCGGCATAGAGCAGGTAGCGCTCTGTCTCAGGGTCGCTTTCGCGCGGAGGAGGCAAATCAGGCAGACGATCGCGCAGGACGGGGATGAGACGCGCGAGGTCGCCGCCGAAGCGCTCGACATGGGCGTTGAGGATCGACTGTGGTGCCTCCTTGACGAGGTATCCGAGCGCCTGCACCCACGGCTGGTAGGGCACACCGAGATCCTCGTCACAGCGCCCATACAGCACCGTCGCGCCCTCCCCGTGCGCCTGCAGCGCCAGATGTGTGGACAGCCGCGTCTTGCCCACGCCCGCCTCCCCGCTGATCAGCGCCAGACGCAACGAACCTTCCCGCGCCTTAGCCCACAACTCCTGCAATCGCGCGCGCTCAGCCACCCGCCCGACATAACCGGTCGGCGGCAGCTCATGCAGCCGCTCCGGCAGCGCGATCCTGCCCTCCGTAATCGGCTCCCACTGCAGCGCGAACGCCTCGACGGGCTCGGATATGCCCTTCAGCTCCAGGCCGCCGAGCGAACGGAAGCGATGACCGTCGCGTGAGCCGGCGAGCTGGCGCACCAGGGTGTTGACGATGATCTGTCCACCAGCAGCATGGGCGCATAGTCGCGAGGACTCGACCACCGGCTCACCGAAGTAGTCGCCGTTCTCGACCGTGGCCTCACCGAGGCTCACACCGATCCGCACGCCGAGCTGCTCCTTGGCGCGGCGGTTGCGCGCCTCGACGGCCTGCTGCATCTGGGCCGCGCACAACAACGCCTGGGAAGCGCTCGAGAACACCACCATCAGCCCATCGCCGAGATTCTTGACCTCCCGGCCGGCGGTGCGCTCAAGCGCCCCGCGCAGCAATCCAAAGTGCTCTGTCCGCAGCTCCTCTGCAGCCTCCGGGCCGACGCGGTCGGCCATCGCGGTCGAACCCACCAGGTCGGTCATCAGGACCGCGACCATCTCAGTGGTGGTTGAGCTCACCCGCTAATCATCCGACTTTCGGGAGACTGGCGCAACGACGTCATTGTGTTGCTCGGGACCTCTACAGCATCTCTCGGCATACGCAGGGGTCAGACGGCCCTGAACGATACGTCGTCTCGTCTCGAGCTTCCCACGGCCCGGTCGTCTCGCCGGCCGGTGATTCGTCGTCGATTGGTGGGTCGGTTGGCATGCCGATGATGAAGCTATTTGGCCTGGTAGAGCCCAAAAACGGTCTGAGGGATTGCCTTGGGCAGTCCGGCGGAGGGCCTTAGGAGGGCCTACAGCGCCTGGTTTTTTGGCTGGAAAGGCCCAAAGAGGCCCGTCGGGCCTCGAAACGGCCGTTGGGCGGACGTAGAGGCGTCGACGCGAGGCCGTATGGATCGCCTGAGACGGGACCGTAGGTCGGTTTCCCTGACGTCGCTCCCGGCGCCGAGCTCATGCCTGGCCATAGCCCTCTCGGCCGCAGCCGCAAACCGGCTGGCCAGGGCGTAGAAGTCGGCGCAGGCCGGACCGACGGTCTGGGCTGCATTTGGGGATGGCTGACTCATGGCCGGAGAAGTTAGCGCAAGGGTTAGGACGGAACTCTCGATCGGCTACTTCGGCGCCTCGTCGGGCTGGAGCTCACGCCGGAGGTTCGGTTGACGCCAGGACGGGTTGCTCGACCGCCCCCGCGATGGGTGGAGGGCAGCCATGGTTGGTTGGGGGGTCGGTCGAGCCGATGTTGGTTGGTTGCCTCTTGGGGGTGGTTAGCTGGCTTCGTAGATGGTGGTAATCAGAGCGGAGAAGCAAACATCTCCTCGGTCAAAGTTGAACTCCCCGAGCAATTGCCGTCCAGGCTGACTACGTTGCAGAAGGCTTGCACGAGTGCTCAGTTCGACGCCAACCCGGCTGGGTGTCCAGCAGCGTCAGTAGTTGCCTACGGGAAGGCAATCACTCCTATCCTCCCCGTGGTGGGTGGGTCCTCCCTACAAGGCCCCGCTTATTTCGTGAGCCATGGAAACGAAGCCTTTCCACAATTGATCCTGGTATTGCAGGGCTATGGAATAACAATTGACCTGGTTGGCGATACGTTCATAAGCAAAGCCGGGATAACTTCATCGACGTTTGCCCATGTCCCCGATGCTCCCGTCAGCTCGTTTGAACTGACGTTGCCGGAGGGTCCCTACAGTGCCTTGGCTGCGAACACGAACTTGTGCACGGTCAAGGGTGGGTTGACGATGCCGACCGAATTCGTCGCCCAGAACGGGGCCGAGCTCAAACAGGATACGAAGATAGAAGTGGAAGGTTGTTCTAATACGCTTTCCTTGATTTCTAAGAAGGTCAAGGGTAAGACGTTGACGTTGAGGGTCGCTGTTCCAGCTGGAGGCAAGCTGAGGGTGTCCGGCAAGGGCCTGTCTTCGACGACGAAGACAGTGGGTGGACGTGAAACGGTCACGGTGACGGTGCATCAGAAGAAGGGCGGGAAGCTGTCGACGAAGGTGACGGTTACGTTCATCCCGTCGAAGGGGCACAAGCAGTCGAAGTCCGCGAAGCTTCACTTCAGCAGGTAGAGACGTTGGAGTCGACTATCTGGCAGGGCGGCTTATTGAGAGCTTAGGAGCGGTCATTGTGGACTTTCGTCCGATCGCCCCGGCGACGGTGTGGGTGCCGTCCTGCTTCGTAATAGCTTTCGTGTCGATGAGTTGGCCTTTCTTTGGGGCCAGCTCCCGGAGGGACATCATTGTTGAATTGACGCCCTCTAGTTGCCCATCCGATTAGGGCTTCATAGCTGAGTTATCGCCTGCCGCTGGCGTGATTCCGTGAGGTCTCTGGGGTCTCGGGTCGTATCGAGTTTCTAATGTTATGGTGTTTCCTTATGTCGGTGATGTCTTAGCGCTTCTGGGGATGTGTTGGGCATCTGGGGACCCAGCTTGAGTGAGGTGTGACCGCTCATCTTCGGAGGGAGTCAGTCGTCTCAAGGTCCCCCTAGGTTGCGCCGTAGTCGAAGAACCCACGGGGGCCCCTCGAGAAGGGGCACGGGAACGGGACGACGACACCGGAATACCGCAGCACCCCGGCTGGCCCGTTCGGCGCGTCGGGTCGTGGCCCCTTGAGGTCTAGAGAGGGAGCTTTTGCGACCGGTGTCAAGACTCCATCGGTCTTTTCCACACCCGTAGGGTGTTGGGGTATCCGTTAGGGGCTCCGGACCACTGTCAGGTGGGGGAATGAGCTCCTTGGTCTTCAGGGATCGACAAGAAGATTTCGCTGGGCTAGGGAGTTTCACAGCCCGAGGGCATTTGACAGAGCTCACTCGAGGATCTGGGCCAACGAGGGATCTGCCCCAAACCCTCGACGGGGGCCCCTCGCGTGCGCGCCCACGCGATGCAGCCAAAAAATGGATGACGGATGGAGGTGCCGGATACACGACGGGCCTAGGTGGGGACTTGGTGCTGGTGGGCGGCCATCAATCCCCTCCGTAGTCCTCGAGAGTCCTGATCGACTAATCCCCCGGGAGGACTTGATCCTCAGCTGGAGGAGACTTGGGAGGACGGGCCTTACGGAGAACTAGAGGCCGGACACGA
>Ga0116220_10000231_pt1 | contig 23139 bp, 19 predicted proteins | sample Sb_taG_10_FD_88967 | JGI IMG/M metagenome (GOLD analysis project Ga0116220, IMG submission 88967) | Peat soil microbial communities from Weissenstadt, Germany - Sb_50d_7_NC metaG | ecosystem: Environmental > Terrestrial > Soil > Wetlands > Peat | place: Germany: Weissenstadt | collected 2010-09-21
CCAGCAGCACGATCAGCACGATCTCGGGATGGTTGTGCGCGATGGCTTTGGCGATTGCCTGGAGCATCATCGTCTTGCCGGTGAACGGCGCGGCGACGATAAGTCCGCGCTGGCCTTTGCCGATAGGCGCGATCAAATCGATGATGCGGGTGGTCAAATCCTCGTGATTGTATTCGAGCTTGATGCGCTCCTCGGGATAGAGCGGGGTGAGGTTGTCGAACAGGATCTTGTCGCGCGCCTTTTCAGGATCCTCGTAGTTGATCGATTCAACCTTGAGCAGCGCGAAGTAGCGCTCGCCTTCTTTGGGCGGGCGAATCAGGCCGGAAACCACGTCGCCGGTGCGCAAATTGAACTTGCGAATCTGGCTCGGCGAAATATAAATATCGTCGGGACCGGGCAGGTAGTTGTAGTCCGGCGCGCGCAGGAAGCCGAAGCCGTCGGGCAGAATTTCCAGCACGCCCTCGCCGAGGATCGAGCCGTTCTTGGCGGCCTGCGCTTGCAGGACGGCAAAAATCATCTCCTGCTTGCGCATGTTGGTGGCGCCATCGACGTTGAAGTCGCGCGCCATCTGCGCCAGTTCCGTTATCTTCGCGCGCTTGAGCGACTTGAGGTTGAGCACCCCTTCTTCGCTGATCACCGGCGCCAGCGGCGGAAGATTCGGATTGCCATCCAGATTTACCTGGCGCGGCGCTCCGTTCGACGATCGCGAATCGTCGAAACGCCCCTCGTCGTTCTTTGCAACCCCTCTGCCCTTGCTCATATGCCTTCCCCGCAACCTGGACTCCATCATGTACTTAAGTGCTGCAATTCGCCGCTGTTTAAGCGCGCGCGCCGCAGGCTATGGACGTTTGTAAATGGCCTCCCACGACGGGAGATACCACTAAAGATTCATGAGTGCTCAAGCGGCCGGGATTCGGAACAACTAACGCCTTGAGTTCGAGTTCGGAATTACGGACCGCAGGGAAACGGGACTCACCAACCCACCCGTCTCAGCGTCCTCAGTGCGGAAGCTCAACCAAAACGCTACCCAAGCGATGCCGCCTTGTCAACGGGGATCGGGCCGCGGTATCAACGGGACTCAAGTAAGTTCGATCCATCGGCGAAGCTCTCGCGCATCCGCCGCAAATGACTTCAGCGCGAGAAATTCGACGAAATCATTTGGCAGGGGCGCAATGAATTCGAGCCGCGCGCCTGACCTCGGATGCGCGATTGAAAGCGCCAACGCATGCAGCGCCTGTCGTCGAAAGAATCCACCGCCTTCCGCCTTGCCGCCATATAAGAGATCGCCCAGGCACGGATGACCAATCGACGCGAGATGCACGCGAATCTGATGCATCCTGCCGGTGTCAGGTTTCACGCGCACCAGCGACGCTCCCGCTTCGCCCGGGTTTGCGGGTTCGAACCGCCCAATAACCGTCAGATGGCTCACCGCGTCGCGCGGCGCATGCGATCGCACCGACATCCGCTTGCGCTCGACGGGATGGCGCCCGACGGGCCGCTCGATCGTGAGCCGATCGCGCGCGACGATGCCCTTGACGATCGCGAGATAGATTTTCCTGACGCTGCGTTCCTTGAACTGGCGGGAAAGCGCGGTGCGGGAAAATGGCGTCCGCGCCACCACCATCACGCCCGAAGTGTCTTTGTCGAGGCGATGCACGATGCCGGGACGCAGCACGCCGTCGGGCTCGGCCATCGCGGCAAGCTCAAGAAATCGCGCCAGCAGAGCGTCAACGAGCGTGCCGGCCGGATGCCCGGGCGCGGGATGCACCGTCATGCCGGCGGGCTTGTCCACGACAATTATTTCGTCGTCGGCGAAAATTACAGAAATCTCCGGCGCGTCACCTTCCTTGTAATTTGACGGGTCGTACGGCGCGCCGGCGGGCGCCGCGGCGACGTCGATACTGTCTCCGGTTCGAATCGCGCTCGACGCGCGCGCGACAGCGCCGTTGACTGTAATCAGTCCCGCCTTAATCATGCGCGCCACTTGCGAGCGCGAATACTCCGGCGCCAACCGCATCGAAACGAACACGTCCAGCCGCATGCGATCGTGCTCCGCGCCCGCGGTGATTGTGGTTGGCAAAATCACGAGCGTGACTTACCGCCTCGACGCGCAAATCACGGCATCGAGGGCGGCGGTATCGGCGGTGCGATCGGCGGTGGCGGCGGTTTGCCGGCGTCGGAGGGAGGGCAGTTCTCGGTGGTGGTCGTGGCGGTCACGACGCCGTAGGTGCTCTTCTGACATCCCGCCGCGTCAGGTCTCGAATAAAACCAGCATCCGGCCAGCGCGGTCGAGAACAGTGCGACGATTGTCATCGAGAAGATTGGTTTCATGCGATTTAGCGCCTGCGATGAGTTTCCCCCCGCGACGCGCGCGGCGCCAGCGTCGCCGGCGACGCATCTACTCGAAACGATGCGGTAGTGGATGCGCCTTCTCGTAGGCAAGGATTCGATCCTCGTGCGCGAGCGTCAGCGCGACATCGTCGAGACCCTCGAGCAAACACTTCTTCTGGAACGGCTCGATCTCAAAATGTGCCGTCCATCCGAAATCGTCGGACACTGTCTGCTTTTCGAGATCGATCGTCAGCCGGTACGCCTCATAGTCGCCGGTGGCGCGGAAAATATGCTCGACCTCCTCGGCCGGCAGCGTGATCGGAAGAAAGCCGTTCTTCAAACAGTTGTTGTGGAAGATATCGGCGAACTCCGGCGCGATCGCCGCGCGGAAGCCCGCGTCATCCAGCGCCCACACCGCATGTTCGCGCGAACTTCCACATCCGAAGTTGTTGCGTGCGACCAAAATCGACGCGCCCTGGAAGCGCGGCTTGTTCAGCGCGAAATCTTTGTTCTCGGTGCCGTCGGGATTGAGCCGCCAGTCGATGAACAGCCCCTTCTTGAGGCCGGTCCGTACAACCGCCTTCAGAAACTGCTTGGGGATGATCTGATCGGTATCGACGTTGGCGCGATCGAGCGGCGCGACCATCCCGGTGAAATTCTTGAATGCCTGCATTTGTATCTCCCTTATCTACTCGTCCACTGGCGCACATCGACGAAATGCCCGGCTATCGCCGCCGCCGCCGCCATCGCGGGGCTCACCAGGTGCGTGCGCCCGCCCTTGCCTTGCCGCCCCTCGAAGTTGCGATTCGACGTGCTGGCGCATCGCTCACCCGGCTGCAGCACGTCGGGGTTCATCGCCAGGCACATGCTGCATCCCGATTCGCGCCACTCAAAGCCGGCTTCCGTGAAAATTCTGTCCAGCCCGAGACTCTCCGCTTCCGCCTTGACCTCCTGCGATCCCGGCACGACCATCGCCTGCACGGTTGGCGCAACTTTGCGGCCCTTGACGATGCCGGCGGCGGCCTTGAGATCGCTCAGCCGCGAGTTCGTGCACGATCCGATGAACACGCGATCGATCTTGATGTCCTCGATTCTCGTGCCCGGCCGAAGCGCCATGTAGGTGAGCGCCCGCTCGACCGTCTCGCGCTGCTGTTTGTCGCCAATCTCCGCGGGATTGGGCACGCTTCCTCCAACCTCGGTGACCATCCCGGGATTCGTGCCCCACGTCACTTGTGGTGCGAACGTCGCGGCGTCGAATGCTACGCTGCGATCGAACTTCGCGCCGCCGTCGCTGCGGCATTCGAGCCATCGCGCCGCCAGTTCGTCGAACTCCTTGCCTGTCGGAATGTACCGGCGCCCGCGCAGATACTCGATGGTGGTCTTGTCCGCCGCGATCATCCCGGCGCGCGCGCCGCCTTCGATCGACATGTTGCACACCGTCATGCGCTCTTCCATCGACAGCGCCTCGACGGCCGCGCCGCGATACTCGATCACATGTCCGGTTGCGCCGTTGGTCTTGATCCTGCCGATGATGCCGAGGATCAAATCCTTCGCGCCGACTCCCGTGCCGAGCTTTCCATCGACGCGAATTTCAAACGTCTGCGGCCGCTCTTCCCACAGGCATTGCGTCGCCAGCACGTGCTCGACCTCGCTCGTGCCGATTCCGAACGCCAGCGCCCCGAATGCGCCGTGAGTTGCGGTGTGGCTGTCGCCGCAAACGATCGTCATGCCCGGCTGCGTAAGGCCGAGCTCCGGCCCGATGACGTGCACGATCCCCTGCTCGCGCGAGCCTATATCGAACAGCCGCAGCCCGAACTCGGCGCAGTTGCGTCTGAGCGTCTCGATCTGCAGTTTCGAATCGGGATCGGTGATCGGCTTGCTCCGATCCGTCGTCGGCACGTTGTGATCCTGCGTGGCGTAGGTCCGATGCGGCGCGCGGACTTTGCGCCCCGAACGGCGCAGGCCTTCGAACGCCTGCGGCGACGTGACCTCGTGAACCAGGTGCAGGTCGATGTAGAGCAGGGAAGGCTCATGCTGCTTTTCGCGGACCACGTGCTCTTCCCAGATTTTCTCGAACAGGGTCTTTGCGGCCATCGCGTTTCAACTCCCGCCGCATCGGCGGCATAATGACTCTATTGCGAAACTTCGATTCATCGGACGGCCGCCGCCCGCCGGGCACGTTTCCCGCGCGAATAACGTTCGATCCGATCGGACAGCTTGATCGCGAACGCGCTGAATGCGGCCAGCTCGTCGCGCGAAAATCCCGTCCAGATCGCCTCGATCGCCGCCTGGCGCGACGCGCGCAGCCGGCCCAGCGTTCTGCTTCCCTTCGCCGTCAGCTTGTAGCGCCGGTTCCTGCGGTCGGCCCGCCCAATCGCGGCCGAGACCAGCGCGCTATCGAGCAGCTGGCGCAATATTTTCGACACCGCCGCCGCCGAGCTGTCGCGGCTGCGGGCGAACATCGACGGAATAAAATGTTCGGTGGAGATTTCCTCGAGCACCCGCCACTGCTCGATCGTGATACCCGCGCCGCGCGCCAGCACCTCGCGCCGGCGCTCGAAGATTTCGGCCAGCGCGGTCATCGCTTCGATCGCGCGGAAGATGGGGTCGCGGCGTCCAACTGCTTGCATCAGGTAAGATATTAACTATACTTAAGCAATCTTTGCAAGAAGGATTAAGGGCCATGTCCAATTTCTTCGACCGGCTCACTCCCGAATTGATCGAATTCATCGGTGCACAACCGGTCTTCTTCGTCGCCACCGCGGCGCGGGAAGGCCGCATCAATCTGTCGCCGAAGGGCATGGATACCTTCCGTGTGTTGGATGAAAAGCGGGTCGCCTACCTGGACCTGACCGGCAGCGGCAACGAAACCGCCGCTCATCTTCTTCGCGACGGCCGCATCACGATGATGTTCTGCTCCTTCGACAACAACGCGGAGATCGCGCGCATCTACGGGCGCGGCGTCGTGATCCGTCCGAACCACGCCCGCTGGCCGGGACTGGCAGCCAATTTTCCGAAGCTTCCCGGAGTGCGGCAGATAATGGAGATCCGCGTCGAATCGGCGATGACTTCATGCGGTTACGCCGTACCCCGGATGCGCGAGATGACCGGGCGCGACACGCTCGAAAAGTACTGGCTTAAACGCGGAGAGGAAGAAAAGGAGAAGTACTGGCAGACTCATAACCTGCGCAGTATCGACGGCCTGCCAACGGGAATCGCCGAAACCTCGGCTCCGGACTCCGAGACCTCATCGCGAAACCGGCGCTGAAGCCCGCGTCATTTGATCCGCCGCGTCGGCGCGGCGCGCTCGGCGCGCGCCAGCCCGCGGGTCACCGCCTCGTCGCCGAACTTTTTCGCCACCGAATCCAGCGCCCGATTGAGCCGGTCGCGCTTGCGATCGCGATTTTCCGCGGGCCCTGCGTCGAACAGTCCAAGCTGCGCCGTATCCACGCGCTCCAGTTGATGCACCTGCACGCCGACGAGACGAATTTTGTCCTTTCCGCCGACTTTCGACAGCAACTGCGTCGCGAGACGCGAGATTTCCGGCCCGTCATTGGTCGTGTCGTCCAGCGAGAAGCTCCGCGTGATCAGTGGATAGCGCCCGCCGCCGAGCGGACGCGCCAACTTCAGCTTCAGTGTCACCGTGCGCGCGCGCACCCCGTCGGCGCGGAGCCGGCGCGCCAGTGCGTCGCCATGCGCGATCAGCACGCGCCGGATTTCATTCGAGTCGAGCGCCAGGTCCTGTGCGAAAGTATTTTCCTCGCCGTATGATTTGCGCTGCCAGTCGGCGATTACCGGTCGTGGGTCGTTGCCCGACGCCAGTTCATGCAGATGCGGTCCCATCGTGCCGAACAGGCTCTTCAACTCTGCCGGATCGCGCCGCGCAAGGTCGCCGACTGTCTCGATCCCGCACTCATGCATCCGCGCGAGCGTCACCCGTCCGACCCCCCACAGCCTTTCGACCGGCAGCGGGGTCAGAAATTCGCGCAATTCCTCCAATTCCACCGCGAGCAAACCGTCGGGCTTCGACATGTCGCTCAAAATCTTCGCGGCCATCTTGGTCGGCGCGACGCCCACCGACGCGACCAGCCCGGTTTCTTCGAGCACCCGGCGCTTGAGGTCGCGCGCCGCGTTCAGCGGTGGCCCGAGCAGACGCTCGGTGCCGGTCAGATCGATGAATGCCTCGTCCAGCGAGAGCGGTTCGACGATCGGACTGAAGCTCTCGAACACGCGGAGCACCGCCCGCGAGATTTCCACGTAGCGATCCATCCGGCCGGGCACGAAGACCGCCTGCGGACACAGTTTGCGCGCCTGCCCGGTCGGCATCGCGGAACGGACGCCGAATTTGCGCGCCTCGTACGATGCCGACGTCACCACCCCGCGCGCGCTGCGCCCGCCCACGATTACCGGCAGGCCGCGCAGGGCAGGATTGTCGAGCACTTCGACCGACGCGTAGAACGCGTCCATGTCCGCGTGCGCGATCACTCGCGGCCGATGCGCCGCGCGGTCGGCTCCGGAAGCCTCCTCGACGCTCACGGTCCCGCCATCATCGGAGTCTTATTTGGGCGCCGAGAGTCCGGCGAAGATCGCATCCGCGGCAGCTTCGCCGCTGCGCACGCAATCGGGACTGCCTACCCCACGATAAGCCGCGCCCGCGATTGCGAAGGCGGGAATTGGGGCGACGAGGCGGTCGATCTCGGCGACCCGCGCCAGATGCCCGACATCGTACTGCGGCATCGCATCGGGCCATCGCCTGACTACCGTAATTCCCGGCACCGCGGTCACGCCGAGCAGTGCGCGAAACTCGTCGCGCACCGCGGCGACCATCTCGTCGTCGCCAAGATTCATCATTTCGCGATGCAGCTCGCCGCCGATGAACGCGCGCGCCAGGATTGCGCCCGCCGGTGCGCGTCCCTCGAACTTGAAGCTCGAAAAGCTGGCCGCGATTATGCGACGATGCTCGACTGCCGGCACCACGAAGCCGAATGCCCGCGGAGGACCCCCGAAGTCGCTCTCGCGAAACGTCAGGTTGACGGTCGCCGCCGACGCGTAACTGATCGCGCCGAGCAACTTCGCAGCCGCCGGCTCAAGCGGCGACACGATGCGCGCGGCCGCGTAGGCCGGCGCGGCGCAGATTACCGCGTCGGCGTCGATCGAGCCGCCGCCGGCCAAAGCCAGCCGCCATCCGTCCGCCGTTGGCGACATCCCGACAACTTCGGCACCGGTGCGAATCGACCCGCCCAGCCGCGCCGCAATCGTCTCGGGCAGGGTCGCCATCCCGTTCCTGAAACTCTGGAACAGGCTCCATCGCGCGCCGCTCACGTCAGGACCCTTCGACGCCCGCGCCCGCTCCGCCGCGCGCATTCCCTTGAACAGGCTGCCATGGCGCCGCTCCATCTCGACAAAGCGCGGTATCGTCGCCGTGGTGCTGAGCCGTTTGGGATCGGCGGTGTAGATACCGCCGGCGAGCGCCTGCGCAACGCGATCGAGCACCTCGCGCCCCAGTCGCCGGGTCACGAATGACTCCAGACTCTCGTCGTCGCCGATCGTCCGGGTGGCGATAAATGGTTCCAGCGCCATGCGTAATTTTCCGAGCGGCGAGAAAAGCGGACTTCGGAACACCGGCCCGAAATGCGCCGTGGCGAGCATCATAAATCCCGCCGGAACCTCGACCAGCCGCCCCGCACGCACTACGAACGTCTTGCCGTAGATCTCGCGAGTCGGAATCAGTTGCGCGCCGAGACCAACGCGCCGGGCGAGCTCGGCGGCCGAGGTTTTTTCAGACAAAAATGAATCGGCGCCGGTCTCGACTATAAATCCGTCGCGGCGAATCGTCTCGAGCGCACCGCCGCATCGCAGGCCGCGTTCCAGCAATTCCACTTCGAGCGGAAATTCGCGCGCCGCCGCGAGCTCGCCGAGCCGATACGCCGCGGCGAGCCCGGTGATTCCGCCGCCTATTACCGCAACCCGTTTGATGGGATTTTCCCCGTACTCCCGACGCTCCGGTGGGCAGGGGTGACCCCTGCACTCAATGTTAAGGCCGCCCGCCGTTGGCGGGCGCGGCCCTTGCCAACGGGTCATAATACTGGCCAGCCGCGCCAACGGACAGGGGTCACCCCTGGCGCCGGCTGCAATCTACTTGACAGTACCCGAAATCGGGACCAACACGATACCGGTGTTCGCGCCGTAGGTATAGGTGAAACCCACCGTTGCCGACTGCGCGCCGGTCGCGCCGCTCTTCGGCGTGAACTCCATCGTGATCGTGCAGTTGCCGGGTTTGGCCGCCAGCGTGCCGGTGCAGGTGTTGACCGTTTTGGTGAACGCGGTTGGATCGGTGCCGCCGATTGTGGTGGTACCCAGGCTTACGCTCACCGTCGCGGGATTCGAGATCTTGATCGCCTTTGGCTTACCTGTCCCGCCTGCCGCCACCGGCGAGAAGGTCTCCTTGGACGGCGCCTTCAGCGTCACGGCAAGTCCGGTGCCGCTGAGGCTCATCGCGGGACTTGCGCCGTTGTAGGCCACATCGACCGTTTGATCGCTCACGATGCCGGGAGTGGCTGGCGCGAACTCGATGTCGAACGAGCATTTCTTCTTCGGCGCGATGGTCTTACCCGAGCAGGTGTCCTCGCCGGCGATCACGAATAACGTGCTCCCGATCACCTGTCCGATCACCGCCGCGATCGTACCCTTGTTGGTGAGCGTCACCTTCTTGGGCTTGCTGGTCCCGGTCGCATCGACGCCGCCGAAGCTGAGCTTCGCCGGCGCCGCGCTCAGCGTGGTGGTCGGTGTGGGCGTCGCGGTCGGTGTCGGCGAGACGGTGGTGGCAGGCTGGAAGGCGATGAACAGAGGCTCACCCAGTTGTGTCAATGGACCGCTGATGGTGGTGCTGGGGGCCTCGTTGATCAGCCCGGTGCTGCTTCCCAGGGGAGGATAGACAAACACGCTCTCGGCCCCAAAGTCCGGCACATAGATGTTGCCGCTTGAATCCAGCGCCACGCCCATTGGTTCGGACAGCCCGGTGCTACCGCCAAAGATGGTGGCGGTGGGGGCCTCGTTGAGCAGCCCGTTGCCGCTGACTGCCAGGGAAGGATAGACAAGCACCTCCTTGTTATCCGTCACATAGATGTTGCCGCTGGAATCCACCGCGATGCCGAACGGGAAGCACAGGCCGGTGCTGTTCCCGCTGATGGTCGCGCTGGGTTTGACATTGCCGTTGCTCCCCGCCGGATAGACATACACGCTCTCGGTGTCATCGCAATCGTCGTTACCGTCGTCCGCCACATAGATTTTGCCGCTGGAATCCAACGCGATGCCGAACGGGTAGCTCAGGCCGGTGCTGTTCCCGGTGATGGTGGAGCCGGGTTTGACATTGCCGTTGCTCCCCGCCGGATAGACATACACGCTGGTGGCGCCGTAGTCCGTCACATAGATTTTGCCGCTGGAATCCAGCGCGATGCCGGTTGGGTAGACCAGGCCGGTGCTGTTCCCGGTGATGGTCGCGCTGGGGCCGGCATTGGCGTTGCTCCCGGCCGCATAGACAAACACGCTGGGGGGCCCATAGCCGGAAACTCCGTCATCCACCACATAGATGTTGCCGCTGGAATCGAGCGCGATGCCTTCTGGGTAGGTCAGGCCAGTGGTCAGGGTAGTGCTGACGGTGGCGGAGCTGGGAGCGACATTGCCGTTGCTCCCGGCCGGATAGACAAACACGCTGTTGACGAGATTGTCCGCCACATAGATCGTGCTGCTGGAATCCAGCGCGATGCCGACTGGCGAGAACAAATCGGTGTTGCTGCCGCTGATGGTATCGATGGGGGACTCGTTGAGCGGCCCGCTGCTGCTTCCCAGCGCCGAATAGACAAACACGGTCGCGGCATTGCTGTCGGCCACATAGATTTTGGCGCTGGAATCCAGCGCGATGCCGTACGGGCTGAGCAGGCCGGTGTTGCTCCCGGCGATGGTGGCGGTGGGGGTGAGGTTGGGATAACCGGGCTGGCTGGGGAGGCTGGCCAGCGGAGGATAGACAAACACGCTGACGGCGAGTTCATCCGTCACATAGATGTTGCCGGTGGCATCCAGCGCGATGCCGATTGGGTTGAGCAGGCCGGTGTCGATCCCGGCGATGGTGGCGGTGGGGTGCTCGTTGAGCAGCCCCGTGCTGCTTCCCAGCGCCGGATAGACAAACACGCTGGCGGCAGAGAAGTCCGCCACATAGATGTTGGCGCCGGAATCCAGCGCGATGCCGGCTGGGTTGCTCAGGCCGGTGTTGCTCCCGCTGATGGTGGCGGTGGGGGCCTCGTTAAGCAGCCCCGTGCTGCTTCCCAGCGGCGGATAGACAAACACGCTGGCGGCGTAGGCATTGTTAGCGTTGTAGCCCGTCACATAGATGCTGCCGCTGGAATCCAGCGCGACGCCTTGTGGCGCGAACAGGCCGGTGCTGGGCCCGCCAATGACGGCGGTGGGAGGGGAGCTGCCTTTGCTCCCCTTGGCGTAAATGGCGACGCTGTTGGTGCAGTAATTGGCGACGTAAATGTTTCCGCTCGCGTCAATGGCCATAAGCGAGGGGTCGGAAAGGCCGGTAGGGACGGGGGCCAGCGGGGAGACATCGCCGTTGCTCGCGGCGGCATAAGCCGTCACGGCCTCGGAGCAAGAGTCCGTAACGAAGAGCGTCGGGGTGGGGTCCGCGCTATAGGCGCGGCCTGAAAAACGATGCAGGCCGATAATCGCCAATGCGACCGCGCCGAGGATCGCGATCACGCCGATCCGTGCTGTTCCTGCGAACCTGTTCATTTGCTTCTCCCCTACGTTTGACGAGTAGAACAGCAGTACGACTTAAACGGCAAATAGTCCACAGGTGGCTGAAATGAGCCAAAATTTTTACTCGCATCGATAGCGCTGCGCAAATTGCATTCACGTCTGTGACAGCGAGCGCCTTGTCGATTCGCGCGACGAGGGAATCGAAGGAGGCTTTTTTGGCGCGAACCGGCTGAGACACGCACCAGCGCGCGCGCGGAGTCCCGGAAACGTTCCCATTTGGAGCGTGACATGTAATCCTTGGCGGGATTTCCCGGCTAATCGCTCGTTCACAGGATCGCACGCCGCAGCAGGATGACCCCAACTCGCAGATTCGCGCTCGCAGTCTCGCTGGTCGCGGTGATGACCGTAATCGGCGCGGTCGGCTACCGGCTGATCGAGCACATGTCGATTCTCGACTCCTTCTACATGTCCGTCATTACCATCTCGACGGTGGGGCTCGGCGAGGTAAAGCCGCTGAGCCCGGCCGGTCGTCTTTTTACCATCGGGCTGATAGTCACAGGTGTCGGCAGCGCGATTTACCTGTTTTCGGTGATTGGGGAACTTGTCGTTGAGGGGCGGCTTAAAGAGTTTCTCGGGAAGAGCGCAATGAATCGCAAAATTCACGGTCTCCAGGGACATGTCATCGTATGCGGCTTCGGGCGTTTCGGCCGCGCGGTGGTCGAAGAGCTAAATCGCACGGCGGTACCGATAGTGGTGATCGAGGCAGATCCCGCGCGGCAAGCAGAGCTGGACACTGCCGGCACATTGCACGTTTTGGGATCGGCGCTGGAAGACTCGGTACTCGAGGATGCCGGGATCGGTTCGGCCCGCGCGATGATCGTCGCAACCGGATCGGATGCGGACAATGTGTACATCACGCTTTCGGCGCGCGAGAAAAATCCGAAGATTCTCATCTACGCCCGCGGCGACTCGGATGCGGGGCTGCGGCGGCTCAGGCTGGCGGGAGCAGACCAGGTGGTCGCGGCCTATCAATGGGCCGGAATGAGAATCGCGGCGAGCATCATCCGCCCGTCGGTGGTGGATTTCCTGCAACTCTCGGTGCCCGGCCGTGAGTCCGAGGTCGATCTGGAGGAGATCAGGATCTCGCGCAAAAGCCCGGCGGCCGGGATGACGATCGCGGCGGTGGAACGGGAGAATCCGCGGCTTCGAATCGTGGCATTGAAGCGCGACGACAAACGCCTCGACATGATTCCTGCCGCCGATACGCAGATTGAACCCGATGATTTGCTGGTGGTGATCGGCGAATCGGACAGCCTCAAACGCCTGGCGTCGCTTTAAGGATCTTCGGCGTAGCGGACCAGGCGGGGCACGGAATTGCCGTATTCGAGCGCGGCCTGAAGCTGAGCATCGCTTTCGGCGTGAATGTCTAAAATCGGCTCGCCGCGGGTCACAGTATCGCCGACGTTCTTGTACAGCTTCACGCCTGCGGAAGCATTTGCAGGGGCGCCAGCGCGTTTTGCTATTCGCGATATTTCCCAGCAATCGATCTGCGCAATCGTGCCGCTTTGTCCGGCGGCAAAATTTCGGCGCAAAGGCGCTTCGGGAGGAATCTCGCGGCGGCCCTGCGCGTCCACGATTCGGTCGAACCTTTTGAGCGCAGCGCCGGAATCGAGTGTCCGGCGCGCCGCCTCATAGCCGCGCGAGGCCGGCTCGACTCCGGTCATCTCCAGCAGGCGACCGGCGAGCATCAGCGACTTTTCGCGCAGATCGGCGGGCGCCCCGGGTTCGCATCGGAGGACCGAAAGGACGTCGAGCGCTTCCAATCGCGGTCCGATGCCATAGCCGATCGGGCCGAGCGCCTGGGTGGTCACGGTCTCCAGCCGCAGACCGATCCGCTCGGCCACGGCCCTGAACGACGCTCCGACATGCTCGGCAAGTTCGGGAGTTCTGACCTTGGTCGAAGGTCCGACTGGAATGTCGATCACGACGTGGGTGGCGCCGGCGGTCTTCTTTTTGGCGAGAATCGAGGCGACCATCTGCGCCTCGGTGTCGATCTCCATCGGGCGCTCGACGGTGATCAGGATGTCGTCAGCGGGCGCCAGCTCGAGCGCGCCGCCCCACGCGATGCATCCGCCGACTTCCTCGACCACCCGATACAGCCGTTGGGGCGAGAGCGCGACATCGGCGAGCACCGCCATGGTGTCGCCGGTGCCGGCCGGGCTGGTGATAGCGCGCGAGGAAGTCTTGGGAATTTTGAGTCCGAGTTCGGCGAGAATCGGAACCAGGATCATGGTGGTTCGGTTGCCGGGAACGCCACCGATGCAGTGCTTGTCGGCGACGATCGAGTCGGCGAACGTGAGTTGCTCGCCCGTGGCGATCATCGCAAGCGTGTAGTCGGTCAGCTCCGACAGGTCAAACTTCTGAAAGACACACCCGAGCACGAACATCGAAAGCTCGACGCGCGAATAACGCCGTGCCGCGACGTCGGTCAGGATCGCGTCGAAATCCTTGCGTCCAAGGTGTCTTCCCCGCAGCTTGGCCCGGACCAAATCCACGCTCGACGGCGCGACCGCGAGACTTGCGCGGACTTCGGCGCCATCGGGCAAGCCGAGATCGTGAAATGCTTCCTCCGAGAGTCCGATCTGGTCGGCTTCGAGCAAGTCATCGCTGCATACGTTCAGGACGCCGGTGATTTCGCGCTGTATCCCGGTTTGTCGATCGATGCCGAAGACGCGCGCACGGTCGAGCGGGTGCAATCCCAGGTTTCCATTTCGGACCGCGCGCTCGTGAATGACGATCACGTGCTCGCGCAGCGTGTCGAGCGGCAGATGTCTCAGCCTGAAGTTCACCGGCCGTTAGTCTATACGCACCTGCTCGAGATTGCGCGGTACCACGGCGTTCCATCCCAGCTCTTGGGTGATGCGCGCGCGAAGAGCTTCGGATGCGGGCGGTTCACCGTGAACGATATAGACGATCTGCGGCCGAACCTTGGCGAGCTTCAGCCAGTTGAGGATTTCGCGCTGATCGGCGTGCGAAGAGAAGCCGGGGACATCGACAATTTCCGCGGCTACCGGAACGTAGTCTCCCAGCATCTTCACCATCGCAGCGCCGTCGAGCAGCGACCTGCCGCGAGTTCCCGCGGCCTGATAGCCGACGAGAATTACCGTGTTGCGGCGGTCGGGAAGGCGTCTTTTGAGGTGATGGAGGACGCGGCCGCCCGACGCCATTCCCGACGCGGAGATGATGATCATCGGCCCCGACATCGAGTTGAGCTCGATCGATGCCGCCACGGTTTTGATCTCGGTCAGCTCCTGGTCATTGAAGAAACTTTTTGCATGCGCGATGTCGGCGCGGATTTCAGGGCTGCCGCGAGCGATAGATTCTTGGTAAATCCTCAGCGCGGCAAGCGCCATCGGGCTGTCAACGAAGGTTGGGGCGCTCGGGATCCGGCCGGCGGCGCGCAGGCGCGCCAGATGATGCAGGATGACCTCGGTTCGATCGACAGCAAACGAGGGAATAATGACGACACCGCCGCGCTCGAGCGTCCTTGAAACCGCAGCTTCGAAACGCTGAAGCGAGGCCACATCGTCATGAATCCGATCGCCGTAAGTGGACTCGATCACGATCACGTCGGCGGCGGGCGGCGGCGCGGGAGGGCGCAGGATCGGGTGCGTCGGACGTCCCAGGTCGCCGGTGAAGAGGATTCTCTTACGGCGGGGAGAGTTTATCTCGATGCTTATCAGGGACGCTCCGACAATGTGCCCGGCATGCAGAAACTGCGCAGTTATTGGACCGAGTTCGACCTTGGTGTCGAAATCCGCCGGCGAAAAGCAATCAAGCGAATTCCATGCGTCTCTTTCGGTGTAAAGCGGGAGCGCAGGTGAGTGCTTGGAATATCCTTTTGCGTTCGCATAGTCAGCCTCTTCTTCCTGAAGATGACCGCTGTCCGGAAGAAGGATGCGGCACAAGGAGTGCGTGCCGGGTGTCGAAATCACCTTTGCGCGGAAGCCCTCGCGCACGAGCGCGGGCACATAGCCGCTGTGATCCAGGTGCGCGTGGGTCAGCAGAACGGCGTCGATTTCGTGCACGTCGACGGGCAACGGCTGCCAGTTCATCAAGCGGAGCTGCTTGAGTCCCTGGAACAGGCCGCAATCGACGAGTACGCGATGGCCTCCGACCGTCAGCAGAAACTTGCTACCCGTGACCGTGCCGGCAGCACCGAGGAATCGGAGAATCGGGGCTGGGACATTCACGATGCGGTTCTCATCAGCGCTTGAGCCATGCAGTCGGGAAAATAGTTGAAACCGAGGCGCGAGTCATCCGGAGAATTGCAGAAAGATGTCCGCAGCGAGTTCCGCTTACAAACTTTTGGAATGGCTCCCCTTCCTGCACACGTATAGAACCATGTGCCTCGCGCCACTGCCGGAGTTCCGGCGCGCCCTCGAGGAAGTCCGCGAGTTCTCACTCGCCGCCTAGTCTGGATTTAGCCCGGATTTCTATCATCCTTTGCTCCTTGTTGAATCGCGTTGCGGCGCGCTGGAAAGCCCTTTGGCCTCAAAGTCGGGCGCAAACTTCCAATTTGCAAACCGTCTGGTGTCGGTGCGAGTCTGAATCAGGATTGAAAATGGGAACTCCGGTTAAAAGTAAATGAGACCCTAGAGTGACGGTCTAGGTGAGCGATGAGAATTACAGACGCGCTAAGAGAAGAGCACAGGGTTTTTAACGTTAGATTTGACGAGCTCGATCAACTCGTCAGCCGACGCCCGGACCTCGGTCAGCTGCGTCCGAAGGCATCCCTGCTGGCCAAAGGGTTGTTGTCCCATGCCCGCATTGAGAACGATATCCTGTTTCCCTTGCTTGAGCGCTTGCTTGGGGGAACGGGGCCGCTAGCTATGATGAAGGCCCAACACGAGGAAATTGAGGGTGGCCTGTTTGGGATCTTGGTTTGGCGTGAGGACGAGACAGAGGTTCAGGACCCTGAGCATGCCCGCGCTGCAGTCAAGGGAATTCTCCAGATAGCACGCCAGCATTTGGCCATGGAAGAGAGAATGTTTTGGATGGCGGAGAAGATTCTGGGGGAAGGCCAGCTTAACGAACTTGGCCAACAGTTTGCCGAGCGCAGGCAGGCAGAACCGCTCGCGTGCGCTTAGGGCTCGTTACTTTCGCTCCGCAAATCTGGCCTTACAGTAGATTCTCCTGTCGCTCGCCGAGGATATTCCCTATTAGATATCGGAACCGCGAGTAGGACGCATCGATGAATCCGGCTGATTATTCTGCCCTCGAAGAAGCGCTCGAGCCATGCAGTCGGGAAAATAGTTGAAACCGAGGCGCAAGTCATCCGCGCGTCGCAGAAAGATGGCCGCAGCGCGCGTTCCGCTTGCGGACTTTTGGCTTGGCTCCGCGGGCCGGGTTCGAGGTGCCGAAAGTAGTTCGGTGGGGTACTTCGAGATTTTGTTCCGACTCGATGGGTTCGCGCGATCGGAGGGAGTGTCCCGCAGTCGCTTGCTCGATCGCTAACGAAACTAAGTCACTCCGGATTGCCGGATTTCCATTGATCGCCTAGATTTGGATTTGGAGCCACAGTGGCATTACCCGGAACGAGTGATGTTCCTTGCCGCTGAGTAGTCCCGGAGGCCCGCGAATTTACAACATCGCCGTTTACCCTGGCGCATATGCGATTGTAGATCAGCGTGATGAGGATGTCTTCGTTCACCGTAACGTTCGTCATCATATCCCCGTTCGGAACCTTCTCAACTGCGCGATCGACGGCATCGGCTAAATTTGGATTTAGAGTCCCTATCGGGATGAACAGGATCATATTGACGCAGTCTTCGCCTTCAACGCTCGTCTGCAGAGGCGCATAGGCAACTCCCAGATTCTTCGTAGAGGCAAAGGTGAATGCTCCAATGCGCGTAGTGCAGCCGGAGGAGAGCATCGCGATGGCAAGGAATAAGACAGCCTTTTTCATTGGCGTACCCCCCGGTCCGGATTGAACAGCGCTCGGAGCCTGCTGAGCAATTCTGACGACATCGCCTCGCACGCGATAACAGGTTTGGGTCACGACAACGTACCACGTCTGATCCATATAGAGCGCTAAATCCTGCATCGCATTACCCTCGGGTGATTGGGCAATTGCGCGGTCTTCGGCTTCTTGAAGATTGGGAATGAGGCTGCCACTGACCGGAATGCCTAAGAGGAAGTAGATACAGTCGCGTCCTTCAACGCCCCTCGCGAGCGGCTGAGCAGGAACGTTAACATTGTGGGTCGCGAGCGCAGTGAGAGTCCCCTCGGTGAAACTACAGCCGCCAGTAGCGAGAAGAAACACCAGAAATAGCGGCGTCCGCCAGCGCCATTTTCTTCGAACCGATAACATTATGCTTCCTCCCCGCTGCGATCAGCGCGGCGCACGCTGTCACCGAGGCGACGAGTTTGCAATGGGCTAGCCGATAGTTAGCAGACCAATCAAACATGGCTGTGGAGAACCTGCAAAGGGGTTGGCTCCCCGGGCCGGATTCGAACCAGCGACATGACGGTTAACAGCCGTCCGCTCTACCGACTGAGCTACCGGGGAGTACTTTACTGGTTCTGTCTTGCACCGAGTCGGGACTACTTTCGATATCCGCGTATCGATGCGAAATCAAGCATTCAACTATTCCACTGACAGCGCCCGACATTATAGCTGGATACGGGCCGTACGAATCAAATCAAATCCGCATCGCGCAAGCCAAATCACTCGGGCAGCTTGGTGCCGCGCAGCGCCTTGTCCTGCACCGCGCCCATCGCCTTGACAGTATCGGCGACGTAGCGGGCCGGGAGAACGCCGGCCAGACCGGAAAAAACCGGATCGGTGTTGAGCGAAGTGTTGGCCTCGAGAATTCCCCATAGCGCAAAGCGAAGCCCGGCGCTGACGAAGACCGGGGCGCCGCTGGAAAATCCGGGCGCACCGCCGCCGTCAAGATAGCTGAGTTGCTGCAAGCCGGCGCCGATGACTTCGGTGTCGGCGGGCGCCGCAACCGAGACGTGGCCGAAACGAGCGAGCGCCTCGAAGCGATGGCGGTTGACGCCCACGGTTGCGGCGGTCAGGTAGTACACCTGCGCGCCGGTTTCGGGGCGGGCGAACGGATCGTCGCTGCCGAGCAGAGAGCCAAGCGCGATGGGCGCGATGCTCGCGCTTTGGGGGCTGAACGGAACCGCGGCGACGTCGGCCTTTTCTTCCTGCGGATCGAGCACCCAGCGGTTTTCAAGCGGCAGCGGCTCCTCGCGCATCGCACCGGTCTTGGCGTCCTCGAGCGTGAGCAAGAGACCGGCACGCGGGTTGCCCCCGTCGTCGAGCAGATTGTGGTGTGCGGTCACCAGGTAAACGAACGAGCGGCCGGGGAACACCGCGCTCGGCACGGCGACGAAAAATGCGGTGCCGACCTGCACGACGCGCCCGTCGCGGTGGGTCACGATGCCGGCGACGTTGCGCATCGTTCCAGAAGGGACGGTGTCGCCGGTGTCGGCGGATGACGCGGTCGGCGGAACAGCGAGGGTGAACGCGAGCGCGATGGCGGCCGCCGCAACTGAGAGTATTGCTTTTCTCATTCGATCAGATTCATCCGGAGTTTCTTGTTTTGGGGGCCGGCGGGCTTCCGTTGTCGGCGCATAACGATAGCAGATGAGCAATCGTGTGGAAGAGGCTCGCATCCAGCTCGATGCGTGAGTGAGAGGAAAAAAACAGAGCGGCGCGGCAGGGGCTATTTGCTCCGACCACGCCGCCAATTCAACTATTCAACTTTTCACTATTTCACTATTTCACTATTTCACGGGCTACAAGCCGAATCGCGATACGCGACGCGAAATTCTACCAGCGGCTGCGATTTCCGCCGCCGCTGCCGCCCTCTCGGCCGCCACCACCGCCGCCGCCCTCTCTGCCGCCACGCCGGCGATCTCCGCCACCGCCGCCACCGCCACGCGGGCCGCCGGTGCTGGCGCGAGCCTCGTCAATCTTGATCTTTCGGCCCTTCAGGTCAGTGTCATTGAGTGTCTGGATTGCCTTGGTCGCGTCGGCCGCCTCCGCCATCTCGACGAAACCGAAGCCGCGCGACTGCCCGGAGAATTTGTCGGTCACGACGACCGCGCTCTCGACCTTTCCCGCCTGCGCAAAGAGTTCCGCCAAGTCTTCCTGCGTAACCGCGTAGGCAAGGTTGCCTACATACAATTTAGTGGGCATAAAAGCCCTCCTTCTGAGTTTGCCGGGAAGCTCCTATACAGACGACCATCCGGAATTTTGACCGGGATCCGTGAGAAAGGCGGCGTCCGAGGCGTTTCAATCCTGAAATAAGGATAAGCACAGGGCAAAGCGGTGTAAAGGCAGGGGTGACCCCTGCACCCACCGTTAAGGCCGCGCTCCGTTGTCGCGCGCGGCGACTGCCGGGGAAAAGCGAGCTGCGAGGCGGAAGCCTCGCCTAGCGGCCGCCATCGAGGAAATCGCGGACGTACTGATTCACCAGCTCGGGTTTTTCATTCTGCACCCAATGGCCGGAGTCCGCGATGTACTTGATCTCAAATGGACCGGTGAACAGCCCCTCCATCCCGTAGGTCAGTTCCTTCCCGAGCGCGAAATCCTGCTCGCCCCAGATCAAAAGCGTGGGCGCCGAGATCTTCCGGCCAATCCAGGAGCCGGCGCCGGGCCGGGCCATGAAGCCGGTGCGGAAGTTCGCGCGATAGTAGTTGATCGCGGCGGTCAGCGAATAGGGATTGCGAAACGCGGCGCGGAAGTAGTCGAGATCGCTTTCGGTGAAGACGTTTTTCTGAATCGTACCGTTGCGCAGCGCGTTCACCAGCGCTTCATAGTTGCGCCGGCGCAGCATCCACTCGGGAAGGCCGGGGATCTGAAAGAAAAGCATGTACCAACTGCGCAGCATCTGGCGCGGATTGCGCCGCAGCGCGTGACTCATCCGCTCGAGATGAGGGCAGTTCATGACGATGAGACGCTCGACAACCTCGGGACGCATCATCGCGGTCGCCCAGGCTACGGCGCCCCCCCAATCGTGGCCGACTACAGTGGCGCGGCGATGGCCGAGCGCCTCGATCAGATCGGCGACATCGCCGACCAGCTTGTCGAGCGTGTAGTTCGCGACGCCGACGGGCGCGTCGGATTCGCCGTAACCGCGCATCTCGGGTGCGACACAATCGAAGCGGTCGGACAGCGCGCGCATCTGATAGCGCCACGAGTACCAGCATTCCGGAAACCCGTGCATCATGATGATCGGCGGGCCTGCGCCGGCGCGCGCGATTCGCATCGCGAGTCCACTCTTGAGAGTGATTTTTTCGAAGCGCCAGGGTTCAGGCATCGGCTTGCGACCTCAAAGAAAGCAAAGGCCGCGGCAGGTTTGGCGCGCCGGCCGTGGCGACGGCAGCGCAGTATTAAGGCCGCCCGCCGTTGGCGGGCGCGGACACTGCGGCGGGCGGCGTGCTGATTATCACCCCCGCGGAACTACGCGACCAGTTTGGTCGTACCCTGCATCGCGGGCAACTCGGGATTGCAGATGTAGCTAATCTTCGGGAGCGTCACGTCGGCGGTCGTGAAGGTGGCGGAAACAGGATTGGCGAGGCAAAGATTGTTCCCGGCGCCGAACGCGTCGTTGTCGAGCAGGATAACCCGCGGCCTGCCGCGCTCCGCCTTGGAGAAAGTGAACTCGGGATCGACTTGCACGAGAATGAGTTTGCCGTCGTCGCGGTTGCGGGCCAGATGCATGCTCGCGACGTACTGGATATCGGCGCCGGAGATCACGTCGCGATCGAGGAGCTCGCATTCGAGCACCGGCTTGCCGCCGGCGGCGGCATTGGCAACCACCCGGTCGTGGCGGACATGGAGCTTCACCTCGCCCGCGACCGTTGGATAACCCCATCGTGCAGCCAACTCGCGGCAGGCATTTTCATTGTCGCAGAAACTGCGCAACACGAAGCCGCGCGGACGAACGCCGGTGCGGCCCGAGACGCGAACCTCGGCAATCGAGAACGGGCCGACGGGGCTGTCGGGATAATTGGTGACGCAGAAAATTCCGTAGGCCGGAATCGACGGATGCATCGTGGCCGGCAGCAAGTTGTCCGCGGCAAGGTCATCGATCTCCATATTCATCGTGAAGATTCGCGCGCCCTTGAGGATCCACGGCTCGGTTTTGTAGCCGTTGATCGCGGGCGCCGACTTGGCCCACGCAGCCAGATCGAGCTTTCCATAACGCGGCGGCATCAATGACCTCCCGCGGCGGCGTAGGCGGTGTCGTTCGCACCCTGAAAATGAGGCATCACTTCCCTGGCGAACAGGCGCAAGCTGTCGAGCACCTTTTCCTGCGGCACGGTCTCGAGCGCATTGAGCAGGAAGTTGACGCGATCGCATCCGACCGATTCCCACTTTTTCATCTCGCGCAAAATGCGCGCGGGATTTCCGATCGCGATACCCTCCGGCGCGCCGGACGCATCGCCCGGACCCGCCGCCTCCTGACGAAGGGAAGGCAACAGCCCCAGCGACGGGTACGACTTGCTTGGGAACGCCTCGCGCACAGAAAGCAACTGGGCGGCGAGATAATTGAAGGTGCCGGAAAGGCGCCGGCCGATCTTGACGCCCTCGGCTTCGTCTTCATGGCAGTAGAGAAAATTCACCGTCGAGACGGATTCGTTGACAAACTCGCCGACCGGAGTGCAGTTGCGGATTATCTTGCGATAGCGTTTGACCTTCTCCTCCTGATCGGCGAATCCGCCGAAGGTGAGCCCGAGGCTGCCCATCCCGCGCTCGGCCGCGTCGATCTCGGTGCCGGGACTGGTGACTGCAACCCACAGGGGCGGATGCGGTTTCTGGTAGGGCTTGGGAACGATGGTCCGCTGGGGCATCGACCACGATCGTCCCTGGTACGAGAAGCGTTCCTGGGTCCACATTTTGGGCAGACAATGGACGAACTCGTCCCAGGTTTTCTTGGTCTCGTCAGGGTTAGCGCGAAAGCCGGCCAGTTCCGTCCAGGTTGCCGAACGGCCGGTGCCGACGTCGAGACGGCCGCCGGAGAGAATATCGAGGACGGCGGTGCGCTCGGCGATTTTGATCGGATGATTGAACTCGGGCACGCACACGATGATGCCGTGACCGACGCGCATTTTTTTGGTCTTCATGGCGCACGCGGTCAGGAACAGCTCGGGGGCCGGGCAATGCGAATATTCTTCGAGGAAGTGATGCTCGACGGCCCACACCGAATCGAAGCCGAGTTGATCGGCGAGGGCGACCTGCTCCAGGCAGTTGTCGTAAACGGTTTTTTCAGTTTCGCGTCCCCATGGCCGCGGTACGGAGATTTCATAGAAGAGGCCAAATTTCATTGCTTCACCTCCGGCACACCGTTCGTTTATCGCAAACCCGGCAATATCGTAAAGTCCCACGAGCGGGCTTGCGCCTGCAACAGATGGAGTGGCTTGCGGGATAAGGAAGTCTAATTTCGGGCGCGCTCGGCGGCTTCATGCGGCGCCGGAATGGAGGTTGCGGCCCATGCGCTCGCGGCCGAGCAAGATGACCACGGTTGCCGAGACCATCACGATTGCGGCGACGCCCGCCAGCGTCGCGGCGTAGCCGAATCGCTCGGCGAGCAAGGCTTGACTGACGGCGGCGCCCGACGCGAATAACACTCCGATTTGATACGCGAGGCCCGAGAACAGACCGCGAACTTCCGGCGGCGACAGTTCAGTCAGATGCGCCGGGATCACGCCCCATGCTCCCTGCACCATGAATTGCATGATAAACGCGCCAAGCGTCAGGACCGCGAGCGTGCCCGGATAGATCCACAGCGGGATCACCAGGCCGGCGCATATCACCGCGGTCGCCATCGCGCGCCGCCGCCCCATGTGGTCGGACAAGTAGCCAAAGGTCAGGCCGCCGAGCAGTGCGCCCACATTATAGATGAGCGCGATCGTCGCCACCGTGCGGGTGTCGAAGCCGCGCTGCTTCTCGAGGAAGGTCGGATACATGTCCTGGGTGCCGTGCGATGCGAAATTCATCATCGTCATCAGCACGCATAGGTAGAGGAACAA
>Ga0116220_10000234_pt1 | contig 22889 bp, 15 predicted proteins | sample Sb_taG_10_FD_88967 | JGI IMG/M metagenome (GOLD analysis project Ga0116220, IMG submission 88967) | Peat soil microbial communities from Weissenstadt, Germany - Sb_50d_7_NC metaG | ecosystem: Environmental > Terrestrial > Soil > Wetlands > Peat | place: Germany: Weissenstadt | collected 2010-09-21
CCCGGCTGGCGCGTACGGCCAGCATCAGCGCGAGCGCGGCCGCGGTCAGGCTGGCGTTCAGCGAGGCCGGGCCCGGCGCGGTCTGGCTGGTGGGCAGCGCTCCGGCCGCATTGTTCGAGATCCTGGCCCGGGAGGTCGAGCCCGCCCTGGTCGTCGGCGTGCCGGTCGGGTTCGTCGGAGCGGCCGAGGCCAAGGACGCGCTGCGCCGCAGCGGCCTGCCGTCGCTGAGCAACCTCTCGGAGAAGGGCGGCCCCGCGGTAGCGGTCGCGGCGTTCGAGGCGCTGCTCCGGATAGCCCAGGAATCCCAGGAGGAACCCCATGCCTGACGGACACCGGTACCCGGACGAGCAGCGGGAGGCTGTATACCGGGTGATCGCGGAGCGCCGGGACGTCCGGCAGGGCTTCCGGCCCGATCCGGTGCCCGCCGACGTACTCGGGCGGCTGCTCACGGCCGCCCACCAGGCGCCGTCGGTGGGGTTCTCCCAGCCGTGGGACTTCATCGTGATCACCGACCGGGCCCGGCGGGAGCAGGTGGCTGCCCTGGCCCGCAGGCACCGCGACGAATTCGCCGCGGACCTGCCGGGCGCGCGGGCCCGCGCGTTCGACCGGCTGAAGATCGAGTCGATCCTGGACACCCCGGTCAACATCGTGGTCACCTGTGACCGCACCCGCGGCGGCCGGCACACGCTCGGCCGCCACGCCCAGCCTCAGACCGCGGATTTCTCCAGCGTGCTCGCGGTGGCCAACCTGTGGCTGGCCGCCCGGGCCGAAGGCCTCGGCGTCGGCTGGGTGAGCTTCTTCGACGAGCGCGAACTCGCCGCTGCGCTCGGGCTGCCCGAGCATATCCAGGTGATCGCCTATCTTTGCCTGGGTTACGTGACCGGCTTCGCGCCCGAACCGGAGCTCGCCACGGCCGGCTGGGCGCGCCGCCGGCCGGTGTCGTGGGCGGTGCACGCCGAGGAGTTCGGCCGCCGCGGACTGCCAGGGGAGGAACCAGTGGACCCGCTCGCCGACGTGATCGCCGCCATCGCCCCGCCGGACGCGGCGGCGATGACCGCCGCGCGGGAGCGGCAGGACCGGATGACCAAGCCGCGCGGCTCGCTCGGCGTGCTCGAAGAGGTGTCGGTGCGGCTGGCGGGCCTGGCGGGCAGTTGTCCCCCGCCGCTGCCCGAGCCGGCCTGCGTGGCGATCTTCGCCGCCGACCACGGCGTCCACGCCCAGGGCGTCAGCCCCTGGCCGCAGGAGGTGACGGCCCAGATGGTGGCCAACTTCCTGGCCGGCGGGGCGGTGGTCAACGCGTTCGCGGCCCAGGCCGGCGCGGAGGTCACGGTCGTCGACGTGGGGGTGGCCGCCCCGCTCGACCCGGTCCCCGGGCTGCTGCCCCGCAAGATCGCGCCGGGCACCGCTGACTTCACCGAAGGTCCCGCGATGACCCGCGAGCAGGCGACCGCCGCGCTGACGGTGGGCCTCGAGATCGCTCGCGACCTGGTCGCCGCCGGCAACCGCTGCCTGGTCACCGGCGACATGGGCATCGCGAACACCACCGCGTCGGCCGCGCTGATCTGCGCCTTCACCGGTGCCGACCCGGCCGCGGCGACCGGCCGCGGCACCGGGATCGACGCCGCCACCTACGCGCGGAAGGTCGACGTCGTCTGCCGGGGCCTGGCCCGGCACCGTCTCGTGGTGCCCGTAGTGCCCGTGGTGCCCGTAGTGCCCGTAGTGCCCGTGCTGACCGGCCCAGCCAGCCTGACCGGCCCAGCCAGCCTGACCGGCCCAGCCAGCCTGACCGGCCCAGCCCACCCGGCCGGCCCAGCCCACCCGGCCGGCCCGGCCGGCCTGACCGGCCCAGTCCACCCGGCCGACCCGGTAGGCGTCCTGGCGGCCTTCGGCGGCTTCGAGCACGCCGCCCTGGCCGGGTTCATCCTGGGCGCCGCCGCGCTGCGCGTCCCGGTGATCCTGGACGGGGTCATCTGCGGCGCCGCCGCGCTCGCCGCCGCGGCCCTGGCCCCCGCCGTGACTGCCGCCTGCTTCGCGGGCCACCGCAGCGTCGAGCCCGGGCACGCGATCGCCCTTTCCCACCTCGGACTGAGCCCGCTCGTGGACCTGGGCCTGCGACTCGGCGAGGGCACCGGCGCCCTGCTCGCCCTGCCCCTGGTGCAGAGCGCGGCCCGCGCGTTGCGAGACGTCGCCACCTTCGACTCCGCGGGCGTAGCCGAGAAACTCTAACCCCGCCCGTTCCGCGCTCCTTACTTCTCGCCGTTTACTTCCCGCCGTCTCCCCCCGCCGCCTTCCTGCCCCGCCTTCAGGAGCCTTCCGGTCGTGCGCCGGGCCCCGCCAGGCTCATGCTCCCCGCCGCCGCGCCCCGCCAGCACCATTGAAACTCCTGCACCCCAATTGCACGGAGGATTCGGCTTCAGCGGCGCCGGGGGCAGCTATAGTTGCCTAAATCCTCCGTATAAGCCATATCTTCCGCGTTAATCATCCATTTCTAGTGACTGTGTGCGAAAAATTAGACTGGTGAGGAATTTGTGCTTGATGTTGGGCCACCCGGGCCCCGGAACTCGTCGGTGCAGCGCGGCGACGGCGTTGCGGGCGGGATAACCCGGGGATAACCCGCGCCAAGTCAGCCCGTTCGGCCACCTGATGCCCCGGAGTCCCAGAATGGGAGTACCAAACGCTCTCATACACCACGGCGTCCACAGGCCTCACCGACTCGCGAGCCCGTGCCATGCATGAGAATGAGATCGCGACAGTAAGGCCGCCCGCCACGTTGATCAAATGTTGCTGTGCCGACCGAAGCGACCGAGGAGCCATGGACCCGTACCTGCTGGGACTCCGGCTGCGAGATCGCCGCGTGGTCGTCGTCGGCGGGGGAGCGGTCGCCGCCCGCCGGATCCCGGCGCTGCTCGACGCGGGTGCCGACATCGTCCTGGTGTCGCCCTCGGTAACGGCGTCCCTGGAGGACCTGGCCGCGGCGGGCCGGATCCGGTGGGAGCCGCGCGGCTACGCCGACGGCGACTGCGCGGGCGCCTGGCTGGTCTGCGCCTGTACGGACGACCCCGAAGTGAACGCGGCCGTCGCGGCCGCCGCCGAACGGCAGCGCACCTGGTACGTCCGGGCCGACGACGCGCAGGCCTCGGCCGCGTGGACGCCGGCCACGGGCCGGGCCGAAGACGTCCGTGCCAACGTTGTCCCCGGTAGCGCTGTCCCCGGCGGCGCTGTCCCCGGCGGCGCTATCCCCGGTAGCGCTGTCCAGGTCGGCGTGCTCAGCGGCGATCCGCGGCACAGCGCGGCGATCAGGGATGCGATCATCGCGGGGATCCGCACCGGCCAGCTCAGCGCCCGGCATGGCCGCGGGCGCCGCGCCGGGGTGGCGATCATCGGCGGCGGCCCGGGCGATCCCGGGCTGATCACCGTCCGCGGGCGGCAACTGCTCGCCGAGGCCGACGTGGTGCTGGCCGACCGGCTGGCACCTCGCTCACTGCTCCACGAACTGCCCGCGGACGTCGAGGTCATCGACGTCAGCAAGATCCCCTACGGTCGCTCCATGGCCCAGGAGCAGATCAACGCCACGCTCATCGATCGGGCCCGGTCAGGCCGGTTCGTCGCTAGGCTCAAGGGCGGTGACCCGTTCGTCTTCGGCCGGGGCGCCGAGGAGGTCCTGGCCTGCCTGCGGGCTGGCGTGCCGGTCACCGTGGTGCCGGGTGTGACCAGCGCGGTGGGCGTGCCCACCGGCGCATGGGTGCCGGTTACCCACCGGGGCGTGGCGCAGGAGTTCCATGTTGTGTCGGTTCACGTCCCGCCGCGCGACGATCGGTCTACGGTGGACTGGGTACTGCTCGGCGGCAGCCCGGGGACCCTGGTCCTGCTGATGGCCGTGCAGCGGATCGGCGCGGTGGCGGCCGAACTGATCCAGCACGGACGCAGTCCGGACACACCCGTTTCTGTAATCGCAGACGGGACGATGCCGACTCAGCGCACAATTAACTCAACACTGGGACAAGTGGAAGGCATGGTGACACGAGAGGGCATCCGGCCGCCCGCGATTATCGTGGTCGGTGACGTGGTGGGTGTCGCGGCGGAGATAACAGAGCTGATCGGCAATGTAACCGCCTGCTGAAGGGGATAAACTCCGCGTGCTAGGCGACTGCCGGAAATCCGGCAGAACCAGTCCCCCGGAGGAGCGCGGGGTTCCCAGGGGTTTGAGGAGGCCGTTGGAACAATGGAAGGTCAGGGCGTAGCGGCGTCCGCGGCGTCTGAAGCCGGCCGTCATGGCGAGCCCGGCGCAGGCGCGGTTGCGGCTGCCGACTTTGATCACCCTGGCGTCAGCCATGTAACCGGTGATGCTCCGGGCGGTGGTGAGGGCCAGTGGCGGAACGGGGATGACACCCTCGTGATGCCTGCCCTCGGTAGACCGGAAGCGTCCGACCCCGGCCCCGATATGCCGTCGGCCGGCACCGCGGGAGTGCCTTCCGGGTCCTCGGGTTTGCCCGCCGGGCCCCCGAGGCCGCCATCCGGACCCGCGGGGTCGCCCCAGCAGCCCACGCCTCAGCAACCCCAGCCGTCCCCGTCTCAAGAATCCCAGCAATCCAGAGGGCCTCAGCCGTCCGCAGCGTCTCAGCCGTCCCCGGCCGATCGAGCGGACCAGCCGGCCAGAGCGGCCAAACCGGATCACGCGGACGATGCTGCCGGGGATGACGACACGACCCGAAACCAGACCGCCGCCGCCGCGGTCCCGGCTGGGCCCCCCGCCCCAGCTGGCCCCCCCGCCCCAGCTGATCCCCCCGCCCCAGCTGACGCCCCCGCCCCAGTCGGCCAGGCACCGTCCGCCGGGCCGGATGGGAACGTGGCTGCTCCCGAGGCCCCCACGCCCGCCGCGCCCACCGCGTCGCAGGAACCCGCCGCGCCCCCTGAGTCCCATGCGCGGGTGGACGCGCGCCTGCTGGAAGCCGCCCTGCTCAACCTGCGCAAGCGGATCGCGGCCATCCCCCTGGTGTTCGAGGTCGCCGGTTCAGCCGAGGTGAAGGCCGAACGCACCAAGCTTCTCAGCCAGATCGACGACTACTTGCTGCCGAGGGTGCGCCGGTCTGCGGCGCCCGTCCTGGTGGCCCTGGTCGGCTCCACCGGCGCCGGGAAGTCGACCCTAGTGAACAGCATCGTGGGCACCCACGTGAGCGCGACCGGCGTGCGCCGCCCGACGACCAACAGCCCGGTCCTCGCCTGCCATCCCGATGACATCGACTGGTTCGCGGAGAACAACTTCCTGCCCACCCTGCCCCGGGTCCGGCAAGAGGGGCTGGCCCGGCCGGGCCGCGACGGCCTGCTGGTCCTGGCCGCCAGCGAGGGCATGCCGCGGGGCATCGCGCTGCTGGACACGCCCGACATCGACTCGGTGGTCAAGGCCCACCACGAGTTCGCCTACCAGTTCCTCGACGCCTCGGATCTGTGGCTGTTCATGACCAGCGCCAGCCGGTACGCCGACGGGCCGGTATGGGAGATCCTCCAGCACGCCCGGGACCGCAAGGCCTCGCTCGGCGTGGTCCTGTCCCGGATCCCGCAGACCTACCGGACCGAACTCACCGATCACTTCAACGCCATGCTCGACGCGAACGGGATCGCCGCGGAGAACCGCTTCGTGATCCTGGAGACCCCGCTCATCGACGGCATGCTCCCGTCCGACGCCTACCAGCCGGTCCGTGACTGGCTTACCGACACCGCCACGCGGAGCGACCGCCGGGTCGCGGTGCTTTCCCAGACAATGTCGGGCGTGCTGGACACGTTCAAGTCGCGGGTCCCGGCTATGGCCGCCCATGTCGAGATCCAGGTTGTGCTGCGTGCGGAGCTGAGGCGTACCGCGGAGGCCTCCTACGAGCGGGCCTTCGCCGAAACGGACGCCGGCCTGAAGAACGGCACCTTGCTCACCGGCGAGGTGCTGGCGCGCTGGCAGGACTGCGTGGTCGGCGGCGACCTGCGGCCGCGCCGCGGCGGGAAGCCCGCGAAGCCCACGAAGAAGGGCAAGCGCGCGCGCCGGGGCGCGTCCCACAACGCGGCGCTCAACACCGCGCTGCGCTCGGCGATCGGATCGTTCATCGTGTCCATCGCGGACCGCGCCGCCGAGCACGTGGACGGCAGCTGGCGCGGTAACCCCGCCGGTACCGTGCTGCTGGAGGACGCCGTCGCCGACCGGGCGCGCGGCGAGTACGCCAAGCAGGTCTTCGAGTCCGCCTTCGGGACGGGAGGGACGGGCAGGACGGGAGGGACGGGCAGGACGGGCAGGACGGGCAGGACAGAAGAGGCCGGATGGGCCGGAGGGGCGGATACGGCCGAACCCTCGGACGCCAGCCAGGCCACCGCCTTCAGCCGCTCCTCGCCGGATCTGCCGCTACGCACCGCACGCGCCGTCGGCGCCTGGCAGGAGCACCTGACCCGGCTGGTCGAGGCGGAGGATCCCCGGCCCGGGGTCAGGGGGCCCAAGCGGATCTCCTTCGATGACGAGTCGCTCGGCCTGGTCGTTCTGGTCGCCATGCTGGGCGAAGACGCGCCGGGCGCAGTGCCGATCGGCGGCGCGCCGCTCACCGAGGACGAGGGCACCAACATCTACACCGAGCCACGGCGCCTGCTGGCCTCGGTGTACGGCCCCGGCCCGCTGGGCGGGATCCTGGCCAAGGCCCGCGCGGACCTCATCCACCGGGTCCGGCTGCTGCTGGACGAGGAAATGGTCAGGTTCGTCGAGGTGATCGAGCTGGCCGGGCCCTGCGATGACGTCGCGGCGATCCGGCTGTACCAGGCGGAATACTCGCTCGAGGCGGTCAGGTGACAGCGAACACGATCGGCGTGACCGGACTGGAGCATTCGCGCCTGCCCGCCAGGCTGGCCTCCCTCACCGAGCTGACCCGGATCGCGGCCGGAAGAACCGGATCCGAAGGGTTCAGCCAGGAGCTTCTCACCGACGCGGAAACGCTGCTCCGGCGGTCCGGCGAGCGGATGCGGATGTCCGGCTCGCACACCGTGGTCGCTCTGGCGGGCGGCACCGGCAGCGGCAAGTCCTCGCTGTTCAACGCCCTGGCCGGGGCGTCCTTCTCGCCCGCCGGGATGATGCGCCCGACCACCAAGCACCTGCACGCGTGCGTGTGGGGGATGGAAGGAGCCGCTCCGCTGCTGGACTGGCTCAGCGTCCAGCGGCGGCACCGTTACGGGCGCGCCAGCGCCCTCGATGAGGGCGAGGCGTTGCTGACCGGGCTGCTCCTGCTCGACCTGCCCGATCACGACTCGGTGGTCACCGGCTCGGCGGCGATGGTCGATCGCCTGGTCAAGCTGGCCGACATGCTGGTCTGGGTGCTTGACCCGCTGAAGTACGCGGATGCGTCCGTTCACCAGCGGTACCTGGTGCCGCTAGCCGGGCACGCGACCGTGACCACGGTGGTGCTCAACCAGGCCGACACGCTGACCCCCGATCAGGTCGCCGACTGCGCGGCCGACCTGCGCCGGCTGCTCGACGCCGAAGGGCTGCTGGAGACGCCCGTGCTGGTGACCTCCGCGGCCACCGGAGCCGGTCTCGGTGAGCTGCGCCGCACACTGGCCGCCGCGGTAGCGGCCCGGCGGGCGGCGAGCGACCGGATCACCGCCGACATCGACGCCCTGCTGGAGCGGTTCGCCGTCTACGCCGGTGACTCCGTGCCCGGGTGGCTGCCGCCAGCGGTACCGGCGCCGCAGATCCCGGCCGCCCCGATGGCCGATGAGGCCGGATCCGCTGCCCGCGAGCCCGGTCCGGCGTTGCCGCGGACGCCGGAACGGCCGCCCTGGGAGCAGGCCGGCTGGGTTGATCACGAGGACGCCGGGGTCACGGCGCGGGCGTCCAGCCCGCCCTGGCCGGACGCCAGCCCCAGAGCCGGGAACGACCCGGTCGCGGGGAACGGCATCGACGGTCCGGCCAGCGGCCGCGCGGGCGGCCCTGGTGAGTGGCAGCCCTGGCAGACGACCGCCGCGCCGACCAAGCCGGCTTCCACGGCGCGTCCACCCTGGGAAGACGCCACGCCCGACGGCCAGGGTGGCCGGGCGGCCGTCCTCGACCCCGTGATGTACATCCCCCCGGGTCCTGCCGCCACGCTGACCGGCGCCTTCGCCAAGGCCGCCGGGGTGGCGGCCGCGACGGAGACGCTGAACGGCGCCCGCGAGCGCCGGGCCGCGAGCTACATCGGCTGGCCGCCCGGGCGGCTGGCCGCGCGGCTGCGCGGCGCCGACCCGACCTCGGCCCGCAAACTGCTGGCCGGTGACGGTGCCGCTACCACGCAGGCGCAGCGATCGGATATCGACAACGCGATCACGGTGTTCGCCGATGAGGTCGGCGGCTCGCTGCCGGAGCCGTGGTCGCGGACCGTGCGGGCGGCGGCGCGGTCGAGGGACAACGAGGCCCAGGCGGCCCTGGGTGCGGCCGTGGCCCAGGGGCTGCCGCCGCGCGACAGGGTGACCGGCTGGTGGCGGCTGATCGCGGCCGTGCAGTGGCTGCTGATGCTGCTGACCGTGGCCGGCGTGGTCTGGATCGCCCTGATCCTCTCCCTCCACGGGTCGCACAAGTCGTCCTCGCTGATCAGCGACACCTCACTGGTGCCCTGGCTCGCCGTCATGGTGGTCGCGCTGTTGCTGCTGGGCTGGCTGATCGAGTCGTGGTGCCAGAACATGGTGGTGCTTGCCGCCGACCGCGAGCGAGAACAAGCCAAACAGGCCATCACGTCCCGGATCGCCGCCGTCACCAGCCAACTGGTCCTGGCTCCCACCGGCCGCGAACTCGCCGACTACGAGCACTTCCGCGCCGAGCTGGCCGCCGCCCGCGACCGCGTCCTGGCCAGCTGACCGCCGCACGGACCCCGGACGTCCGCCCGCCTTTCATTGAGCCGAACGGGGCGTGGTTCACGCTCCCCGGTCCGCTACCGGAACCGCGCGACCCCCGCCACCAGCTCACCCTGGTTCCGGGTACGGCCAGGGCCCTACGGACGGCCGAGCCACGCGGCCAGCGGCGGCGGGTCATCGGCCCGGGTGGCCCAGGCGATGTGGCCGTCGGGTCGGATCAGGATGGCGCGGAGGCCGGCCCATCCGGGATGATCTCCCGCGAGCTCCGCGGTCACGACGTCCAGGCGGCCGGAGTAGCTGGCGGGGGCATAGTCGGCCTGGGCGGGCGCCGCGGGCGCCAGGTTGAGCAGGACAAACTTCGCGGCGGGCAGCAGGCCGAAGATCGTGGCGACGCGGGTGCCGCGCAGGTCGAGGTCGGGAACCCGGCAGCCGGCCGCCTCATCGGCGGGCGGGCCGGCGGAGGGATCGGCGGGCGGGCCGGCGGAGGGATCGGCGGGCGGGCCGGCGGAGGGATCGGCGGGCGGGTAGCGGATGGCTAGGCCGGACAGGCGGAAGGCGAGCTCGCGGGACAGGGACGGGTGCGCGCCGAGGATCGCGTTGAATCTGTCCCGCAGCGCGATGCCTTCCCGGCTCGCGGTGGCGATCAGCCCGCACTGCGCGAGCGAATCGTCGATCACGTCGAGGCCGACGGGGAACCGTTCGGCGTGGTAGCTGTCCAGCAGGCCGCCGGGCGCCCAGCCGCGGATCTCGGCGGCCAGCTTCCACGCCAGGTTGGTGGCGTCCTGCAGTCCGAGGTTCAGGCCCTGCCCCCCGGCCGGGTAATGGACGTGCGCCGCGTCCCCGGCCAGCAGCACGCGCCCGGCCCGGTAGGAGGCCGCCTGCCTGGCCGCGTTACCCACCCGGCTCAGCCACATGCCAGGGGTCTCCCGCATGCCGAAGTCGGTCCCGGCCAGGCGCAGCGCGCTGGCCCGCAACTCACCGAACGTCACCGGCTTGTCGACCGGGTCGTGCAGCGTCGCGTGATCGATGACGGCCACCCGGTACCGGCCGGCGCCGATCGCCACCAGATACATCGACCCGCCCGGCTGGTTCAGGGTGAGCGCCGGGACCTGCGGCGGGTCGGCCAGCTCGACGTCACCCAGGATCGTCCGCCAGGTGTCCGGTGTCCCGGCGAATTCGATCCCGGCCGCGGCGCGGGCCACGCTCGCCGCCCCGTCACAGCCCACCGCGTAGGCGGCGCGGACGACCTCCGGCCCCCCGGGTGTGTCCACGTCGAGGTCGACGCCGGCCTCGTCCTGCCGCAGGCCAGTGACGACGTGCCGCCTGCGGTACGGCAGGCCGAGCTCGGCCAGGTGCTCCTCGAGCAGTTCCTCGGTGCGCTGCTGCGGGAGGAACAGCGTGTACGGGTAGCGGGTGGGCAGGAACGAGAAGTCCAGCCGGTTCTTCAGCAGCGCGAAATGCGAGGACGGCACGGGAGTGCCCTCGGCCAGCCAGCGGTCTGCCAGCCCGCGCATCGCGAACTGCTCCACGGTGCGGGGGTAGACCGTGAGCGCCTTGGAGTGCGGCGGCCGCTGCGCGCGCCGCTCCAGGACGACCGGGCGCACTCCCCCGCGGTGCAGTTCGGCAGCGAGCCACATGCCCACCGGGCCGCCGCCGACGACGGCGACGTCATAAGCGTCCATCACAGGTACGAATAGTCGACGGCGTCGGCGACCTGGTCCGGGCCGCCCGGCGGGAGCGAAGGGGTCTGCGGGAGCGAAGGGGTCTGCGGGAGCGAAGGGGTCTGCGGGATGAGGCCGCTGGAGGCCAGCGCCCTGATCACCGCGGCGAAGGCGCCGGGGCTGGACCGCAGGTCCCGTGCGAGGACGCCCTCGGCGGCCAGCGCCTGGCAGGCCTGCCGGGCGTAGCGCGGCTCGATCGAGGTGCGCGCCGCCGCGATGGCCGCCGAGGCTTCGAGGTGGCCCCGGAACCATTCCGCCGCCTCGGCGAGTGCGTGGAGGAAGGCGGTAACCACGGGCCGTTCGGCCGAAAGAATGTTGATGCACACGGCGTTGAGGGCAAATTCCTCGGTCACCGGTCCGAGGTTCGTGAAGCCGGCGTCGGTGGCCATGGCGTCGTACGGGATCATCTGCAGCGCCGCGTCGATCCTTCCGGCCTGCAGCGCCTTCCACCGCTCGACATGCGAGCCCTCGAGTGCGAAATCGTAGTCGGCCGGGTAGGTCAGGCCGTGCGCGGCGAGCATCCGCTCCGCCACGTGCCGGGTCCCTTCGGTCAGGGATGAGGTCCCGATCCGGCCGCCGCGCAGGTCGCCGACGCTGCGGTGCCGGGGTATCGCGATCAGCGACAGCGGCGGGCGGTCGATGAGACCCGCCACCACGCGCAGCGGGCCGCCGGCCACCGCGTCCGCGATGCTGCCCTCCGGCGCGGTCAGCGCGATGTCCACCGCGCCGTCCCGCAGCGCGTTCGTCACCCCATGGGTGGTGCCGAGGATCTGTTCGGCGGCGCTGAGCCCGCGGCGGGAGAGGAACCCGCGCTCCTGCGCCACCCACAGCGGGACGTTGACGTAGGCCGGGGCGACGACGCCGACCGTGATCTGGGTCATGGGCCCATCATTCCGCCGCGAGGCCGGATCGGCGGCACAGGAAGGCATATCCGGCGTTGAACTGGGATTGCGGCCAGACCTCTGCCTTCTTCAGGGCGATCTCGGCCGGGTCGGACCATAGCCGGATCTGGCCGGCCGCCATCGCCTGCAGCTGGACGTGACACGCCCGGGCCAGCAGGACCGCGCGCATCACCGCCGTCGCGGCATCGGGCCCGACGGTCACCAGCCCGTGCCGGGGGACCAGGCAGCCGACCCCGTCGCCGATCGTCTCGGCCAGCGCCCGGCCAAGCTCGGCGGACTTGATCAGGCTGCCGGTCCGGGTGAAGCGCGTGATCTGCGGCTCGGCGAACTCGACCCCGTCGTGCGAGATGGCCAGCAGCGGCTCGTCCAGCGCGGCGAAGGCGACCGCGGCCGGGGCGTGCGTGTGCACCACGCTGCCGACGTCCGGCCTGGCGTTCATCACCTCGGTATGAATGGGGTATTCGATATGCCGCCGCCCGCTGCCCGCCAGCACCTCGCCGGCGGGGGAGACCAGCACGATCCGGTCCGGGGTCATCTCCTCGAACGACCATCCCGCCGCCTTCACCCAGGCCCCGCGACCCTCCGGGTCGCGGACCGACGCGTGGCCCCACACCATGTCCGACTGGCCGCTCGCGCCGAGGGCCCGGTTGGCCTGGGCGGCCTCGGCGATCAGGCGTTCGGCGGTGTCCATGCTGTGTTCCCCGCGGTCAGGCGAACCGGATGTTGACGCTCTTGAGCTGGGTGTAGGACTCGATCTCCGCGAGGTCCTCTTCCCGGCCGACGCCGCTGTTCTTGACGCCGCCGAAGGGCGCGCCGAGGAAGTGCCTGGCGGTCTCGTTCACCCACACGTAGCCGGCCTCCACGTCCCGGCAGAACGCCATCGCGGTCCGCAGGTCGCGGGTAAAGACGCTCGCGGTCAGCCCGTACTCGACGCCGTTGGCGATGGCCACCGCCTCGTCGTAGTCCGTGAACGGGATCGCGGCCAGGACCGGGCCGAAGATCTCCTCCGTGGCCAGCCGGCCGGCCGGGTCGACGTCGGCGAACAACGCCGGGCTGACGAAGTTGCCCGCGCCCAGGTCCCCCTCGGTCAGCCGCTCGCCGCCGGTCACCAGCCTGGCCTGCTCGCTCTTGCCGATCTCGATGTAGGACAGCACCTTGTCCAGCTGCTGCCTGCTGACGATGGCGCCGAGATCACTGGCCGGGTCGAGCGGCGGGCCTGGCCGCATGGCGGCGATCCGCTCCCCTACCCGGGCGACGAAGTCGTCGTAGCAGTCCCGGTGCACCAGCAGCCGCGAGGTCGAGCCGCAGGACTGGCCCTGCCAGGTAAAGTTCATCCCGCGGATCGCGCCCTCGACGGCCAGGTCCAGGTCGGCGTCGGGGAAGACCACGATCGGGTTCTTCCCGCCCAGCTCGAGCGTGACGGTCTTCACGCCGCGGGCCGCGGCGCTGGCCTGGATCCGCCGCCCGGTGGCGGCGCTGCCGATGAAAGCGACGCGCGGGATGCCGGGGTGGTGGGCCAGCGCGTCCCCGACCTCGGTGCCCAGCCCGGTCAGGATCTGCACCACGCCGGGCGCGAACAGCCGCTGCAGGTCCTCGCCCATCGCCAGCGCCGACAGGGAGGTGAACTCGGACGGCTTGAGGATCACGCTGTTGCCGGCCAGCAGCGGCGCGGCGAGCTTGGTCGCGGCGAACATCAGCGGGTGATTGAACGCGATGATCCGGGCGACCACGCCGAACGGCTCACGCACCGTGTAGTGGAGCCGGCCGGGGGTTTCGGGCATGGTCCGGCCGCGCACCTCGAGCGCCAGGCCGGCCAGGTACCTGATCTGGCTGGTGGCGAGCCCGATGTCGTTGCGCATCTCGTGCAGCGGGCTGCCGTTGTCCAGTGAGTCGAGCCGGGCGAGTTCCTCACCGCGTTCGGCTACGGCATCGGCGAAGGCGAGCACCGCGGCCGCGCGCATCTGCGGGTCGGTGGAGCGCCACCCGGGCGCGGCCCGTTTCGCGGCGGCCACGGCGGCCTCGACATCGCGCGCGTCACACCGGGGAATGCGCCCGATAACGGTGTTCGTCGCGGGGTTGACCACGTCCAGGGTGGCTCCGGACATCGCGCCGATGCGTTCGCCGTCTACCAGGGCGAGGCTCAGCGTGGCGGGGCTCAGTGCGGCATCCACCGGTCGAGGTTACCTCCGCGGATCCCGCCGCCCGGGTCGTGACGCAGTCTTGTTCTGCGCTGCAGAACGGCTAGCCGTTACTGGCCGCGTAGCCATCCGGACGGACCCGCACGTCCACCAGCACGCACTGCCCGGACCGGGCCGCCGTGGCCGCGGCGGTGAGCGCGGCCGGCAGCTCGGCGCGGTCGCGCACCTGATCGGCCGCGCGCCAGCCGAGCGAACGGGCGAGGGCCGGCAGGTCCGGATCGGGATCGGAGATGGCCTGGCCGATCCAGGAGTTCCGAGCCGGCCGCCCGCGCTGCACCGCCATGCGCTCCTGGTGCACGACGTCGTTGTAGAAGGAGGAGTTGTTCGCCACCACGATCAGCAGCGGCAGCCGGTAGTGCGCCGCGGTCCAGACCGCGGTCCCGCCCATCAGGAAATCACCATCGCCCAGGACGGCCACCGGCAGCCGTTCGCTGCCCGCGAGCGCGAGCGCGGCGCCCACGGCCATCCCCGGCCCCGAGCCGATGCCGGCGCCCCCGTCCATCCCCAGGAAGTCCAGCGGGTGGTCCACCTGGAGGTCGGCGCCGCTCCAGCCCAGCGGGACCCTGACCAGGCAGGCAGGCGAGCCCGCGAGCGCGCCGCGCAGCGCCTCGGCGAGGTCGTGCATGACGATGCCGGAGCCGTCGCCGGCCGTGGGCGGGGCCGGCGTCCGGTCCGGGATGACGTCCGGGGCCGGCGGGGCCGGCGGGGCCGGCGGGGCCGGCGGGGCCGGCCATTCGCGGGGGCTGGCCGGCTGGCCCGATCCGAGCAGCGCGCGTACCAGCCGGTCGGGATCGGCGGGCACAGACAGGTCAGCCGGCTGGAGTCCGAACGAATCCTTCGACCAGCCGTTGCGCAGCGCGGAGTCCATCGTGACGGAGATGATCCGCGCCGAGGCCGGATGGCCGTGGGCGGCCGCCGCGGCGATGGTCCCGCCCAGGTCGACCCAGTCCAGGCTCAGGATCAGGTCCGCGGCGCCGATCAGCGCGGCGGAGGAGGCGGGCAGGAAGATGCCGGGCGGGTTCGGGTGCAGCGGATGCCTGGTCGGGAAGACCGCGCCGTTCTTGAGGTCGGAGATCACCAGCGCCCCGTACCGTTCGGCCAGGGCGACGCGACGGTCCCAGTCCTGCTGGTCGCCCCGCAGGCGGCCGAGCAGGAACACCGGCCGGCGTGCCTGGCCGAGAAGCTCCAGTGTGGTCCTGACCGCTTCCGCGTCGGGCCCGTGCGAGGCCGGCGACCGGTCCCTTCGGGCATCGGGCATCACCGGCGGCGTGGGCAGCGGCCGCTCCTGCAGGCTCACGTCGAGGCAGACGTAGACCGGCGCGGACGGCGCCTGGACAGTGAGCGAGTACGCGAGAGCGAGCGAGTCCAGCGCCGCCTCGATGGAGGCGGGCTGATCGTCCCACTTGGAGAACTGCCGGATCAGCGCTCCCTGGTCGGCGGAGGTGTGGATCCAGTCGATCCAGGGCCGCCGCCTGGCCGCGTCCACCGGGCCGGTCGCGCCGACGATCAGCATCGGCACGCGGTCGCAGTAAGCGTTGTACACGGCCATGACCGCATGCATCAGGCCCACGTTGGCGTGTATCGCGACCGCCATCGGGCGCCCGGTCACCTTCGCGTAGCCGTGGGCGATCGCGACCGCGTGCTCTTCGTGCAGGCAGACGAGCATCTGCGGATCACGGTTGCCGCCGTAGTTCACCAGGCTGTCGTGGAGCCCGCGGTAGCTCGAGCCGGGAACGAGCGCGATGTACCGCAGGCCGAGACGGCTCAGGAGCTCGGCCATCGCGTCGCTTCCCCACTCGATCGCGGTATCGCCGCGCTTGACGCCTTCGGGATCTTCCGCCAGCACGCCAGCTCCCTTTTCTCCAAGACCCAGCCGCGCGGCCGGTGGCACGATCGAAGTAAGCGGGAAGGATACGACAAGATGGTAGATGACCAGCCGAAATGGCGCACCGGGAGGCCAGCGAGCATGACCAATGAAAGCGTCGACCTCGACCGGATGCTCGACCTGGCCACGCCCTGGTGCCTGATGGTCGCCGCTACCCTGCGCATCCCCGACCTCATCGCCGAAGGTCACCGCGACGTCTCCGACCTGGCCACGGCGGCCGGCTGCGACCGGGATGCCCTGCACGCCGTCCTGGACCATCTGGTCTCCAAGGGTGTCTTCCAGGAGACGACCCCGGGCCGCTTCGGCAACAACCGCGCCGCCGGGCAGCTCACCGGCGCCGGGCGTTTCCTCGACCTCGAGGGCATCGGCGGCCGGATGGCGCATACGTGGGGGACGCTGCTCGACTACGTCCGCACCGGCCAGCCGGCCTACCGGGAGCTGTTCGGGCGGCCGTTCTGGGAGGACCTCGCCGCGCACCCGAAGATCGCGGCGGACTTCGACGCGCTCATGGGACCCGCCGGGCACGGTGTGCCGGACTTCGACATCGAGCTCACCGGCGGCTGGGACGGCCTCCGCACCATGGTCGACGTCGGCGGCGGCACCGGCGCCATGCTGGCCTCGCTGCTGCGGCGCCACCCGCACGTGCGGGGCATCCTGGTCGACTTCCCCGGCACCGTCGCCCGCGCCGGCGAGATCCTCATCGCCGGCGGGGTGGCCGACCGGGTGACGCTCCGCGGGCAGAGCTTCTTCGACCCGCTGCCCGCCGGGGCCGGCCTGTACCTGCTGAAGAATGTGCTGAACGACTGGCCCGACGAGCAGACGGTGGCCATCCTCCGCCGCTGCGCCGAGGCCGCCGAGGCCGCCGCGGCCGCCGAGGCCGCCGGGCCCGCCGCGGCCGCCCAGCCCACCAGCCGGATCGCCGTCCTCGGCGGAGTCTCACCCGACGACGCACCCCGCTCCCTGGGCATCGACATGCTGGTCGCAGGGGGCAAGACCAGTACGATCAGCCAGTTCACCCAGCTGGCGCGGCAAGCCGGCCTCGAGATCGTCGCCGCCGCCACACAGGCCTCCGGCCGCTACGTGGTCGAGTGCCGGCCAGCCAGCCACACCGCACCAGACGATTAAGCTCCGGGCGGAACGCCCGCGGGTAAGCACCCTTCCCAAATCCTGGTTGCACTGTAATCCTGTAATCAAGACTCTGGAAGGCCTCGGGAGACCGACATGGAGGCTAGCAACCCGCTGGACGCGTACTCGCGGATCGTGGCCGGTGTGGCCGAACAGCTCACGCCCCGGGTGGCGAGCCTGCGCGTGCCGCGTCAGGGAAGCCGGGGAGGGACGGGGGAGAGCCTCGGCTCGGGCGTCGTCTTCACCGGTGACGGGTTCCTGCTGACCAACGCGCACGTGGTGGGCCAGGCGAGCGGCGGTACCGCGGCGTTCTCGGACGGCACGTCGGTGCCGTTCCGGGTGGTAGGCGCCGACCCGCTGTCCGACCTGGCGGTACTGCGCGCCAACGGCGAGACCCCGGCGCCGGCCGAACTGGGCGAGGCTGACCGGCTCGTCGTCGGCCAGCTCGTGGTGGCGGTGGGTAACCCGCTCGGTCTGGCCGGCTCCGTCACGGCCGGCGTGGTCAGCGCGCTCGGCCGGTCCCTGCCCGCCCGCGGCCGTGTGATCGAGGACGTCATCCAGACCGACGCCGCGCTCAACCCGGGCAACTCTGGCGGAGCGCTGGCCGACGCGAATGCGCGCGTGGTCGGCATCAACACCGCGGTGGCCGGCGTGGGTCTGGGCCTGGCGGTCCCGGTGAACGACACCACCCGGCGGATCATCTCCGCGCTGATGGCCGACGGCCGGGTCCGGCGCGCCTACCTGGGGCTGGCCATGATGCCGGGACCGGTGCCCGCCGCCTGGCGCGAGCGCCTCGGCCGCAAGACCGGGCTGCTCATCGCCCAGGTGGTGGCCGGCGGACCCGCCGACCGGGCCGGCCTGCGCGCCGGGGACCTGCTGCTCACCGTGATCGGCAGGCCGGTCGCGGTCTCCCAGGACCTGCAGCGGCTGATGTTCTCCGAGGCGATCGGCCAGCCGTTGGCGATCACCGTCATGCGCAACGGCGCCCTGGTCGACGTCATCGCCGAGCCCACCGAGCTAGTCGCCGCCTGACGCCGATCCTGCCACCATCAGCCCCACCCGTCCCCCCGGTCACATTTGCGCGGAGGATTCGGCCGTCACGGAACATCCGGGCACCCCCAGTTGCCTTGGCCCAAATCTTCCGCCTAAGCCGGATCCTCCGCGATAAACGGGGGAATGCTCCGTTTCGTGCAGGAAACGGCGCACTGAAGCCGGGCTCCGCAGCCGGACAAACCGCAAGTGCCTGTTAGCCGGATCAGCCCTCGCCGCCTCGTAGCGGGCCCGGTGGACGGCGTGCGTGTGCCAGGCCCACGCGATGACCGACTCGTCCTTGTCCAGCGTGAAGAAGTTCCGCCACCGCTCGCGGTTGCCGTTCCACAACTCGACCCGGCCGCCCACCCGGCGCAGGGTCCGCCAGATGACCCGGCGTATCACCGTGCGCCGCGGCAGGTCCAGCCAGACCACGGTGTCCGCCCGCGCCCACACGAGGTCCTGGACCGAACGGTAGTTGCCGTCGATCACCCACCGCTCGCCCTCAGCCGCACCAGCGACCAGAGCCCGGAACTCAGCATGAGGCAGCGGTCGCCAGTCCGCCTGATGATGCACCGCGTCGAGCTCCAGGAACGGAGCCCCGAGCAGCCGTGCCAGCGACGAGGCAAATGTCGACTTCCCCGACCCGGAGGTCCCCACCACCGACACGTGCCGCACAGTGTGCTATCCAAAAGTTCGCGTTAGGCAAGAATCCCGCTGCGCTTGCTGCCCGTGCGACCTGCACCGGCCGCTCGCGCAGGCCCAGAAGGCCGGTCTGGCATAACGCTCACAGGCGCCGAACCTAACAACCAAAAGCCCTCCTGTCACCTCGATAAGCGCCCTGCCATGATGGGGGACATGATCGCCAGCCACGAACCAGCGAGCCACGAACCGGTACGCGCGCCGCGCGGCCCGCAGCGCACCTGCAAGGGGTGGGCCCAGGAAGCCGCCATGCGCATGCTCATGAACAACCTCGATCCCGAGGTGGCCGAACACCCCGACCAGCTCATCGTCTACGGCGGCTCCGGGCGCGCCGCCCGCAGCTGGGACGCCTACGCGGCGATCATCAGGACTCTGCAAGATCTCAACGACGACGAGACCATGCTCGTCCAGTCCGGCAAACCGGTCGGGGTCCTGCGGACCCACGAATGGGCCCCGCGCGTGCTCATCGCCAACTCCAACCTCGTCCCGCAGTGGGCGACCTGGGAGGAGTTCCGCCGCCTCGAGCAGCTCGGCCTGACCATGTACGGCCAGATGACCGCGGGCTCGTGGATCTACATCGGCACCCAGGGCATCCTGCAGGGCACCTACGAGACCTTCGCCGCGATCGCGGCCAAGCGCTTCGGCGGCACGCTCAGGGGCACGATCACCCTGACCGCGGGCCTCGGCGGCATGGGCGGCGCCCAGCCGCTGGCCGTGACCATGAACGGCGGCGTGGCCATCTGCGTCGAGTGCGACCAGTCCCGCATCACCCGCCGTATCGAGTTCGGCTACCTCGACGAGCAGGCGGACAACATAGACGACGCCATCAAACGAGCCACCGCCGCCCGGGATAAAGGCCAGCCCTTGTCCATTGGCCTGCTCGGCAACGCCGCCGACATCTTCCCGCAGCTGCTCGCCAGCAATGCCCCGATCGACATCGTCACCGACCAGACCTCGGCCCACGACCCGCTCACCTACCTGCCCCAGGGCGTCGCCTTCGAGGACATGGCCGCCTTGCGCGCCGAAGACCCCGCAGGCTTCACCCGCAGGGCCCGCGAGTCGATGGCCGTCCACGTCGCGGCCATGGTCGGCTTCCTCGACGCCGGGGCCGAGGTGTTCGACTACGGCAACTCCATCCGCGGCGAGGCCCAGCTGGCCGGGTACCAGCGGGCGTTCGACTTCCCCGGCTTCGTCCCGGCCTACATCAGGCCGCTGTTCTGCGAGGGCAAGGGCCCGTTCCGCTGGGCCGCCCTGTCCGGCGATCCCAGCGACATCGCCGCCACCGACCGGGCCATCCTCGACCTGTTCCCGGAGAATGAGGCCCTGGCCCGGTGGATCCGGCTGGCCGAGGAGAAGGTGCACTTCCAGGGCCTTCCGGCCCGGATCTGCTGGCTCGGCTACGGCGAGCGTCACCTGGCGGGCCTCCGCTTCAACGAGATGGTGAAAGACGGCCAGCTCAAGGCCCCCATCGTCCTCGGCCGCGACCACCTGGACTGCGGCTCGGTCGCCTCGCCGTACCGGGAGACCGAGGCCATGGCCGACGGATCCGACGCGATCGCCGACTGGCCGCTGCTGAACGCCCTGGTCAACACGGCCTCCGGTGCCTCCTGGGTGTCCATCCACCACGGCGGCGGGGTGGGCATCGGCCGCTCCATCCACGCCGGCCAGGTCTGCGTGGCCGACGGCACCGAACTGGCTGGACAGAAACTGGAGCGCGTCCTGACCAACGATCCCGCGATGGGCGTGATCAGGCACGCCGACGCCGGCTACGAGAAGGCCTCCGCCGTCGCCGTCCAGCGCGGCGTCCGGGTCCCCATGACCGAGCAGTCGTGACCTTCGCCGAGCTCTGGCGCGAACTGGAGCCGCTCGGCCGTGACACCGGGACCGGCGGCTACCGCCGCTACTCCTGGACCCCGGCCGACGCGGCCTGCCGGGCCTGGTTCACCCGCCAGGCCGAAAAGCGCGGCCTGGACGTGGAAACAGATAACAACGGCAACCTATGGGCCTGGTGGGGGCCGAAAACCGCTAGGGCGGTCGTGACCGGCAGTCACCTCGATTCGGTCCCCGACGGCGGCGGCTTCGACGGGGCGCTGGGTGTCGTCACCGCGCTCGCCGCCGTAGACCTACTGCAGGAAAAAACCTTTGATACCGAACGTTCCGTGGTGCTTGCCGTCTTCACCGAGGAAGAAGGCGCGAGGTTCGGCGTCCCCTGCCTGGGGAGCCGGCTGCTGACCGGAGCCGTGGACCCGGACGCCGCCCGCGCCCTCACCGACGACGCCGGCACCACGCTCGCCGAGGCCATGACGGCCGCCGGTCACAACCCCGGCCGGCTCGGCGCCCGCGACGACCTGCTGGACGGCATCGGCGCGGTCGTCGAGCTGCACGTCGAGCAGGGCCGCGCGCTCGCCCCGATGGGAGCAGCCGTCGGGCTGGCCGAGGGGATATGGCCGCACGGGCGATGGCGGCTCGAGTTCCGGGGCCGGGCCGACCACGCGGGCACCGCGCGGCTCGCCGACCGGCAGGATCCCATGCTCGCCTACGCGCGTGCCGTGCTCGCCGCCCGCGAGGCCGCCGCGGACCACGGTTCGCTGGCCACGTTCGGCAAGGTCATCGCGGAACCGAACGGCTCCAACGCGGTCTGCTCGGCCGTGAGAGCCTGGCTGGACGCCCGGGCTCCGGACGAAGCCACGTTGCGGCGGACTGTCACCCTGGTCCGTTCGGCCGCGGAAAGATCGTGCACGCGCGACGGGGTCACGCTGAGCGTGCGACAGGAGTCGTACACCCCGTTGGTGCGTTTCGACCAGGGCCTGCGGGACCGGATGGCCGGGGTCCTCGCCGCGGCCGGGGTCCGGGCGCCGGTGCTGCCCACCGGCGCGGGGCACGACGCCGGGGTGCTCGCGGCGCGCGTCCCGACCGCGATGCTCTTCGTCCGCAACCCCACCGGGATCTCGCACTCGCCTGCCGAGCACGCCGAACTAGCCGACTGCGAAGCCGGCGTCCGCGCCCTGGCCGCGGTAATCGAGGACCTGGCCGGATGAGTGCTAGCCCGGGGGGGTCGATCCCCCCCAAACCCCCTCCGCGCAGTGCTGGCCCGGGGGGGGCGACCCCCCCCAAACCCCCCCCGCTCATGGGGGGAAGCCTTTCCCCCCATACCCCCTCGGCCCCTGGGAGGCGATGGCTCGCCGACCTGGCCTGGCTTCCCGGCCAGGGCGCAGTCCGCGACGTCCTCATCGAAGCCGACGGTGACCGCTTCACCTCCGTCACCCCCGCCGCCCCCGCCGCCCCCGATGCCACCCTCCTGCACGGCCTTACCCTGGCCGGGTTCGCCAATGCGCACTCGCACGCGTTCCACCGGGCGCTGCGCTCCTCCACCCAGGCCGGCCGCGGCACGTTCTGGACCTGGCGCGAGCGCATGTATGAGGTCGCGGCGCGGCTCGATCCGGACCGCTACCACCGGCTGGCCCGGGCCGTGTTCGCCGAGATGGCGCTGGCCGGGGTGAGCTGCGTGGGGGAGTTCCACTACCTGCACCACCAGCCGGGCGGGCGCCCGTACGCGGACCCCAACGCCATGGGCCGCGCCCTGCTCCAGGCGGCGGCCGAGGCGGGCCTGCGCATCACGCTGCTCGACACCTGCTACCTGGCCGGAGGCCTGGCTGAGGAAGGGCTGCTGCCGCTGGCCGGGGCCCAGCTTCGGTTCGGTGACGGCGACGCCGTGCGCTGGGCGGAACGCGTCACCGGCCTCGGGTGCGACCAGCACGGCCTGATCTCGGCGGACGCCCAGATCGGCGCGGCCATCCATTCCGTCCGCGCGGTACCCAGGAAGCAGATGCACCCGGTCGTGGCCTGGGCTCACCGGTTCGGCGCCCCGCTTCACGTGCACATGTCCGAGCAGCGCGCCGAGAACGAGGCCTGCCAGGTGGTGTACGGGATGTCGCCCACCCAGCTGCTGTACGCCGAGGACGTGCTCGGGCCGCGGACCACGGTGGTGCATGCGACCCATGTCGACGACGATGACCTGGAGCTGCTCGGCGGGTGCCAGACGTTCGCCTGCCTGTGCCCGACCACCGAACGCGACCTCGGCGACGGCCTGGCCCCGGCCCGGGCGCTGGCCGCGGCGGGCTGCCCGCTCACCCTGGGCAGCGACAGCCACGCGGTGATCGACATTCTGGAAGAAGCGCGCGGGGTCGAGTACGCCGAACGGCTGGCCCGCCGCGCTCGCGGCCACTTCACCGCCGAGGCCCTGCTGCGCGCCGCGACCACGGCGGGGCACACCAGCCTGGGCTGGCCCGACGCGGGCGAGATCGCCCCGGGCGCGTGGGCCGACCTGGTCACCGTGTCCCTGGACAGCGTGCGGACCGCGGGCGCGGCCGGCGGCGTGGCTCTGGAGGCGGCCGTCTTCGCCGCCTCGGCGTCAGACATCACCGACGTCGTGATCAGCGGCCGTGACGTCGTCCGGGACGGGGTCCATCTCCTCGTGCCG
>Ga0116220_10000238_pt1 | contig 22708 bp, 25 predicted proteins | sample Sb_taG_10_FD_88967 | JGI IMG/M metagenome (GOLD analysis project Ga0116220, IMG submission 88967) | Peat soil microbial communities from Weissenstadt, Germany - Sb_50d_7_NC metaG | ecosystem: Environmental > Terrestrial > Soil > Wetlands > Peat | place: Germany: Weissenstadt | collected 2010-09-21
GTGAAAGAGCAGATTGCTCGTGCACCATCTCCAGTGTCCTGGCTGCGAGAAGTTTGCGGGCCTGCTGCCGCGCCTTCGCCAGGCTGATGACGCCGACGCGGCCGATGGTAGTGAGCTTGCGGTTCGCGCCGTGCATGAGCACGAACGTCTTGGTGCCGGCTTGCGAGACGCGCACGCCGAATCCTTTGAGCAGTGTGTCGAAATAGGTGCGTTGGCCCTTCTCCGGAGGAGGCAGGGCGCGCACCGATTTGTCGGTGAGCATCGGAGCCTCCTCTTAGTCTCGTTTTAGTCTCACTCGCGCCGTGCGGAAGGGCGCAAGACCATGTGCATCTGTAAGATAGTTTACCATGACCGCCAGGCAGAGTAATGCCTGGCAAGTCAATGGGCTAAGGCAGCTATGTAGCGCTGTGGGATGGTGCCCCAGGCCGGACTCGAACCAGCACGCCCTTGCAGGCAACAGATTTTGAGTCTGCCGCGTCTACCATTCCGCCACTGGGGCACGGCCGGGAACATGGTCTAACCGGCAAGCCCGGTCAACGGCGGGAGTGGCGGGAGCCGGTGGACAAAGACCTATGCCACGGCTAATCAGGTCCGATGCTGAGGGGCCTCTACGACAGGGTTATCGCGCTTGCCAAGGGCCGCCACGCGCTCACGGCGCTGGCTGCGGTTGCGTTCGCCGAGAGCTCCTTCTTTCCGGTCCCGCCCGACGTCGTGCTCGTGCCCATGGTGCTCGCCAATCCTCAGCGCGCGAGGACGTTCGCGCTCGTTTGCACCATCGCCTCGGTGCTGGGCGGCCTTTTGGGCTATGCCATCGGCGCGGCCCTCTACGACACGCTTGGAGCCTGGCTGATCAAGGCCTATGGCTATGGCGATAGCTTCGAAGCGTTTCGCGACGCTTATGCCAAATGGGGTGCCTGGATCATCCTGATCAAGGGGCTCACGCCGATCCCCTACAAGATCGTGACCATCGCCTCGGGCTTTGCCGGCTATAGCCTGCCGATGTTCGTCTTGCTGTCTTGCATCACGCGGGGCGCCCGTTTCTTCATCGAGGCCGAGCTGTTGCGCATTTATGGCGAGCCGATCCGCGATTTCATCGAGCGCCGCCTCACGCTCGTGACCACCGGCTTCCTCGCGGCCATCGTCGGCGGCTTCCTTATCGCCAAATATGCGTTCTGAGATGGCGCCCAAACGCTCCGATGTGGTCTCGTCCGACAAGTTTGCCGGCGAGCTCATGCTCGTCGCCGCCGTCCTCTTTTCGATCGCGTTCGCAACGATTCTGATGGCGCATATCTTCGAGCGCTATGGGGGCTATCTGCCCTGCCATCTCTGCCTGCAGGAGCGCTACGCCTATTACTTCGCGGTGCCGGCAAGCGGCGTTGCCTTTTTCACCGCCCGCGCGGAGTCCTTCGGCATCACTCGCATCCTGCTGCTGGTCATCGCGCTTGGCTTCCTCATCAATGCCGGCCTCGGCGTCTATCACTCAGGCGTCGAATGGAAATGGTGGGCTGGACCCACCGAATGCTCTGGCGGCTCTGTCATCGAATGGGGGCCGGCCGGGCTTGCCCAGCAGCTCGGCACAACGAAAGTTATCGCCTGCGACGAGGCGCCGTGGCGCTTCCTCTGGCTCTCCTTCGCCGGATGGAACGCAGTGGTCTCGGCGTTGCTGGCCGGCCTCGCGGGGTGGGGTGCGGCTCAACGGCGCTGACTCCCCACACGCTACATCGTCATGCTTGGACGAAGACCCGGGCATCCAGGGTGACAGGCTCGGCGCAAGCTATCCTGGATTGCCGGGTCAAGCCCGGCAATGACGAGGTAGGGATGAATAGGGGTGAGGGTTTACGGATAGAGCTCGGTATACCAATAGATATAATCGAGCCAGCTCTCATGCAGATAGTTCGGCGGGAACAGCCGCCCATTGCGGTGGAGCTCGAACACCGTCGGCCGGTAGGGCTTCTGCGCCGGAAACATCTTGGCCTCGTTCGGCAGCTTGCCGCCCTTGCTTAGATTGCAGGGCGCGCAGGCCGCGACGACATTGTCCCAGCGCGTCAGGCCGCCGCGGGATCGCGGCACCAGATGATCGAAGGTCAGGTCCTGGCCCTCGCCGCAATATTGGCAGGTGAAGCGGTCGCGCAGGAACACATTGAACCGGGTGAAGGCGGGATAGAGCGCGGGACGGACATAGGTCTTGAGCGAGACCACGCTTGGCAGTTTCATCTCGAAACTGGGGGAGCGGACGCTTCTGTCATATTGGGAGACGATATTGACGCGGTCGAGGAAAACCGCCTTCACCGTGTCTTGCCAGCCCCAGAGGGAGAGAGGGTAATAGCTCAATGGCCGGTAGTCGGCGTTGAGCACGAGCGCGGGAAACGAGCTCGGCGAGGCGGATGCGGTGGCGACGTTCAAGGCGGTCAAATCCTTCAGCTCGCCCGTCGCACTCGGGTCACGCGGGGGCATACTATAGGGACGTGTCAGCTCTGTGAAGCACCCAAGATGCGGTAGATTCCGGCTGGAAAGGAGAGGTCATGAGCGAACCGGAGAAGGCTCTCGGAGGCCGAATCATTGCCGGTCTGCGCTGCCGCGATGCGGCGACGGCCATTGAGACGGTATCTGATCGGCGAGCGCTATTGAACAGCAGCAGCTGCCGCGAAGGCCTGCTTCAGAAAGGCGCCACCGAGCTTCAGACCGGTCGGGTCGATGCCGTGGCCGAGCCCTTGGGCCACGTGCCATTCCACGGGTAGGCCTGCTTGTGCGAGCTGCTCACGCGCAATCATCATGGCATCGACTGGGATCACCTCATCCATGTCGCCATGCACGAGCAGGATCGCGGGTCCGGCGACCGGCCGCTCGGGCAGGGCCTCGACGCCGGCTAGCGCGCCGGAATAGCCGACGATGGCGGCGAGTGCCGGATTGCGCCTAAGCCCAACCGCGAGCGCCATCATCGTCCCTTGGCTGAAGCCCACCAGCGCGAGCGCCCTTGACGGAAGACGCAAGCGCTCGAGCTCCGCGTTGAGGAATGCATCGAGCACCGGCTCCGCTTGCGCCACGCCGCGCGCCATCTCGCCAGGATCGCGGAAGGTGAGGTCGAACCATTGCCGGCCCATCGGCGCCATGCCGCATGCTTCCGGCGCGTGGGGCGAGACGAAGGCGGCATGGGGGAGGGCGCTTGCCCATTCCCGCCCCAAGCCGATCAGATCGTTGCCGTCGGCGCCATAGCCATGCAGGAAGACCACGAACTGTCGCGCCGGCCCGCCCGAGGCTGGCGCGAGGCGCGGTCCGTCGAGAAAGGGGCGTGCCATCACTACATTCGTCTCCTGCTTGCGGTGTCCTGACGCAGTTCGCTGGTCGGCGCAAGCGCGAGCCAACGGCAACAATAGCGGTCAGGCTGTCCGCGACGACGCTCCTTAGATTCGGCCCACGGCGTTCACTCGAACGCGCTGGCCCGCTGGTCCGAATGGTTCGCACCGAAGGCCACAACCTAAGGAGATTCGCACGAAGAAGCTCATCATCGCCCTCGCATTGGCCACCACCTTCGCGGCCCCCCCATGGCGCAGAATTTCACCAACGCATACTGCCAAACATGGCAGTAGGATCGTGTCCGGTTACCGCGCAAATTGCGTGACTAGGCAGGCACCCACGATCGTCATGCGGGTGCTTGCTTGACCACCTGAAAGGTCAGTCTGTCTCCTCCGCAACCGTGGCGTCACGGTCCGACATCCTCCTCGGGCAGCTTGTCGGGGGAATGGGCGTTGAGCTGGCCGTAATTCTCGATGCCGATGTCCTTGAGCAGGTTGAGCTGCGTCTCGAGATAATTGATGTGGCCCTCCTCGTCGGCAAGCAGCTCCTCGAACAGGTCCATGCTCACATAGTCTTCCTCTTTGCGGCAGCAAGCTCGCGCCTCCATGTAGAGGGCCCGCGCCCCGTACTCTGCCTTCAGGTCGCTTTCGAGTACCTCCTTGATGTTCTGTCCGATCATCAGCGGGTCGATGTGCTGCAGATTGGGGAAGCCCTCGAGGAAGATGATGCGCGTGATCAGCTTGTCGGCGTGATGCATCTCCTCGATGGATTCCTCACGCTCCTTCTTGGCAAGCCTGGTAAAGCCCCAATCGTCGAGCAGGCGGTAATGCAGCCAATATTGATTGACGGCGGTGAGCTCGCTGGTCAGCCCCTTGTTGAGATACTCGATGACCCGTGGATTTCCCTTCATGCGTCCGTCTCCTCTCAACCTCGATCTCGATCATGGCTTGTTCTGATGCGCGCGGCTAGGCCGTTTCCGCATAGGTAGAAGCACTTGCGGCTCAAGGCTCCTCCACTCCGCGTCGCGCGCCCGGGCCGGAAGCGCTCAGACCTTCCTCGTCATGGATGACCATAAGCTTGGAGACGAGCGGCAGGCAGCTGCCGCAGGAAGGCCGCTTGCCGAGATGGCGGTAGATCAGTCCTGGCGTCAGCACGACGAAAGGGTCCGCGGTGCGCAGGGCGTCGACAGCATCTTCCACGTCCTTGGCGGTGATGAGGTTGCAGGAGCAGACGATCATGCGGGCTCAGCGCTCGTCCTCGCGCGTCTTCCTGGTGAAGGGAGGGAATTCGTGGGCGCGGCCTTGGTGCGCCGGCGCAAGGCATAATAGGACCAGAGCAGTCGTGCGGCGACGCCGCGCCAAGGGCGCCAGGCTTCCGCAATCTCGTTCATCCGCAGAAGGTCCGGCCGCTCGTCGAGACCGAGCGCGTCCTTGACCGCATGTTGGAGCGCAAGATCCCCCGGTGACCAGGCGTCGGCCCGGGCCAAGGAGAACATGATGTAGATGTCGGCCGTCCAGGGACCGATGCCCTTGAGCGCGGTCAGCTCGGCATGGATAGTCTCGTCCGGGGCCTTGGCGAGAGCGTCAAGCCTCAGCGTGCCGTTGCTGATCACCTGAGCGGCGGTGCAAAGGGTGGTGATCTTGACGCGCGAAAGGCCGGCCCGGCGCAGATCCTCATCCGCGAGGGCGAGAAAATTTGCCGCGTCGAAGGGCCGCACGCCGGCTTGCAGCCGGCTCCAAATGGCATCGGCACTGGCAATCGAGAGCTGCTGACCGACGATGACGCAGGCGAGCCCCTCGAAGCCTTTGGGCCTCGCGCGAAGCGGCGGATCCCCGGCGACGGCGTGCACGTGCGCCAAATGCGGGCAGGCGCGGGTGAGCGCGGCCACACCTTCCCGAATATCGATCTCGCTTCCGATCCTGCGCATTGGCCTCTTGTAGCTGGTGGGCGCCTCAAAGCTAGACCTAGTCAGGTCAATTTAGCCGGTTTTTAAATGGTTCCTGCGAAAGTGGCGGCCCTTGGGGAAGCAGAATGGGCCGGATACATGCAACCGGAAGATTTCAGGCCGGACGCGCAGATAAGCCACGAGCTCCGCACCCCGATGGGCGCGGTCATCTCCATGTCGGAGCTGCTGCTGACAAGCCCGCTCGACGGCATGCAAAGGCGCTATGCCGAGACCCTGCAACAGTCGGCGCGCAGCCTGCTCACCGTGCTCAACGATATCCTCGATTTCTCCAAGCTCGAGGCCGGCCGATTCCAGCTCGAATACCCTGCCTTCGACCTGCATGACCTCGTCAAGAGCGCAGGCAGCGCCTTGCAGGCGCGAGCCGATGAGAAGTGCATATCGGCACGAGCTGCCCACGCTTCGTCAAGGGAGATGCGGGCCGCCTTCGCCAGATCCTCGCCAATCTGGTCAACAACGCGGTCAAGTTCACCCAGGAGGGCTCGGTGCATCTGCATGTCAACGCGAGAGAGAGCGACGACAAGCTCACGCTCCGTTTCGACGTCACGGATACTGGCATCGGTCTGAGCGAGGACCAGAAGGAGCGGCTATTCCAACCTTACGTGCAGGCCGATCGTGCCATGGCGAGCCAATATGGCGGCACTGGCCTCGGGCTTTCCATCGCGCGGCGGCTCGTCGAGCTGATGGGCGGCGAGATCGGCTGCGAGAGTATGCCCGGTCAAGGCAGCCTGTTTTGGTTCACCATTCCGGCCGAGCGTGCGATGCCGGCCGCGTACCAGGATCCTCAAAGCCCTGGCACCCTCTCCGGCCACGTCCTCGTGGTCGAGGACAATGCCGTGAACCGCATGCTGATCGGCGCCTATCTCGACGAGTTCGGCTTGACCTATGAAATTGTCGAAGGCGGCGCCGACTCGATCACGCGGCTTACGGCCAAAGCCTACGACCTCGTGCTCGTGGACATCAGATCTCGACGGCGTCGAGACGACCAAGCGCATTCGCAAGATGCACGGCGCCGCCGCCGAGGTGCCGATCGTCGCGCTGACCGCCCATGCGATGAAGGGCGATCGCGAAACCTATCTCGCCGCGGGCATGGATGGTTATGTCTCCAAGCCCATCCGCGGGCGCGAGCTCTTGGCGGCGCTTGCCCCCTATTTATCGCGCGAGGAAGAACGGGTTCATCCCAAACCAACTCGTCATGGCGGCGCAGTCCCGGGCAGCCACGGGTCTCTTGCGAGCTCTCAAAGTCGTGGATGGCCGGGCCAAGCCCGGCCATTCCTGTGTTGGTGATGACCGCGAGCGCTCTAGAGATTGTCCATCAGCACGCCGGCGACCAGGATCAAATAGGCGATCAGCAGAAGCCCTAGGCCGTAACTGGTGAAGAACGGCAACGGCACGATCATGCCGATAACGACCAGGATGGCGATGACAATGGAGACGAGGAAGGTCTCTCTCCGCGGTGCGCTTAAGTTGAAGTTCATGATGCCCCCTAATGGCATTGCTCGCCGCCTGACGCGGCAGGCGGCCGATTCGGCACTTTAGCCGGAAATGGGCAGGATGTGCCACGCAAGCCATCCGTGTCCCGCTGCGGGTGCCAGCAAATCCTCTGAAAGGGCCTATTTGCCGGGGCAGCCGGCGGAATCGCCCACGCGCGCCATGGGCTTGCCGTTGATGAAGACGCCCGAGGCGCCGGAGGCAATGCTCCCGCCGCACCCCGTGGCGCCCTGAACCGCGGCTGGCTTGCCGTTGATGAGGACATCCGGCGAGCCTTGGACGATAGTGCCCCCGGTGCCACCGGTCCCGCCGCAGCCCGCCGTGTCGCCTGCCCGTGCCGCTGCGTGGCCCTCCACCATGACGCTTTCGCTACCCGAGGTTATCGTACCTGAGCCGCAGCCTGGGTCAGCCGCCTCGGCGGGAAGAGGAGCAAGGGTAAGGGCTGCGCCGGCGAGCAGAGCTAAGCGCGTAAGCAGGCTCACGAGGTGACCCGCTCCCGGGCAAGCACCTTCGGCGGAGGCACCGCGAGCTCTTGCTCTTTCAGCTCGGCGGCCTTGCGGTCGACGAGCTTCACGATGCCGACCATGATGTCGTTGAGCTTGAAGTCCTTGGGCGTGTAGACGGCTGCGGCGCCGCACTGCTTCAAGACGTTCACGTCGTCGGCCGGGATGATGCCGCCGACCACGATCGGGACCTCGCCGAGCCCAGCCTCGCGCATGCGCTGCGCGACGTCGCGCACCAGCGCCACATGCGACCCGGACAGGATCGAGAGACCGAGCACATGCGCCTTCGCCTCACGCGCCTGGTCGACGATCTGGGCAGGTGTCAGCCTGATCCCGTCATAGACCACCTCCATGCCGCAATCCGTGGCGCGCACGGCAATCTGCTCGGCGCCGTTCGAATGTCCGTCGAGTCCCGGCTTGCCCACGACGAAGGTGAACCGCCGGCCGAGCTTCTCCGACGCATCGTCGACCAGGCGGCGCACCTCTTCCAGTCTCGCTGCGTCGGTCTGGTGGTGAGCGCCGATGCCGGTTGGCGCGCGATATTCGCCGAACACCTCGCGCAAGACCTGGCCCCATTCGCCGGTGGTCACGCCCGACTTGGCGGCCGCAATCGACGGCTCCATGATATTGCGGCCATCCGCCGCCGCCGATTTGAGCTCGATCAGCGCCTGCCGCACGGCCTTGTCGTCGCGCCCCTGGCGCCAGGCTTGCAGCGCCGCGACCTGCTCGATCTCGACGCTTTCAGGCACGGTGAGAATGCCATCGCCGCCTGCGGACAGCGGCGAGGGCTCCGTCTCGGTATAAGCATTGACGCCGACCAGCACCTGCTCGCTCGTCTCGATCGCCGCGACGCGCGCGGCATTCACCTCGATCAGCGCTTGCTTCATATAGTCGATGCAGGCAACCGCACCGCCCATCGCCTCGATGCGGGCAAGCTCGGCGCGGGCTTGCCGCTTCAGCTCATCCACCTTCTGCTCGATGACCTCGGAGCCGTCGAAGATGTCGTCATAGTCGAGAAGGTCCGTCTCGTAGGCCAAGATCTGCTGGAGCCGGAGCGACCATTGCTGGTCCCACGGCCGCGGCAGGCCAAGCGCCTCGTTCCAGGCCGGGAGCTGCACGGCGCGGGCGCGCGCTTTCTTCGACAGCGTCACCGCGAGCATGGAGAGCAGGATGCGGTAGACGTTGTTCTCCGGCTGCTGCTCGGTGAGCCCAAGCGAATTGACCTGCACCCCGTAGCGGAAGCGCCGGAGCGCGGGATCGGTCACGCCATAGCGGGCTTCCGCAATCTCGTCCCACAGATCGACGAAGGCGCGCATCTTGCACATCTCGGTGATGAAGCGCACGCCGGCATTGACGAAGAAGCTGATGCGGCCGAGCAGATGCGGGAACTCTTCCGCCGAGACTTCGCCGGATCGCCTGACCTCGTCGAGCACCGCCTCGGCGGTGGCGAGAGCGAAGGCAAGCTCCTGCGTCGGCGTCGCGCCCGCCTCCTGCAAATGATAGGAGCAGATATTGGTCGGGTTCCATTTCGGCATCTCGCGCGCCGTATAGACGATCACGTCCTTGATCAGCCTGAGCGAGGGCGACGGCGGGAACACATAGGTGCCGCGCGACAGATATTCTTTCAAGATGTCGTTCTGCACGGTGCCGGTAAGCTTCGAGCGGGCCGCGCCCTGCTCGTCGGCGAGCGCGACATAGAGTGCGAGCAGCCAAGGCGCCGTAGCATTGATGGTCATCGAGGTGTTCATCTCGGCGAGCGGAATGCCCTGCATCAGCGCGCGCATGTCGCCGAGATGCGAGATGGGGACGCCCACCTTGCCGACCTCGCCGCGGGCGAGGGGATGATCGGAATCGTAGCCCGTCTGCGTCGGCAGATCGAAGGCGACCGAGAGCCCGGTCTGGCCCTTGGCCAGATTCTGTCGATAAAGCTCGTTCGAGGCCTTCGCCGTCGAATGTCCCGCATAGGTGCGGAACATCCAGGGTTTGTCGCGCCTTGCTTTTCCGCTCATGGGATCGCCGATCAGTCTAATCGATCAAACATCGAAGCACGCCGGGGGCTTTAGGGCAACCGGAAGCCCTTGACTTGCGCCAAAGCGCTTTGGCGCTTCCGCGCGAGGGCATCGATTGGCACGGCATGGGTTAAGGGGCTCGTAAAGCGAAAGGCGGCACATTCCGGCATTGCCGGCGCCGCCAAAGTCTCCGCCAGCGCCGATGCTCATCGCGCCGCGACCGCCGCCTAATCCGCCGCCGAAGCCTCCGGCAACGCCGAGACTCATATCCCCATGTCCCCCGCCGCCACCACCGGCTTCCGCCGGAAGGGCGGCAAGCGCAAGCGCAGCCGTGGCCCAAAGGAGTGGTCTACGCTTCATGTCCATGTGTCGACTCCATGCTCGACCCTGCGTCTCTCCTGACGACCTCGTAGAAGCCACGCGTTCACTCTTTCGGAGCCGCAACGCCGCCTACGAAGCCGAGTTCCGGGTCAAGGATGGCGCACCCCCCTCGGCGTGGCGCGTCGCGCTTTTCACGAAGGGCACGACATGGTTAGGGCCGGTAAAGCGAAAGGCGGCGCCCCGGAAGGCGCCGCCTTGGCAAGACGCTCTTTCGCACTTGCCTATTCCATGCTGTGGGATGAGGGAAGCTTACCCTCCAACATGTCGGCCTTGCCGGCCTTGTTGGTCGCGCCTTGGCCCTCCGCGCTGTCCTCGACGCCCGTGCCAGGCTCGGTACCGGTCGAGGGGCCGCCGGCCTGAGAACCCGCGCCGGTCGCCGGCACATTGGCACTGCTCTTGTTGGTGACGCCTTCGCCTTGGGCGCTACCCTTGATGCCTGTGCCGCCCTGATCGGCTGAGTTCGTGCCCCGTTTGCTCATGCTGCTGGCGCCGCTCTGCGGCGTGGCAGGTGTATTGCGATTATCGGCCCCCTGGCCGGCCGCGCTGTTCTCCATGCCGCCGGTGCTCGGGACCGCATCTCCAGCAATGGTGATATCGCTTTTTGCGCCTGGCGCCTCCGCGGGCTCAGCGTTGGCGGCGGCGACGGCCAGAGCGAGCGCAAGCGCGCTGGCCGTGGTCAAAAGGGTTAAATGCGATCTCATTGGGGCACTCCTTAAGTCTAGGTTTGGGGGGAGCTTGAGCGCGACCGGGTTTTGGCTGGCATCCCTTGCGGTTCGCGCGACAGCACGGGATCAACGCGTCGCATCGGGCGTGGTTCCGGCAATAGGACCTTGGAGTACGTCTTTTGGGCCTGGGCAGCGGCCTTTGTTTTTGCTAACGCTCCTGCCTCGATCGGCATCGTTTTCTGTCGGGGGTGGTCGAAGGGCTTTTTGCTGCCGCTATTCAAGGCTTTCGCGCGTTTAACATGCCGCGCGCAAAGATGTTGCAGTCGCGAGATGGATCGCCGACAATTGCCGCAGTGCAAAAAGACCAGGTCGAGCGGACTTGGGGGACAAAACGGATGAATGAGATGTCATTGGCAGCAGTGTCTCCGCAGCTGGGCACGCCGAAAGACCTTTACCAGATCGGCGAGATCCCGCCGCTGGGTCACGTCCCGGCGAGCATGTATGCCTGGGCCATCCGCAAGGACCGGCATGGACCGCCGGATGAGGCCATGCAGGTCGAGGTGCTGCCGACTTGGCCGCTCGATTCCCACGAGGTGCTGGTGTTCGTGATGGCCGCCGGCGTTAATTACAACGGCGTGTGGGCGGCGCTCGGCAAGCCCATGTCCACGCTCGACGTGCACAAGAACCCCTATCATATCGCGGGCTCCGATGCGTCCGGCATTGTCTGGGCGGTCGGCTCCAAGGTGAAGCGCTGGAAGGTCGGCGACGAGGTCGTGGTCCATTGCAACCAGGATGACGGCGACGACGAGGAGTGTAACGGCGGCGACCCGATGTTCTCGCCGTCGCAGCGCATCTGGGGCTATGAGACGCCGGACGGCTCCTTCGCCCAGTTCGCCCGCGTGCAGGATCGCCAGCTCTTGGAGCGGCCGAAGCACCTCACCTGGGAAGAGGCCGCCTGCTACACGCTGACGCTCGCCACCTCCTACCGCATGTTATTCGGCCACAGGCCGCACACTCTGAAGCCCGGTCACAACGTGCTGGTCTGGGGCGCCTCCGGCGGTCTCGGCTCGATGGCCGTGCAGCTCTGCGCGACGGCGGGCGCGAATGCCATCGGCGTGGTCTCCGACGACGACAAGCGCGACTTCGTCATGGCGCTCGGCGCCAAGGGCGTGATCAACCGTAATAACTTCAAATGCTGGGGGCAGATGCCGACGGTCGGCACGTCCGAATATGACGTCTGGCTGAAGGAGACGCGCAGCTTCGGCAAGGCCATCTGGGACATCACCGGCAAGGGCATCAATGTTGACCTCGTGTTCGAGCATCCGGGCGAGGCGACCTTCCCGGTCTCCTGCTTCGTGGTGAAGCGCGGCGGCATGGTGGTGTTCTGCGCCGGCACGACCGGATACAATCTCACTATGGATGCCCGCTATGTCTGGATGCATCAGAAGCGCATCCAAGGTTCCCACTTCGCGCATCTCCTGCAGGCGAGCCAAGCCAACAAGCTCGTGGTTGAGCGGCGCATCGATCCCTGCATGTCCGAGGTGTTCCCTTGGGAGCAGATCCCCAAGGCGCATATGCGCATGCTGAACAATCAGCATCGCCCGGGCAACATGGCCGTGCTGGTCAACGCGCCTTGTACCGGACTTCGCACCTTCGAGGACGTGATCGAGGCGAGCCGCCAAATGCATGGCGGCTAGACTGGCCAGCCGGGCTTACGCGCGCGGGCTTCGCCCTTGCGATTTGAGGTTTGACTTTGGCGCTTTCGCGCGGTTCTTTCCTCGCGGACGCGAAATGCTATAGCACTTAAGGATGTCGACCGGTGACCGTCGCTAGCGAAAGCTTGGCCGACCTTCAGTCTAGCCACCTGTCAGAGCTCCTTCCCCTCTTAGAGTCCGCGGCAGAGGCCGCGACCACGCTCCGCGACCGGTCGATCGAGGCGGTGTCCGCCAAGGTCACGCACGACGGCAAGATCGATGGTGCGGCGCTCGAGCGCGAGCAGCACGCCGCCCACGGACTTGCCTGGATAGCGACCTATGTCGAGGCGCTCAGGCAGATCGCAAGCTATGCCCGCCGCATGGAGGAGGAGGGCCGTTTCGGCGAGATGGAGGCCCTGCTCGCGCAAATAGGCGCCGCCGAATATGTCGCGCAGCTGTTCGGCGGCGTGATGATGAGCCAGGGCGAGATCGCGCGGCTGCACGAGCTTGGCGTGGCGGAGAAGGATCACGCGGGCTTCCTCACGCTCGAGGTCCGGGCCCTCATCGCCGGCACCACGCCCGCCACTCGAGCGCGCGCCATCGAGCTGATCCGGGGCGCTCAAGGCGCCGCGAGTTTCGGCGATTCGGGCCTCGACGAGACGCTTTCAGCCATGCGCGAGGAGATGCGCCGCTTCGCCGAGGCAGAAATCATTCCGCACGCGCAAGGCTGGCATCTCAAGGACGAGTATGTGCCGTTGGAGCTGATCCGGGAAATGGCAGCGCTCGGCGTGTTCGCGCTCACTATTCCCGAGGATCATGGCGGGCTCGGGCTCGGCAAGGACGCCATGTGCGTGGTCTCAGAGGAGCTCTCGCGCGGCTATATCGGCGTGGGCTCGCTCGGCACGCGCTCGGAGATCGCGGCCGAGCTGGTCCTCAATGGTGGCACCGACGCTCAAAAGCAGGAATGGCTGCCTCGGATCGCCAGCGGCGAGGTGCTGCCGACGGCGGTGTTCACCGAGCCGAACACGGGCTCCGATCTCGCCTCGATCACCACCCGGGCGGTCAAGGACGGCGATGTCTGGCGCGTCACCGGGCAGAAGACCTGGATCACGCATGCGGCGCGCGCCGACCTCATGACGGTGCTCGCGCGCACGAATCCCAGCGAGAAGGGCTATCGCGGCCTCTCCATGTTCCTGGCGCCGAAGCCCCGCGGCACAGACCACGATCCCTTCCCGGCGCAAGGCATGACCGGCGGCGAGATCGAGGTGCTCGGCTATCGCGGCATGAAGGAATACGACATCTCCTTCGACGGCTTCGCCGTCCCGGCCGCCAATCTGCTCGGTGGCGTGGAGGGCCAGGGCTTCAAGCAGCTAATGCAGACCTTCGAGGCCGCGCGCATCCAGACCGCGGCTCGCGCCATCGGTGTCGCCCAGTCGGCGCTCGATCTCGGGCTTCGCTACGGCACCGAGCGCATCCAGTTCGGCAAGCCGATCGTCAGCTTCCCGCGCGTGGCCGACAAGCTCGTGATGATGGCGGCGGAAATTCTGCTCGCCCGCCAGCTCACCTATTTCGCCGCCCGCGAGAAGGACGCCGGACGGCGCTGCGATCTCGAGGCCGGCATGGCCAAGCTGCTCGCCGCGCGCGTCGCCTGGGCCGCCGCCGACAATGCGCTGCAGATCCATGGCGGCAATGGTTTTGCGCTCGAATATCCGGTTAGCCGCGTGCTCTGCGACGCCCGCATCCTGTCGATCTTCGAGGGCGCAGCCGAGATCCAGGCCCATGTCATCGCACGCCGCCTGCTTAAGGAATGAGCGGCAAAAAAAGCCAATTTGAAAAATGGAGGAAACGCATGCGTATGATGAAACTCGCCTTCGCAGCGATGGCGCTCGTCATGGCAACGAGCTCGGCCCATGCCATCGACGTCAAGAAACGGATCGCCGCCCCCGGGCAGCCGCCAGTGATCTGGGCGATCGCCGGAGACTTCTGCTCCATCAAGGACTGGCATCCGCTGGTGTCCGATTGCCAGGAAACAAAAGAGGGCGACGTAACCTTACGCACGCTCACGCTGAAGGATGGCGGCAAGATCAAGGAAAAGCTCCTTGAGTCCGATGATACTAGCTACAGCTATGAGATCGTCGAAAGCCCCTTACCGGTTAAGAATTACAAGGCGAAGCTCTGGGTTGAGGAGGACGAAAGAAACCCGGAGCGTACGACGATCTTTTGGGAAGCAAACTTCGATGCCAATGGCGCAAGCGACGACGACGCCAAAAAGAAGATCAGCGACATTTTCTTCGCCGGCCTGAAGGGCATCAAGCAAAAGGCCCTTGGACCCGAAAGGAGCGAACCCGGCGCCGAAGATAAGAACTAGCCATTGCACGGCTCGCTCTCCCGCGTCGCAAGCTCGCTGCTCTTACGAAATCGAGCCTTCCCTCGATGACGCTTCTGCGCACTCTATGAACGAGCAGTCGATTTTGATCACCGGCTGCTCGTCGGGTATCGGGCTTTGCGCCGCGCAGACACTGAAAGTCCGCGGTTGGAGAGTCTTCGCCACGGCGCGGAAGCCGGCAGACATTGCACGCCTGAAGGACGAGGAGGGGATCGAGAGTCTCTATCTCGATTATGCCGAGCCTCGGTCGATCGCTACTGCTGCCGACCATGTGCTTGCCGCCACCGAAGGCCGTCTCACCGCACTGTTCAATAATGGCGGCTACGGCCAGCCCGGCGCGGTCGAGGACCTCAAGCCTCACGTGCTCCGCGCCCAGTTCGAGGCGAATGTCTTCGGCTGGCACGACCTGACCTGCCGTGTCGTTCCGGCGATGCGGGCAAGGAGCGAGGGGCGGATCGTGTTCTGCTCCTCCGTGCTCGGGCTCATCGCGGCGCCCTATCGCGGCGCCTATTGTGCCTCGAAATTCGCGGTCGAGGCATTGGCCGACACTCTGCGCATCGAGCTTACCGGCACCGGCATCCACGTCTCGCTCATCGAGCCCGGGCCCATCGCCAGCCGCTTCGTGGAGCATGCGATCGAGGCTTACCGCCGCAATGTCGACCTCGAGGGCTCGCCCCATCGCGACATCTGTCGCGCCCGCATCGCCCGCATGGAGGAAGGCGGCAAGCAAACCTTCAAGCTTGGCCCCGAGGCGGTGGCCGCCAAGCTCGTGCATGCGCTGGAAAGTGTCAGGCCGAAGCCTCGCTACTACGTCACCTTGCCAACCTATGCCGTGGCATTATTTCGCCGCCTGCTCCCCATTCGTGGCCTCGACGCCGTCGCCAGGCGCAACTAGGATAGGGCCGCTCGAAACGCTCTCCTACCAAAGCGTTGAGTCGACAACAGAGCCCGCAACCAGCGAGGGAACGGTGATGCATGTGCTCGCTTACGCCATTCCGCTCGCGCTCGCGGCGGTCGCGACCGTGCTTCTGCTCGGCATGTGGAACATGTTGCGGGGCGGCAGCCCGAACCGGAGCCAGATGTTGATGCGCTGGCGCGTCGTGCTGCAATTCATCGCCCTTTGCCTGGTCATGGCCGCCATCTACTTCTCCGGGAAGTATTAGTGCCCTCTTCACGAAGGCTTGACCCACCTCCAGTCCCAGCTAGGCTAACCCTTCTATTGACGGAGTGACCCGCGTAGGACCTAGCGGGTGGGTGATGGTTGTTCTCAGCAAGATCTATACGCGCACCGGCGACGACGGCATGACCGCGCTTGGCTCCGGGCGCCGGGTGGCGAAATACGACCTTCGCGTCGAGGTCTATGGCACGCTTGACGAGACCAATGCCGCCATCGGCCTTGCCCGCCTGCATACGCGAGCCTCGGACGCAGGCCTCGACGCCATGCTCGCGCGCATTCAGAACGATCTGTTCGATCTCGGCGCCGAGCTCTGCTATCCCGACGAGACCAAGGATGCCCGCGGCCGCCTGTCCGTGACGGACGCCCAGGTGGAGCGGCTCGAGCGCGAGATCGACGAGCTGAACCGGGAGCTTGAGCCCTTGCGGTCCTTCGTGCTGCCCGGGGGCTCGCCGGCGGCGAGCTTTCTGCACCTGGCCCGCACGGTGTCGCGCCGTGCCGAGCGGCTCATGGTCGCGCTTGCCGCAAGGCCGAACGAGCCAGTCGGTCCGCCCGCTTTGCGCTATATCAACCGGCTGTCGGATTTCCTGTTCGTCACGGCACGCTTTGCCAACGACAAGGGAACGACCGATGTGCTGTGGGTCCGGGGTCAGAACCGATAGTAAGGCGCGCGTGCCCTAGTGTTCATCCCTCTCCACGACACCAATCCACTGAAAAGCATCGACTATCAGTATGTGACGGTGTCGTTGATAGTCCTCAACATCGCCATCTATGTGATCTTTCAGACCGGCTGGGTCGTTCCCCTCGACGAGGAGAACCTGGCGGCTTTCGCCGTGATCCCGGCCGAGCTGATGGGCCATGCCTTAGGCGATCAGTCGATCGTCGTGCCCTTCGCGGTGCCCGAGCGCCTCACCCTCGTCACCTATATGTTCCTGCACGGCAGCTGGATCCATCTGATCGGCAACATGCTGTTCCTCTGGGTCTTCGGCGACAACGTCGAGGACGCCATGGGCCATCTCCGCTTTATCATGTTCTATCTGATGTGCGGAATCTTCGCGGCCGTGGTGCATTCATGGATGATACCGAACTCCGATTTGCCGCTGATCGGAGCGAGCGGGGCCGTGGCCGGCATCATTTCGGCCTATCTGATCCTGCATCCCAAGGTGAAGGTCTGGGTGCTCGCGCTGTGGCGCATCCCGATCAAGATCACGGCCTATTGGGCGCTCGGCTTCTGGATTCTGGCGCAGTTTGTGAACCTCGCATTTGACGCCGAGGAGAGCGTCGCCTGGGGCGCCCATATTGGCGGGCTGGTGGCCGGAGCTGTGCTGATTCTGTTTATGCGGCGGCGCGGTGTACGGCTCTTCGACCGAACCGGGGGAGGGGCCTGAAGGGCTCCCGGAATCCCTAGCAACCATTGACTTGCGAGGTTGCCGGCAGTACCGTCCGGGCCATTTCGCACTTGCGAGATAGCGTGCTAAGTGCGCCCGGGGGGAGATCAAGCAAGTGCGGGAAAGAACAGCCGCATGAAAATTCTCGTTCCTGTGAAGCGTGTCGTCGATTTCAACGTCAAGGTCCGTGTCAAGTCAGACGGTAGCGGGGTTGACCTTGCCAACATCAAGATGTCGATGAATCCGTTCGACGAGATCGCCGTCGAGGAAGCCGTCCGCATCAAGGAGCGGGGGCAGGCCGACATGGTCATCGCCGTCTCGATTGGGACGTTCAAGTCGCAGGATACGCTCCGGACCGCGCTCGCCATGGGCGCCGACCGCGCCATATTGGTCAAGACCGACGCGCTCGTGGAGCCGCTGGGCGTTGCCAAGGTGCTGAAGCGCGTGGTCGAGAACGAAGGCGCGGATCTCGTCATCATGGGCAAACAGGCGATCGACGACGACTGCAATCAGTCCGGTCAAATGCTCGCCGGCCTGCTCGGCTGGCCGCAAGGGACGTTCGCCTCGAAGATCGAATTCACGGAAGACAAGATCAGGGTGGTGCGCGAGGTGGACGGTGGGCTCGAGACCCTGCTGCTATTGGCTCCTGCGGTCATCACCACCGATCTGCGTCTCAACGAGCCGCGCTATGCGTCGCTGCCCAACATCATGAAGGCGAAGAAGAAGCCGATCGACGAGACCACGCCGGAGGCGCTCGGGGTCGACATCGCGCCCAGGCTGAACGTGCTCGGGGTCGCCGAGCCCAAGGGCCGAGAGGCGGGCATCAGGGTCGATAGCGTCGCCAGTCTCATCGACAAATTGAAGAACGAGGCGGGGGTGCTGTAGATGGCGGTCCTGCTGCTCGCGGAACACGATAATAAAAGTCTGGCGCCGGCAACCGCCAAGGCGCTCGCCGCCGCGGAAAGGTTCGGCGGCGAGGTCGATATTCTCGTTGCGGGCGAGGGTGCTCGCGGCGTCGCCGAAGCGGCGGCCAAGCTCGCAGGCGTGCGCAAGGTCCTGCTCGCCGACGCGCCCCAGTTGCAGCAACGTCTGGCTGAAGACGTGGCGAACCTGATCCTGCCGCTGATGCAAGGCTATGACGTGCTGCTCGCCCCGGCCACGACCATGGGCAAGAATGTCGCCCCCCGCGTGGCGGCGCTGCTCGATGTGGCCCAAATCTCCGACATCGTCGAGGTTAAGGCGCCGGACATATTCGTCCGCCCCATCTACGCCGGCAACGCGCTGGAGACCGTGCAGCCCAGCGACAAGAAGATCGTGGCCACGGTTCGGGTCACGGCCTTCTCCTCCGCGGGTGAAGGCGGAAGCGCCGCGATCGAGACGATCGAGGCGCCGGCGCCGCTCGGCCTCGCCAGCTTCGAGGGTAGCGAGATCAGCGCGAGCGAGCGGCCCGAACTCACCGCCGCCCGTATCGTGGTCTCGGGGGGGCGCGGCATGCAGTCAGGCGACAATTTCAAGAGCCTGCTCGAGCCGCTCGCCGATCGTCTGGGCGCGGCGGTCGGGGCAAGCCGCGCCGCCGTCGACGCGGGCTACATGCCGAACGATCACCAGGTCGGTCAGACCGGCAAGGTGGTTGCGCCCGAGCTTTACATCGCCGTCGGCATCTCCGGCGCCATCCAGCATCTCGCCGGCATGAAGGATTCCAAGGTGATCGTCGCGATTAACAAGGACGCCGAGGCGCCGATTTTTCAGGTCGCCGACTATGGCCTCGTCGGCGATCTGTTCACGGTCCTGCCTGAGCTCGATGCCGAGCTCAAAAAGGCAGGCTATTGAGCCAGCGGATATAAGAGGAATGACGATGGACGACATAGTTCAAGGCGCACAGCGTATCCTCGCCGATCCAGTCTCACCGCAGGAGAATGAAATGCAGCCCATTCGCAAGATCGGGATCATCGGCACCGGGCAAATGGGGAACGGCATCGCCCACGTGGTCGCCCTTTCAGGCTACGATGTGATGCTCAACGATCTCGCCAAAGAGAAGGTGGATAAGGCGCTGGAGATCATCAACAACAATCTCACCCGCCAGGTCGCCTCAGGCAAGATCAGCGATGAGGATCGGCAGCAGGCCCTGGCGCGCATCAGCTATGCGGAGTCCTTTGCTGGCTTCGCCGATGCCGATCTCGTGATCGAAGCGGCAACCGAGGATGAGACGGTGAAGCGCAAGATTTTCGTGGCGCTTTGTCAATTCCTCAAGCCGGAGGCCATCGTCGCCACCAACACCTCGTCGATCTCGATCACCAGGCTCGCCGCTGCCACCGATCGGCCGGAGCGATTCATCGGCCTGCATTTTATGAACCCGGTTCCGGTGATGGAGCTCGTCGAGATGATCCGCGGCATCGCCACTGAGGACGTCACCTTCGGCCGCGCCAAGGATTTCGTGGAGAGCCTCGGCAAGACCACCGCCGTCTCGGAGGACTTCCCGGCATTCATGGTCAACCGCGTGCTGTTGCCGATGATCAACGAGGCGGTCTACACGCTTTATGAGGGCGTCGGCTCGGTCGATGCGATCGACACGGCGATGCGGCTCGGCGCCCACCACCCGATGGGCCCACTCCAGCTTGCCGACTTCATCGGGCTCGATACCTGCCTCTCGATCATGCAGGTGCTGTATGAGGGGCTCGCCGATTCAAAATATCGCCCCTGTCCGCTGCTCGTGAAATATGTCGAGGCCGGCTGGCTCGGCCGCAAGACGAAGCGCGGCTTCTACGACTATCGCGGCGAGAAGCCCATGCCTACCCGCTAGGGGACGCGTCCCGCGCTCTAAGCCCGCGGCCCGCGCTCTCCCCCTAGACGTTGGTGTCGCCTGGGAAGGTCCCGTCCGGGTGCGGGCACTTCACCCGCTTCACATACCAGCCGGGATGGGTCTGTTCCCAATGGGCGGTTTCGCTCATCGCCATGCGCGAGCAGACATAGGGATTCGAGAAGTCGGGAAGCTGCCGCGCCCCTTCCTCCGCCGTCTGATCGTCCATCGGGACGATCTCGTTGCGGCAAGTCGCGTCGTCGAGCTTGACGCCGTCGACGGGAAAGCCGTTCACGTCCAACGGCCCCTGATTGGCGAGCGCGTGGCAAACCACGAACATGAGTGCGGTGGGTGTCATCGGCACTCCGTCGTCGAGACTCTACAGCGATCGTCTGCGTCGATTGCCATAGCGAGGCGCTCGTCCCCCCCGAGACGCGGCCAATGAATATGGAGCCAATGGCGCCGGGAAACCAGCCTCGATGAGCCAAGGCACCGTTCATTTATTGGTGACCCTTCCCGGGCTGGGAGTCGGCGCAATCGCGGCAGTTATGCCGGCTACCTTTGAGGCATCCGCAAAAGGTCAGTTTTTCGGGCTGACGCCAAGGTTCGCTTGCCAAGAATTTTGAGGACGCCGGCGGAACCCATGGCCCGCTTGCGAGTTGAGGGTTATGGGGAACGGGGGGCTTCTCATCATTTTGACGTCCAAGTCTTGCATGGGGCAGCTGCCGAGCTGCGCTGATGAGGGTTGGTATGGCTGCGGACACATCTCAACATTCCGTTCGCGCGCAAAATTCGAGCACGCCCGGACCCTCGACAATCGGCGAGGACCTGATGATTACCGGCAATGTGACATCGAAGGGCGAGCTCCATATTGATGGTCGCATTCAAGGCGATGTTCATTGCGCTTCGCTGGTTCTCGGCGAGAATTCCCAGATCGAAGGCAATGTGATCGCTGAGGACGTCGTGATCCGTGGCCGCCTTATTGGCTCGGTGCGAGGGGTCCGGGTGATGTTGCAATCTACCGCTCATGTCGAAGGCAACGTGCTCCATAAAGATCTGGCCATGGAGCAAGGAGCATATTTCGAAGGCGAGTCGCGTCGCTCCACGGATCCGGTGTCTGCTGACCGAACAACACAAGAGGATCAGGTTGCGACTAAGCCGCAACGGGTTGCCGAACGTAGTGAAAGGCGAAGAGATAAACCGTCAACGACCTTTGTCCGATCCCTGCACGGGTCGGATTAGCATCTAAATCAGACACTGTTTGCGTAGGAGAGAACCCATGTTTGCATCGAGGCGCCGAGGAACGGTTATTGCCAAGGGACTCAAAATTGTGGGGAGCGTCACCGCGGAGGGCTTGGTCGAGGTCAACGGTCAGATAGAAGGCGAGTTGCATTGCACTTCGCTCATGATCTCCCGCGGGGCTCATGTGACCGGAACGATTGCAGCCGAGCGAGTGGTCGTGGACGGGAAAGTCGAAGGTCCGATTCATGGCGGGGAGGTTGTTTTGAAGTCGCAGGCGCATGTCGTTGGCGATATTCAGCACCAATCGCTTGCCATTGAGAGCGGTGCTTACTTTGAGGGCCGCTCGATGCAAACTCGAGGCGCAAATGGGCGGGAGCCCGAGAGAGTGGGCCGGAAGTCGCTCCGGGAAATTGCGCACAAAGACCGCGAGGTCGTTCCTGCGGCCGGCTGAGCCTGCTCCCGATATTCGCTAGGGGGTTTGCATAAATTGTATTGGTGACCCCGACAGGATTCGAACCTGTGACCCTCAGATTCGGAATCCGAGCTACAATAATAGACGGGCAGTTACTGGCACGATGTCTAACAAACTAGCTGGGGCAGCGCGTCTCAGCTAGCGCGGGATGCGACGAGGAACGGTGGTCCGCGGTTCCAAGGGTGCCAGAGACGTGAAAGCGTTTTCGTGATCTCTGCGGCACGAGGCCGAGGTTACCCAGCGTAGCACACCCTTATTGCCGCCGACAGGCGCGTTCCGTGTGAGAATCAGAGAGTTTCGGTTGGCCCGACAAGACGCCTGACAAAGTTCACCGGTGAACTGGTCAGAGAGGGGGCTTATAGACCTCTGGTCGCCGACCGAAGTCGAGCGCCATGATCAGCGGATGGCGCCAAAGAGAGCCACGCCCACCTCTTCCACTTTCCGCTTGTGGGGGTAGAGCCGACATGTTTGGCACATAACTGCTTAGTCCGGCTTTGACCCAAAGCAGACGTAAACGACTTTAGATGGTCACTGCCTAGTCGGGTTTACGGTCAGGCGCGGTTCCAAAACTTGAACCGCCGCCAACCGCAAAACGCGCGGGTTCGGGGACTATGAATTGGGCTTTCGCCAATGCGGCGAAGACCCACTCCTTGTGGACCAATTCGTCAAAGGTGCCGCTTTCGACGATGCGGCCCTGCTCGAACACAAGGATGCGGGTGGCATTGCGCACCGTTGCGAGCCGGTGCGCGATCACGAAGGTGGTTCGGCCCTTCATTACCTCGTTGAGCGCGGCGTTCACCTGCCTCTCGGTCGTCGCATCAAGTGCACTCGTGGCTTCGTCGAGGATCAAGATCGGCGGATTTTTCAGAAGTGCGCGCGCGATCGAGAGCCGTTGGCGCTCACCGCCGGACAGGGCGCGTCCGCGTTCCCCAACGATGGCGCTCAGTCCGCCTTCGTGGGCTTTGCGTATATCCTCGTCCGTGGCATCGCGATTGCCGACGCGTAGGTTCTCCGCGATTGATCAATTGAAAAGCAGCGGCTCTTGGAAAATAACACCGACATTGCGCCGAAGGCTCGTAAGCTTGATGTCACGGATGTCGCGGCCGTCGATCTTCACTTTGCCCGACTTTGGGTCATAAACGCGATAGAGAAGCGCGAGTGCCGTCGATTTGCCGGCGCCGCTCGCGCCGACGGGTGCGATCGCAGCCCGATCCGCCTGACAGGACCGAGCTTCTCCAACTTCGGGCTA
>Ga0116220_10000241_pt1 | contig 22618 bp, 22 predicted proteins | sample Sb_taG_10_FD_88967 | JGI IMG/M metagenome (GOLD analysis project Ga0116220, IMG submission 88967) | Peat soil microbial communities from Weissenstadt, Germany - Sb_50d_7_NC metaG | ecosystem: Environmental > Terrestrial > Soil > Wetlands > Peat | place: Germany: Weissenstadt | collected 2010-09-21
CAAGCGAAGCAGGCGCTCGCTCAAGCCGTTGGCGCGGCATCAGAGTGCAGGCGCGCCCAGATTTCGCGCTTGGCCAGGAACATGATCACGGCAAAGACGAGGAGGAAGGACATCACTCGGGCGCCGAGCTGATGCCGCTCCTCGAGCTTTGGCTCCGCCGCCCACATCAGATAGGCGGAGACGTCCCTCGCATAATTGTCGAGCGTCGGCTTGGTGCCGTCCGTATAGCTGACGATGCCGTCGCTCAGCGCGGGCGGCATGGCAATCTGGTGCCCGGGGAATGCGATGTTGTAGTGCATTCCAGGCGCGAGCTCGAAACCCGGCGGCGTTTGGCGGTAGCCGGTGAGCAGCGCATAGATATAGTCGGGCCCGCCGGGTCTTGCCTTGGCGATCACCGAGAGATCCGGCGGAAGCGCGCCGTTGTTTGCGGCGCGTGCAGCTTCCGGATTCGGGAAGGGCGAGCGGAAGCGGTCGGACGGCCGCCCCGGGCGCTGATACATCTCGCCCTTGTCGTTCGGGCCATCGGTCACCTGGACCTGGCCGGCGAGAGCATCGACCGCGTCGGACGGGAACTGCGGACCGCCGCTCTCACCCAGATTGCGGTAGGAGAGAAGCCGCATCGAATGGCAGTTCGAGCAAACCTCCTTATAGACCTGGTAGCCGCGTTGGAGCTGGGCGTTGTCGAAGCTCCCGAACGCCCCGGTGAAGCTCCAGCTCTGAGATGGAATCGAAGGCTCCTCCTGGATGCTCTGCTCGGCCGCGGCCTTCGACTCGTCGGCAGCAACGCCGGGACTCGCGTGAACGGCAAGAGCCAGCAGAAGCCCCAGGGCGAGAGCCAAAGCGGGTGACGGCGCCTTGGTCATAGCACCGCTTCCCGCTCGCGCCTCAGCGGAGCGGGCTCCGATGATGCGGCGGGCGCCGGCTCCGGCCCCAGCACCGGTTCGGTGATGCTGCCGGGGAGCGCCAATGGCTTCTCGATCAGCCCGACCACCGGCATAACCAGGAGGAAGAAGAGGAAATAATAGGCGGTGAAGAAGCGCCCTAGCACGAGATAGATGCCTTCCGGCGGCTGGGAGCCGAGATAGCCGAGCACGACGCAGGTGATCACGAACGCCCAGAAGAACCATTTGTAGATCGGCCGGTAGCTCGTGGAGCGTACCCGCGAGGTGTCAAGCCAAGGCACGAAGAACAGCACGACGACCGCGCCCATCAGCGCCGCGACGCCAAACAGCTTGTTCGGAATAGCGCGCAAGATCGCGTAGAAGGGCAGGAAATACCATTCCGGCACGATGTGCTGCGGCGTCTGCAGCGGGTTCGCTGGAATGTAGTTATCGGGATGGCCGAGATAATTCGGCCCGTAAAAGACGAAGCCGGCAAACAGCAGGGCGAAGAGCACGAGCGCGAAGCCATCCTTGATCGTGTAGTAGGGATGGAACGGCACCGTGTCGCGCGCGCTCTTGACGTCGATCCCGGTTGGATTGTTGTTGCCGGGAAGGTGCAGCGCCCAGATATGCAGCACCACGACGCCGGCGATCACGAACGGGAAGAGGTAGTGCAGGCTGTAAAGCCGCGTCAGCGTCGGACCACCGACGGCAAAGCCGCCCCAGATCCACTGCACGAGCCGCGTGCCGAGACCTGGGATCACCGCGTCGAGCGAAGAGAAGAGATTGGTGATCACCGTCACCGCCCAGAAGCTCATCTGCCCCCAAACCAGTGAGTAACCCATGAAGGCGGTGGCGATCATCAGCAGGAGGATGAGCACGCCGAGGATCCACAACACCTCGCGCGGAGCCTTGTACGAGCCGTAATAGAGGCCGCGGAAGGTATGGATATAGGCGGCGAGGAAGAACATCGAGGCGCCGACTTCGTGGGTGTAGCGCAGCAGCCAACCCCAATTCACGTCGCGCATGATGTGCTCGACGCTATCGAAGGCTCCCTCCGCTGTCGGCACGTAATGCATGGCGAGCACGACGCCGGTCGCGATCTGCGAGACGAGCATGAAGGTGAGGATGCCGCCGAAGGTCCACCAGTAATTCAGATTGCGCGGCGTGGGAAAGGTGATGAACTGGTCATACATCACCCGCGGGATCGGCAACCGCGCGTCGAGCCAGCGGCTGACGCCGTTTGCCGGTTGGTAAGTGGAGGGGCGCGCCATCGGTCCTCAGCTCAGCCGATCTTGACCTTGGTGTCGGAGATAAAGGCATAAGGCGGGATCGCCAGGTTCTGCGGCGCTGGCCCTTTGCGTATCCGCCCGGCGCTGTCGTATTGCGAGCCGTGGCAGGGACAGAACCAGCCATCGTATTCGCCCTTGGGATCCCCGACCGCCTGTCCCTTCGGAATGCAGCCGAGATGGGTGCAGATGCCGATCATCACGAGCCAGGGCTCGCGGTCCTTGGTGGTCCGGTTCTCGTCGGTCGCCGGCGCATAGTCATCGAGATTGGCGTTTCGGGCGAGCGGGTCCGGAAGGTCATCGACCGGGATGGCCTTTGCCTCTGCAATCTCCTTATCAGTGCGATGGCGGATGAAAATCGGCTTGCCGCGCCACATCACCGTGATCGCCTGACCCTTTTCGACATGGGCGAGATCGACCTCGGTGGTCGCTTGCGACAGCGCCGACTGGTCCGGGTTCATCTGATCGAGCAGCGGCCAAAGCGCGACTCCAGCGCCGACAGCGGCAAAGCCGCCAGCCGCGATCAGGATCACATCGCGCCGCGACGGCTCATCGCCATCAGCAAGCGGCACATCAATGGGCGTTGCGTGTGTGCTGTCAGCCACTCCCCAAGGCTCCTAAGGCTTGCCAATGTCGCAACATGTGTTCAGCCAAGCGCGCAAAGCCCTATCTCCGTCCGGCCTTAAGGGGCCGGGCCTCGACATATTGCGCCTTGAACTTATACCTCTCCTTTGCCGGCCGAGGCTGCGACCGGCATGGCTCCTTGTTGCTTTCTTGCATCAGCTTCCCGCCTTGTCCAGAACCGCGCCCTGGGCAAATTGGCGCACACGCTATGTCAATCCTGCGACTGTCATGGAATGAGGTTTCCGGGACCTTGATCCCGGTCAAGGCCGGGCTTGACCCTGCGCCCCATTCCAGCAACCTCTAATGGCAAAGCACATCGGCGCGGATGCGCTGGCCGGACAAGGGGCGAATGCAGCTCGAAGCCATGACGCAAGCAAGGCCAAAGCCGACCAGAGATAGGAAACAGCCGGAGTCATTCGCGTCGCTCGAGGCGCGAAAGGGGCGCGCGCGGGCTTGGTTCGAGAACCTGCAGGATGGCATCTGCTCGGCGCTCGAGGCGATCGAGGACGAGGCGGAGCGGCTCCCTCTTTATGCGGGCTGCCCGGCCGGCCGCTTCACCCGCACGCCCTGGACGCGGAGCGAGCAGGACGCCGAAGGCGGCGGGGGGGTGGTGTCGCTGATGTCCGGCCACGTGTTCGAGAAGGTCGGCTGCCACACCTCCACGGTGCATGGGAGCTTCGCCCCGGAATTCGCCAGCCAGATCCCCGGCGCAGACAAGAACCCGCGCTTCTGGGCCTCCGGCGTTTCCTTCATTGCCCACCCGGTGAACCCGAACGCGCCCACCGCCCATATGAACACGCGACTGGTGATGACGACCAGGGGCTGGTTCGGCGGCGGCGGCGACTTGACGCCGGTGCTCTCGCGGCGACGGAGCCAAGAAGACAAAGATTCGAAGGACTTCCACGCCGCGATGCGAGCGGCTTGCGAAGGACAGCCATCGGCCGACTATCCGCGCTTCAAGACCTGGTGCGATGACTATTTCTATCTGCCGCACCGGAAGGAGATGCGGGGCATCAGCGGCATCTTCTACGACTATCTCGACAGTGGCGACTTCGAGGCCGATTTCGCCTTCACCCAAAGCGTGGGCCGGGCCTTTCTCGGCATCTATCCCGAGATCGTCCGCCGCAATATGGGCCTCCCCTGGACCGACGCCGACCGCGAGGAGCAGCTGATCCGGCGCGGGCGCTATGTGGAGTTTAACCTGCTCTACGACCGCGGCACGATTTTCGGGCTGAAAACCGGCGGCAATGTCGAGGCGATCCTGTCCTCCCTGCCGCCACTGGTCATGTGGCCTTAGGCCCTTTCCTCACTCCCGGATGCCGCCATACATCAGCGGCGGCGTTGCCGACATCCCGACGCGCGTCTGGATCACCGGCACGTCAGTGATGAGCTGCGCGATGAGGATGCAGAGTGCGGTGGCGAGCAGCAGGAGCACGATCTTCCGCATGACGACCTCCGAGGATTTGGGCCGGCGCGAATGCGCGTGACGTGCTGTCCTCGTAAGTCCCCGCCGCTGAACCGAAGCTGAGACGCCCGTTCATCTGCGGTTTGGTTTTCACCCTCTTTCATGCGAAGCTCTCGCGTTCGAACCTAAGGGGGCCGGGTTCGCCGCATCGACACGCTGAAAGCCGCCTTTTGCGGGCAGCGTTAGGGAGCCGTTCGCTCGTGGCCCGCTCGTTCGACTACAATGCGCCAGCGGAGCTGTTCGCTCCCAAAGGCCGGCCGGGAATGCGCCAGCCCGTGGCCTATCGCCGGTTCCCAAGCGCCGCGGCCGCAATTCGCTTCGCCGTCGAAGAGTTGTCGCAGGCGGGACTTGCCGCCGCCGTGCTCGAGGTCAACGAGAACCGGTTCGACCATGTCGGCATCCGCCAGCTTTATGATGATGCGGCCTATCCCTTGCGGCGGCGCGCGGCGCGCTGAGGCGAGTCTTGGCCAAGGCGATCCTCGCCCAAGCCGATTCTCGGCGAGCGGTTTCTCGCCGAGCCGAATCTCGGGAACCGAGTCTCGGGAAGCGAGTCTCGCCGAGCCGATTTTGGCTTGCCAATAGAGTGGCTTCTGCTCATACTCACCCTACCGGGCGCTCAAGGCTTTGGGCGCGGACTTGGACTGACGGCAAAGTGACCTCGCGCCGGATACGTGCACGACACCCTTTCCTGAAATCTCAAGACGCCAGGGGACCTTTGTGGGTCCGCGGCCCGTTGTTTGAAACTCGAACGGGAAAGGATTTCCCTCATGGCTCGTGTCAATGGCACTGTGAAGTTCTTCAATCATTCGCGCGGCTTCGGCTTTATCTCGCCTGAGGATGGCGGCAAGGACGTGTTCGTGCACGCCTCTGCACTCGAGCGTTCCGGCGTGCCGGCCCTCAACGAGGGCGACAAGGTCTCCTTCGAGATCGAGGACGATCGCCGCGGTCGCGGCAAGCAGGCCGCGAACGTTCAGCTCGCCTAGAATTCAGCGCGCAACACGCGACCCGCGCAACGCGCGATTAGCGATCGATCACCGCCGGGCTTCGTGCCCGGCGGTTTTTTGTTGTTTTGGTCCCAGCCCCGAAGCGATGCTTAACCCGCGATTCATTTTGCCGGCCCTATTTTGCCGTAAAGGGGCAGTTAACTCTCCCTCCCAAACCCTGACGAATCGCTAGAGCGCCCGCATGCGCGCGTGCGGGCGCTCTAGCCAAGGAACAGTGCTCTATGACGAGGACAAATCTGAGGGCCCTTACGGTTGCGGCTCTGATCGGTCTCGGCGCCCTCTCGCTGCCGGCAACGGCTCAGGCCGGTTACTGGGGCGGCCATGGATATTGGGGCGGTGGCCCCGGTTATTGGGGCGCGGGCCTAGTCGGCCTGGGCGTCGGCGCCGCCATCGGCAGCGCCCTTGCGGCCCCGGTCTATGTTGGGCCGCCTTATGCAGGGCCTCCGCCACCGCCCGCCGTCGCCTATAACCCGGCCGGTTACGGCCCAGGGGCTTATGGACCGCCGGCATGGACGCCCGAATGGTACACCTATTGTGCCCAGCGCTACCGCAGCTTCAATTCGCATACGGGCTATTTTACTGGCCATGACGGCCAGCCCTATTTCTGCCAATAGCGCATAAGGCGAGCAGTTCCGGAGCCTCTCGGGCCAACCAGAGCCGGTCCGGCAGGCTTTTTGAATCTGGGCCGAATTTCCGGCTCCGGCGCGCCTGACGCCGTCGAGCCTCCCCTCTCTTCACCCCGCAGCGCCTGGCCCGTCCGGGGCCACGCTTTGACGCAGCGTTTACCCCTGCGGCAACTAGGCCTAGTTCCGACCGACATTGCGTCTTGAGCGCGCAGCTCATGCAGCGCAAAATTAAGTGTTTCCGGGGCTGAGTCCGAAAGACGAAGTCTGCGCCCGCTTGGGCGGAGGCTGGTGGCGAGCAAGAAGACGAGACTGAAGGGCTCGAAAGAAATGACCACGGCGACCGCCGAAGGGCCCGCAGCCCAGGCCCCGCGCGACATTCCGAATGCCCCTGCCGACCGTCAGGCCCTCGGCCTGGTGAAGCCTTATCTCGGCATGGTCGCCTGGCCGACCGTGTTCCTCGCCCTCGGTATCGTCTCGGCCTTCGCGCTCGTCACCGCGCTCGCCACCATGTGCGTCATCCCGCTCTGGCTCGGGATGATCTTCAACACGCTCATCCTCTATGCCGACCAGACGCCACTGCACGAGGCCTGCCACGGCAACATCGCCGGCAAGGACTCCAAATGGCTCTGGATGAACCATCTCGTGGGCTATGTGTGCGGGACGATCCTGCTGCATGAGTACAAGGCCTTCCGCTACATGCACCTCGCGCACCATCGCGACACCAACGATCCGGAGATCGATCCCGATCATTGGGTGGCGGTGAAGAACCCGTTCCTCGTGCTCTTCCGCTGCCTCACCATCGTCTACTGGTACCACCAGTATTTCTGGAAGCACATCGCCTTCCACGCGCACGTCCCGGGCATGCGTCCGCTCACCATCCACATCGTCGCCATGTACACGATCGTCTACTCGATCGCCTTCTGGCTGTCGGTGTTCGGGTGGTGGCGCGAGGTGCTGGCGCTGTGGCTCGTGCCGCACATCCTAGCCTCGGCGCTCATCATCTATTTCTTCGCCTATCTCACCCATATGCCGCATCAGGTGCATGAGCGCTATCGCGACACCAACATATTCTGGGTGAAGGGCAAGATCCTCGAGCCGGTGGCAAACTGGCTCTACATGTTCCAGAACTTCCACCTGATCCATCACCTCTTCCCGCGGGTGCCCTTCTATCTCTATCCAAAGGCCTTCCGGAAGCTGAAGCCGGTGCTCGATCAGGAGCGCGCCCACATCTACGAATTCGGGCATTAGCGGCAAGCCTCTACCTTCCCATTCCACTCGTCATGCCCGGCCTTGTGCCGGGCATCCACGAACTTGCCCGTCGCTAAACGTGGATGGCCGGAACAAGCCCGGCCATGACTAAGAAAGAAGCTTGGATCGCGGTTGATATCAGTGCAGCCGGAGCTCACCCGCGACGAAGCTGAACTCTTGTGGCGCGATCAGCCGCCGATGCGCGACCCGGACGCGATAGAGAGCGCCTTCGAGATTCGCCGCCCAGAATCCGAGAAAGTCGGTGAGCTTGGGGAAGCGCGGCGCGAGGTCGTAGTCCTGCCAGATATAGCTCTGCAACAGTCTCGGATGGTCGGGGAGACGGTAGAGGATTTCCGCCGTGGTAAGGGAGAAACCCTCGATCCGCCGAAGGACGTCGGTATCGGTCATGGCAGTCCTGCTGAATCGTTGTCCTTTAGGACCATAATTGTTACCCGCAGGGTCGAGTCGGGTCCAGAAAGATTCACGAGGTAAATCAGCGCGTTAGCAGCAGACAGGATGAATTGCTAGCGGTTTGGCACTCAAAGCTTGAAAGTGCTAGGAGCCTTCTCTACATATTTTGTGGGGCAGCCTTGGGGAGCTCATTCAAAAAACTGCCTGGAGGAGGTTCATCATGAAGTTTCGTCCGCTGCATGATCGCGTTGTCGTGCGCCGCTTCGAGGAAGACGAACGGACTCGCGGCGGCATCATCATTCCCGACACCGCCAAGGAGAAGCCGCAACAGGGCGAGGTTGTCGCCGTGGGACCTGGCGCTCTCGACGAGAAGGGTGTGGTTCAGCCCCTCGACGTCAAGGCGGGCGACCGGGTGCTGTTCGGCAAATGGTCGGGCACCGAGGTCAAGATCGATGGCGAGGAGCTCCTGATCATGAAGGAGAGCGACATCCTCGGCGTGCTCGAAGGCGCTCAAGCCAAGCGGAAGGCCGCTTGAGCGTCGCCGAATTTTTCCTCGTCCCGAGTCGCCGACCGGAAATCGGCGTCCCGAGGAATGAGCCCATAGATCAAATGTCGTCCTTCGAGATGCGAGCTTCGCTCGCCGCTCGGGACGCGGTCAACATTCCGGAGACAAAACAATGGCTGCCAAAGAAGTAAGGTTTGGACAAGACGCCCGCGAGCGCATGCTTCGCGGCGTCGACGTCTTGGCTGACGCTGTCAAAGTGACGCTCGGCCCCAAGGGCCGCAATGTCGTGCTCGAAAAATCCTTCGGCGCCCCCCGCATCACCAAGGACGGGGTGACGGTGGCGAAGGAGATCGAGCTCGATGACAAGTTCGAGAATATGGGCGCGCAGATGGTGCGCGAGGTGGCGAGCAAGACCTCGGACACTGCAGGTGACGGCACCACGACCGCAACCCTGCTTGCCCAGGCCATCGTCAAGGACGGTGCGAAGTCGGTGGCGGCCGGCGCTAACCCCATGGACCTCAAGCGCGGCATCGACATGGCCGTCGCCTCCGTGCTCGACGAGCTGAAGGCGAAGGCGAAGAAGGTCACCTCGAGCGAGGAGATCGCGCAGGTCGGCACCATCTCCGCCAATGGCGATCACGAAATCGGCGCCATGATCGCCAAGGCCATGCAGAAGGTCGGCAATGAGGGCGTGATCACCGTCGAGGAAGCCAAGGCGTTCGAGACCGAGCTCGACGTGGTCGAGGGCATGCAGTTCGACCGCGGCTACATCTCCCCCTATTTCATCACCGATGCCGACAAGATGCGTGTCGAGCTCGAGAGCCCCTACATCCTCATCTACGAGAGGAAGCTTTCCAACATGCAGTCGCTGCTGCCGCTGCTGGAGTCGGTGGTTCAGGCGGGCAAGCCGATCCTCGTCATCGCCGAGGACGTCGAGGGCGAGGCGCTTGCCACCCTCGTGGTCAACAAGCTCCGCGGCGGATTGAAGGTCGCCGCCGTCAAGGCCCCCGGTTTCGGCGATCGGCGCAAAGCCATGCTGCAGGATATTGCCGTGTTGACCGGCGGCCAGGTCGTCTCGGAGGATCTCGGCATCAAGCTTGAGAACGTCACGCTCGACATGCTCGGCCGCGCCAAGAAGGTGGTCATCACCAAGGATGACACCACTATCGTCGATGGCGCCGGCAAGAAGTCTGACATCGTGGCGCGCGTCGCCCAGATCAAGCAGCAGATCGAGGACACGACCTCCGATTACGACAAGGAGAAGCTGCAGGAGCGGCTGGCCAAGCTCGCCGGCGGCGTGGCGGTGATCAAGGTCGGCGGCTTCACCGAGATGGAGGTCAAGGAGAAGAAGGACCGCGTGGACGACGCGCTGAACGCAACCCGGGCCGCGGTTGAGGAAGGCATTCTTCCTGGCGGCGGCGTCGCCTTGATCCGCGCTCAGTCGGCGCTCGATAGGCTCAAGCCCGCCAACGAGGATCAGAAGGTCGGCATCAGCATCGTCCGCCGCGCTTTGCAGGCGCCGGCGCGCCAGATCGCCGAGAATGCGGGCGAGGACGGCGCCGTGGTCGCCGGCAAGATCGTCGACAAGGGCGACTATGCCTTCGGCTACAACGCCGCGACGGGTGAATATGGGAATCTGGTCAAGCAGGGCGTGATCGACCCCGCCAAGGTGGTGCGCACGGCGCTGCAGGACGCCGCCTCCGTGGCGGGCCTCCTCATCACCACCGAGGCGATGGTCGCCGAGAAGCCGAAGAAGAAAGCCCCGCCGATGCCTGGCGGCCACGGCGGCATGGGCGACATGGACTTCTAAGGAAGTCCATTCGCCCAAACATCCATGAATACCGAAGTCGGGCTAGGCCGACTTCGGTGGCGACATAGACTTCTAAGTCAGTCCCGGTTGCGTCTAGCGTATTGAAAGAGCCGCGCTCCCGAAGCGCGGCTCTTTTGTTTTGCGGTGTGTTGTCCCGCAAAGCTAACCTACGCCGGAATGGCGCAGCGTAAGCAACAGCCCAAAACGAGCTCCGGGTCGGGACAGGTTCGCGTCGGGATCGGCGGCTGGACCTATCCGCCCTGGCGCGGGGTCTTCTATCCGAAGGGCCTCCCGCAGGCAGAGGAGCTCGGCTATGCCAGCGGCAAGCTCACCTCCATCGAGATCAACGCCACCTTCTACCGGCTGCAAAGCCCCGCGAGCTTTCGCAAATGGGCGGCGGCCGCGCCGGACGGCTTCGTCTTCTCGGTGAAGGGTCCCCGTCTGATCACGCATCGCGGGGCGCTGGCCGAGGGCGGAGACTTCATCAAGCGATTCTTCGACTCCGGCGTGCTTGCGCTCGGCGACCGCCTGGGGCCGGTCGTCTGGCAATTCGCTCCGAACAAATCCTTCGAGGAATTGGACTTCGGCAAGTTCCTCGAGTTGCTGCCGCGGCATCTCGATGGACGCGCGCTTCGCCATGCCGTCGAGGTGCGCCACGAAAGCTTCGGCAATCCAATGTTCATTCGTTTGCTGCGCGAGTTCGGTGTCCCGGTGGTGTATTCCGAAAACGAGCCGTCCATGGCGGATCTCACCGGCGATTTCGTCTACGCCCGCTTGCAGAGAGGAAGCGAAGCCATCGAGACGGGCTATCCGCCGCGCGATCTCGACGCCTGGGCGGGGCGCACGCGCAGCTGGGCCTCGGGCGGCGAACCGGACGACCTCGCCAAAGCGGATGCGGAGCGGCCCGAGGCAAGACCTCGCGACGTGTTCGTCTATTTCATCCACTCGGGCAAGCTGCGCGCACCCGCCGCGGCGACCGCGCTGATCGAGCGGCTCAAGGCTGCATAGGCTAGCGAATCCGAAGCGCCCGCGACCCTTGAGACAAACGGGCTCATGCTTCGATTTGGCCGCCGCCCCTCCTCCCCGCTCTGCGCCCGGATCCCTACGTCCAGGGCTCCGGCCGGCCGAGTTCATCCCGACCGACCGCCTCCGCGCAATAGTTGAGGAGGCCGGCCAATGTCAGACCGTGCAACACGAGAAGATGACTACGGCTGTGCCGTTGCGGATGCAACGAGAGCGCGGCATGAGACGCCAGCCAGCGTCGCAACTCCAAGAAATCCAGAATCGAGGCAACCCCCCTCGCAGCCAATTGAGACCGGAGTACATCCTATCAGCGTCGAAATCGTGCTCGCTGCCGCGCTCTGGTTTCTCGCCGTGACCTGGGTGAGCTTCGCCCGGGGTGGCGAAGTAGACTTGGATCTTGTGGTCGTCACGTTCTTCTTCGCTTTCTTCTTCGCTCTCTTCCTGCTCACAGCGTCCTACGCCATCAAAGATCCGCGATGGCATCTGCGCGAGACGAGCTTCGGCGAGTTTCTCAAGAGCAACGTCGGCACCGCCACCGGCAGGATGCGCGGCCGCGATGTGCTGATCGAGATCACAATGGTGCCGGTCTCGCTCGCTCTTGCCGCCACGGCCATCGGTCTGGTCTGGATCGCCTTGCACTAGGAAGATCATGGCCCGAGCTAGTGCCGCTCTGAAATGAGCGTTCGCGCCTTGGCGAGGAGCTGATCGCGGTCAAAGCCGAAATCTCCCTCGATCCACTCCTGCTCTAGCCGCCGCAGGGCCTCGCCGATCTCGGGACCTTTCAGCTCGCCAAGCGCCATGATATCGTTGCCGCGCAAAGGGAAGCAGGGTGCCTGCCACCTTTCGGGCAGCGTCAATGCCAGGCGCCAAAGGCGATCGTCCGGAGGGGCGCCTGACTCCGCCCAGGCGAGCAGAAGGTAAGATTGGTAGGTGCTCGACCCCAAGCGATAGAGGATGGCCTTGGCTGCCGCCTCTTCGGGCAGTGCGGCGTCCCTCCCCTCCCCAGCTCCAAGCGCGAGCACGGCCTGTTCGGCATTGGAAAGCCGCAAGCGTTCACCGAGGCGCGCCACATCCTCCGCGACGAAGACGGCAAGTGCCGCGAGCCTCTGCGCGGCGTTGGGCGTGAGGCCAATCGTCGCCTCGATCGCGATCAGTCTCTCGAAACGGTCGAGCCGCGGCACGCCGCCGAGCAGTCCGGTGAGGAGGCCATAATCGTAAAGCGCCTCGACTGCACGGCCCGCGCCCGGGGCGTCGAGAATGCGCCGGAGCTCGCCCCCCACCCGCTCGGCCGAGAGCTGCTCGAGCCCTCCGCGCAAGCTGACCGAGGCCTTGAGGCCTGCGGGGTCCAACTCGCCCTTGCCGTAATAGGCGTTGAAGCGGAAGAAGCGCAGGATGCGCAAATAGTCTTCTTTGATCCGGGCCTCCGCCTCGCCGATGAAGCGCACGCGGCCTGATGCGAGATCCGCGAACCCGCCAAGCGGGTCGAACAGCTTGCCGTCCCGATCGGCGTAAAGCGCGTTGAGCGTGAAGTCGCGACGCCGCGCGTCCTCCTCCCAGGAGGTGGTGAAGGCGATCTTGGCGTGGCGGCCGAAGGTCTCCAAGTCGCGCCTGAGCGTCGTCACCTCGAACGGAACGCCATCGGCGATGATGGTGACGGTGCCGTGATCGATCCCGGTCGGCACCGCCTTCAACCCCGCCTTCTCGGCGAGCGCCATCACCCTCTCCGGCGGCGCCGTGGTGGCGAGATCGATCTCGGTGACGGGGAGCCCGAGCAGCGCATTGCGCACCGCACCGCCGACGGCTCGCGTCTCGATGCCTTCGCCGCTGAGGGCGTCGAACACGGCCCTTGTCTCCGGCCGCTTAAGCCATGCCGCAGCCCTCAGCGAGGTGGCCTCGGACCGGCGCTCAACAGCAAGCTCGGACATCCGCTCAACGCCGTCAGTCGATTTCACCGGGCTTGATCACCCCATTCTCGGTGCTCGAAGGATGATAGGTGCCGCCGGGCTTGCCCCCGGAAAATGAGATCAGCGTCGCCATGGTGATCAGCAAAAGCCCGCACCCCACGGCCAGGAGCCAAAGCACCGGCGCGTCCTGCCAAGCGGTCGCCGGCGCCGCCCCTTTGGCCGCGATCATATAGGCCCCGTAGATCAGAAAGGGCAGCGCGAACATGATGACGTCGATCAGGGCGATGCGTAGCATCGGGGGGATGTGCACCTCGTCTTGGGACAGCTTTCGCAACCATAGCGGCGCTTGCCGCACAAAGCGAGCGGCCCCCGCAAAGGAAAAGGCGCCTTCAATCGTCGCCGGATGCCTGAGGCGGGGGAAACGGGTAGAAGATACCGCCACTCCAAACCCCAAGCTCGGCCCTCCCGCCGCGGCTTTCGCTCACCGCGGCCGCGACGAGATCGTAATAGACGGCCCGGGCGAGCCGGGCCTTCAGCCGGCCGCGGACCAGGATAAAGGGCGTGAAGCTTCCGTCCGTCTCCAGGCGAAAGCTCAAGGGATGGTCCGCGCCGGCCTCCACCCAATCATCGGCATGGGTGCGGAAGATCAGGCGCTGCTGCATGCCGGCGCCCTCCACCCGCATCTCCACGGCCATGAACGGCGCATCCTCGACGGCGACCAGCACCTTCTCGGCAGGCGTTACGAGGTAATATCGACCATCGTCCTCCTGCCGGAGCACGGAGGCGAAAAGCTTGACCAGCGCCTTTCGTTCGATCGCGCTATTCCGGTAGTACCAGGTGCCGTCCCGGCCGATCCTCAAGCCGATGTCGCCGCAGTCTTGCGGACCGCGCGCCTTCGGCAGGGCAGGTTTCCCGCCAAGCTCGCCAAGTGCTGCGAGGAGGCTCTTTTTGTCTCGGCTAGGCATCTTGAGCCGCTGCTGACCGCCTCCTACCTATCCTGTTGAAAATGGCGTGGCTCAAGGCCAGCCCGGTAGCCAACACTATTGTGACGAATTTTGTGCTCAAAGTGTTTCCTCCCCGCCGGGCCTTTCGGCCTATAGTCGTCCCTCCTGACCCAATTTGAGCCAAACTGGACCCATGACAGCACTTGCTCCCACGGAAGCCCAGCTCATCGATCGCCTCGAAGAAATCGGCGCCAAGATCGAGGCTGTGCGCGAAACCACCGCCTCCACCATCTTCGGCCAGGATCGCGTCATCGAGCTCGCGCTCATTACGCTGCTCTCCGGCGGCCACGCGCTCCTAATCGGGGTGCCGGGACTTGCCAAGACGAGCCTGGTGGAAACGCTCGGCGCGGTGCTCGGACTCCAGAACAAGCGCATTCAATTCACCCCCGACCTCATGCCCTCCGACATTGTGGGCTCCGAGGTGCTGGAAGAAAGCGCGGGCGGCAAGCGGAACTTCCGTTTCGTCAAGGGCCCCGTCTTCACCCAGCTGTTGATGGCCGACGAGATCAACCGGGCGAGCCCGAAGACGCAATCGGCGCTGTTGCAAGCCATGCAGGAGCATCACGTCACCGTGGCTGGTGTGCGCCATGACGTGCCGAGGCCCTTCCATGTTCTCGCCACGCAGAACCCACTCGAGCAGGAAGGGACCTACCCGCTGCCCGAGGCCCAGCTCGACCGGTTCCTGCTGCAGATCGACGTCTCCTATCCCGACGAGGCCGCCGAACGGCGCATGCTGTTCGCCACCACGGGGGTTGAGGACCGATCGCTGAAGACGATCCTGTCCGCCGATGAGCTGATGATGGCGCAGCGCTTGGTACGTCAATTGCCGGTCGGCGATCAGGTGGTCGACGCGATTCTCAAGCTCGTGCGCTCGGCGCGGCCCGGCACCGGCATTGATCAGGAGTTCGAGGACATGATCGCCTGGGGGCCCGGCCCTCGCGCGAGCCAGGCGCTGATGCTCGCGGTCCGTGCCAAGGCGTTGATCGATGGCAGACTGGCTCCCTCCGTGGACGACGTGATCGAGCTTGCTGAGCCCGTGCTCAAGCACCGTATGGCGCTCACCTTTGCCGCCCGCGCGGAAGGCATGCAGATGAGCGACTTGGTGGCGAAGCTTGTCAAGCCGCTAGGGTGATCCGAGCGTGGCCCAACGCGAGGAGAGAGCGCTAGAGCCATTTCCGGCCGAGGAACCCGAGGCCCATGCCTTGGCCGCGCGCATGCCGGCGCTGTTGATCGAGGCGCAACGCGTCGCCCATACCGTCACCCATGGCACCCATGGCCGTCGGCGCGCCGGACCCGGCGAGACCTTTTGGCAGTTTCGGCATTTCGACCACAACGACTCGCAAGGGGGCATCGACTGGCGGCGCTCGGCGAGCTCGGACCATCTCTTCGTGCGCGAGCGTGAATGGGAGGCAGCGCACACGGTTTGGCTCTGGGTCGATCTGTCTCCGTCCATGCATTTCCGCTCGTCCCTGTCGAAGACCTTCAAGGAGAGCCGCGCCGTCGTGCTCGCGCTCGCGCTCTCCGAGCTCTTGGCCCGCGCCGGCGAGCGCGTCGGCGTCCTCGGCAATGTGCCCTTCAGCGGGCGCAATGCCTCGCGCCGCATTGCCGAGGTTCTGGTGAGGAATGTGGATCGAGCGACCAGCCTGCCGCCGCCCGCAAGATTGAGCCGCTTTTCCGAGTGCCTGCTGTTCAGCGACTTCCTCGAGCCTGTCGAGGAGACCAGCGCCCGCCTCGAGGCGATCGCGGCGCAAGGAGTGCGCGGCCACCTCGTGCAGATTCTCGATCCCGCCGAGGAGACACTTCCCTATGAAGGCCGCACGGAGTTCACCTCGAGTGAAGGCAAGGATCGAGTGATCGCCGGCCGCGCCGAGACTTTGCGCGAGCGCTACCAGGAGCGGCTCAAGAGCCATCGCACGGCGATCGCCGCAGAGGTCAGGCGCCTCAGCTGGTCCTTCCTCGTCCACCACACCGACAGGTCCGCCGAGGAGCCGGTGCTCGCCCTCCACAATCGCCTTGCCGGGCTTGAGCGGGATTATCGCTATCGTCCGCCATCTCCCCTGGCCGCAGCGGTTCAGCGCCCATGATGACCCTCGGCGCCATCGGTTTTCTGCAGCCCTGGATACTCTTGGGCCTCGCCGCGCTCCCCGCCATCTGGTGGCTGTTGCGGCTGACGCCGCCGAGCCCCCATCACGTAGTGTTCCCGCCGACGCGGCTGCTCAAGGAACTGAAGACGACCGAGGAGACGCCGGCCCACAGCCCCTGGTGGCTCACGGCGTTGCGAATGCTGCTCGCGGCCCTGATCGTGCTGACGCTGGCCCGCCCCGTGCTCAACCCCGACCGGCAAAACTTTGCCGGAACCGGGCCTCTCCTCCTCGTCGTCGACAATGGCTGGGCCTCGGCGGCCCATTGGCCGGAGCGGCGCGAGGCGATCGACGCCGCCATCGACCGCGCCGGGCGTGACAGCAGGACTATCGTGCTTGCACCTTCTGCACCCGGCGACCCCGTCACTGGTCCGGTCGCCGCCGCCCAGGCCCGCGAACGCGCGGCCGGGCTCGCGCCCCAGCCTTACGCGCCGGACCGCAAGGCGCTGGCCGCAACGCTCGAGCGCGAGCTCGGCGGCAAGACGGACTATAGCGTGCTGTGGCTTTCCGACGGCCTCGATTATGGCGAAGGACCGGCCTTTGCTGAAAGCCTCGCCAAGCTTGCCGGCGGCAAGGGCGCCCTCGCCATGCTCCGCCCCGAGCGGGACGATTCGGCTTTGGCGCTGGACCAAGCCGCCGGAGACGGAAGCGAGCTTGCCGCGCGCGTGCTGAGCGGAGTTGAAGGTCCGCGCTCTGGCGTGGTCAAGGCGCTCACCGGCCGTGGCGAGCCCCTCGGCGAGACGCCCTTCACGCTTGCTCAAGGCACGCGCGAAGCCAAGGCGCATTTCGATCTGCCACTCGAAATCCGCAATCAGGTCGCGCGGCTGGAGATCGCGGGCGAGCGATCGGCCGGCGCGGTGCATCTCCTCGATGCCCGCTCGGAGTGGCGCCGGGTCGGCATCATCTCGGGCGAATCCCAGGAGGCCGCGCAGCCCCTGCTCTCGCCGCTTTACTACGTCAAGCGCGCGCTCTCGCCCTACGCCGACGTCGTAACACCAAATGAGCCCAACGTCTCGACGGCCGTGCACGAGCTGATCGACGGCAAGGTGTCGACCATCGTGCTTGCCGATATCGGCAAGCTGGTCGCGGGCACCGAGGAAGAGCTCGACGCGTGGCTCAAATCTGGCGGCGTTCTCATCCGCTTTGCCGGTCCGCGGCTCGAGCAAGGTGGAGACGAGCTGCTTCCCGTCGCTTTGCGTCGCGGCGGCCGGTCCCTTGGCGGATCGCTGTCCTGGAGCACGCCGCAGCCTTTGGCCCCCTTCGAGCAGACGAGCCCCTTCCGCGGGCTTAACGTGCCCGACGACGTGAAAGTGAACCGGCAGGTGCTCGCCGATCCCACCGTCGCCATGGACGCGCAGGTGTGGGCGAGATTGGCGGACGGCACCCCCCTCGTCACCGCGGCGCGACAGGGCGACGGCTGGATCGTGCTGTTCCATGTGACCGCCAATTCGGATTGGTCGAATCTGCCGCTGTCGGGTCTCTTCGTCGAAATGCTTCGCCGCGTGGTGAGCCTTGGTCCGAGCAAGGTCGGTCTCGCGTCGGGCGATCAGCCCTCGGCGGCGGCGGAAGCTTCAAGATCCACCGGCGAGAGCCTTACCTCGGAGAGCGCCTTGCCCCCGATCCAGACCCTTGACAGCTACGGCCAGTTGACGCCGCCGCCGCCTCGCGCGGCTCCGCTGTCGCCGGATACCATCGACACCACAGCTCCCGGGCCCGACCATCCGCCGGGCTATTACGGCCCCGCGGGCGCGCCGCGCGCCTTCAACGTCATTGCCGCGAAGACCGTCCTCAAGCCGCTCAAGCCCATTGAAGGTGCCGCCCAGCTGAGCGGCTACGTCATGCGCAAGCCGGTGCCGCTCGAGCCCTGGCTGTACCTTGCGGTGATCGCGCTCTTTGCCACAGACGTTCTGGCGGTGTTGCTGCTAGGCTCCGGGCTTGGCTTCAGGCGGCACAGTTCCGCCACCGCCGCCGTGCTGCTCGCTCTGGCACTTCTTCCCCTCGCGCCGTGGCCGGTCAGAGCCGAGGCGCCCGAAGGCGCCATGAGCAGCGACGAATTCGCGCTTAAAGCCTCGCTCAAGACCCATCTCGCCTATGTCGTGACGGGGGACGCCCAAATCGACGAGATCAGCCGGCAGGGTCTTGCCGGCTTAAGCAAAGTGCTCACCGCGCGCACCGCGCTGGAGCCCGCCGAGCCCATGGGCGTCGACATCGACAAGAACGAGCTTGCGTTCTTCCCGCTTCTGTACTGGCCGGTCCGCGAGGACGCCGAGCCGCTCTCCGACAAGACGCTGGCCAAGGTCGATGCCTTCATGAAGCAGGGCGGGCTCATCATCTTCGACACCCGCGACCAGGAAAGCTCGATCACGGGCGGTGGGTTTCAAAGCAAGGCGCTGAGCCGGCTGATCGGTCAGCTCGACATTCCACCGCTCGAGCCCGTCCCGGAAAACCACGTCCTCACCAAATCCTTCTATTTAATGCGGAGCTTCCCGGGCCGCTGGGACGGCGGCACGCTTTGGGTGGAAGCGGAGCCGGAAAACGAAGCCGACCGCTCCGAGCGCTCCCGCCGCACCGACGGCGTAAGCTCGATCGTCGTCACCTCGAATGATCTCGCCAGCGCCTGGGCGCTCGATGACTCGAACCGTCCGCTCTATGCCGCCGTGCCCGGCGGCGAGGTTCAGCGGGAAATGGCCTTCCGCGCCGGGGTCAATCTCGTCATGTATGCGCTCACCGGCAACTACAAGGCCGACCAGGTCCATTTGCCCGCCCTGCTCGAGCGTCTGGGTCAATAGCGCGCCATGAGCTGGTCGATCGAGTTCATCCCCTTCGTCTCCTGGCCCGTGCTGTGGGCGCTTGCCGCGCTCGGCGTTGTGCTCTTTGCCCTCTTGCTGTGGCGCGCGCGTCGCGGCGCATTCCTGCGCGCCTTGAGCTATGCGCTTCTGCTGCTGGCCATCGCCAATCCGCATTTGAAGCAGGAGGATCGCGAGCCGCTCAACGACGTCCTGGCCGTCGTCGTCGACGACAGCCAGAGCCAAACCGTCGCCGGCCGCGACCAGCGCACCGAAGCCATCCGCAAGGATCTCGAGGAGCGGCTGAAGGCCTTTCCCAACCTGGAAACGCGTTGGGTGCATTCCTCATCGACCACGAGCGACGGCGACCGCGACGGCACCATGCTGTTCACCGACCTCGGCAAGGCGCTGGCCGACGTGCCGCCGGACCGGCTGGCGGGGGTAATCCTGCTCACCGATGGCGACGTCCACGACGTGCCCGGAAGCGCCGCGGCGCTCGGCTTCGATGCCCCGGTGCACGCGCTGATCACCGGCAAGCCCGGCGAGTTCGACCGCAGGCTCGAAGTCTTGCACGCGCCGCGCTTCGGCCTGGTCGGCGGGGAGCAGCCTGTCGAGGTCAAGGTCACCGAGACCACGCCGAGCGGCGCGGGAGCGGTCAAGCTGACCATCACGCGTCAGGGCGAGGCGCCCGCGACGCGAAGCGTGCGCGTCGGCGAGAAGGTCGAGATTCCCGTGAAGGTGGACCACGCCGGTCCCAACATCGTGGAGATCGAGGCCGAGGCTGCGCCCGGCGAGCTCACCACCGTGAATAACCGCGCGGTCCTAACCGTGGAAGGCGTGCGCGAGAACATGCGCGTGCTGCTGGTCTCGGGCGAGCCCCATGCTGGCGAGCGGACCTGGCGCAACATGCTCAAATCCGACGCCGCCGTCGATCTCGTGCATTTCACCATTTTGCGGCCTCCCGAAAAGCAGGACGGCACGCCGATCAATCAGCTGTCGCTGATCGCCTTCCCCACCCGCGAGCTGTTTCAGGAGAAGCTCGACCAGTTCGACCTGATCATCTTCGACCGCTATCAGCGGCGCGGAGTCCTGCCTCTCATGTATCTCGACAATGTCGCTCATTACGTCGAGCGCGGCGGCGCCGTGCTCGTCTCGGCGGGTGACGATTATGCCTCGCCTTTGAGCCTCTACCGGACGCCGCTCGGCCAAGTGCTTCCCGCCGTGCCCAGCGGCCGCGTGGTGGAAGAGCCCTTCAAGCCGAAGCTCACCGAGCTCGGGCAAAGGCACCCGGTCACCCACGATCTTCCCGGCGCCGGTGCCGCTGGCGAGGAGCCATCCTGGGGGCGCTGGTTCCGCGTGGTCGATGCCGATCCGCGTGATGCCGAGGTGCTGATGCAGGGCGCCGAGGGTAGCCCGCTGCTCGTTCTAGGGCAGCGCGGCGAGGGCCGGGTAGCGCTTCTGCTTTCCGATCACATCTGGCTCTGGGCGCGCGGCTATGAGGGCGGCGGCCCCTATACCGACCTCCTGCGCCGTCTCGCCCATTGGCTGATGAAGGAGCCGGACCTCGAAGAGGAGACGCTCAAGGCCTCGAGCCGGGGTCAGACCCTCACTTTGGAGCGCCGCTCGATCAAGGACGACGTCGAGCCGGTGACGGTGACGGCGCCGTCGGGCAAAGAGGAGACGATCACCCTCGACAAGAGCGAGCCGGGCCTCTGGCGGAAGTCGATCACCGCCGGAGAACAGGGCGTCTACCGCGTTGCGTCTGGCAAGCTCGCAAGCGTCGTCACCGTGGGCAATGCCAACGCCAAGGAGCTCGCCACGGTGACCGCGACCGACGCAGTGCTTGCGCCGCTGCTGGCCGAGACCGGCGGCGGCAGCTTCTGGCTCGGACGCACCGCCGACGAGGCGGCGCCGCTCCCGCGCATCGTCATGCTGCGCGGTGGTCACGTGATGCATGGCGGCGACTGGCTCGGCCTGCACAAGCGCGAGGCCTATCACGTTGAGGGCGTCCGCCTGTTCCCGCTATTCACCGGGCTGCTGGCGCTCGCGCTGCTGCTCGGCATGATCGCCATGACCTGGTTCCGCGAGGGGCGCTAGCCGGCGTAAGCTTGTACCGGCCCTGTGGCGGCGGCGAGCGCTTCCGGCATCAGCTCCAGCGCCAACAGTCGCACCGGGTCCACGGGCCCCGGCAAGGTGATCTGCCCACGCGGGACAGGCGCGAAGCCGAAGCGCCCGTAATAGGGCATGTCGCCCACCAGCAGCACCAGGCTGAAGCCTTCCACTTTCGCGCGTTCGAGCCCCTCCCCGACCAGCGCCTTGCCGTAGCCTTTTCCCTTATGCGCCGGATCGACCACCAATGGCCCAAGCAGGAGTCCGCCCTTCCGGTCGCCGATTTGAATCGAGGTGAAGCGGATGCCGCCGACGAGGCGACCGTCGAGCCAGCCCGTGAGGCTTAGTGACGCAACGGGCGACACACCTTCACGGATGCGGTAGGCGGTGCGGGCGAAACGGCCGGGACCAAATGCCTCGGCGGAAAGCTCTGATAGCGTTTTAGCATCGCTGTCGTGTTCGCGGCGGATCTGGAAGCTTGAGGACTGCATGCGTGCGCATCCCGAAAAGGTCGATGGAGAGGACCCCCTGCCGAGACCGCCGGGGAACGCGACCGCAATGAATAAAGCTGGGGCGTCAGCGACGAGGGGCAAGCGAAAGCGCGGGTCTGGCGCGCCCGCGTCGTCGCGAAATCGTGAGTCGCTCAAGTCTTACCCGCATGGCGGCGCTGCCATATCATGGTGTGGTCCAATGGTCCAGCAGCTTCGGCTGCTGTCTCAATATGGAACGGCGCCTAAGCGGGTTGTTGTCGCGTCCCACCGCGCTTTCCATCTAGACTGTCATATTGACGGGGGAGGGGCGGTTCGGTGTACCCCTTGCACGCGGGGAGCAAGGACCCATGGCTGACACGACCAGACTGCTCGTTCTCTATCACAGCTCCTACGGCCACGTGGAAACGCTGGCCTATGCGGTGGCGCATGGCGCCCGTGCGGTCGATGGCGTGCAGGTCAGCATCAAGCGCGTGCCCGAGCTGATGCCGGAGGAGATCATGCGCGGCGCGGGCATGAAGGTGGATCAGCCGGCGCCGATCGCGGACCCGCAAGAGCTCGCAAATTACGATGCGATCCTCTTCGGCACGCCGACGCGGTTCGGCAATATGAGCTCGCAGATGCGGAACTTTCTTGACCAGACCGGCTCGCTTTGGGTGGAGGGCGCGCTGATCGGCAAGATCGGCAGCGTGTTTACCTCGACCTCGACCGGCGGCGGTAACGAGACCACCATCGTCTCCTTCCACTGGACGCTGCTGCATCAAGGGATGATCGTTGTCGGTCTGCCCTATTCGGCGCCAGACCTGGCCGACATCAGCGAGGTCAAGGGCGGGTCGCCCTATGGCGCCGGGACGATTTCTGCGCCTGACGGATCGCGCATGCCCTCGCAGAAGGAGCTCAATCTCGCGAGCTTCCAGGGCCATCACGTGGCCAAGATCGCGAAGCGGCTGGCCGCCACGTCATAGGCCGATTACCAAAGCGGGCGTCTCGGCGCCATGTCGAAGATCTCGGCGAGCCGCACCCGCGTGCCGGCATCGGTGAGTTCCGGCAAATCCCGCCGCTCGAACATGCCGGCCTCCGCGATCTCGCCTCGCTTGTGATAGTCCGCGCGCCGCCGCCACTGGCGGACGACGAAGACGGCGACGTGGTCTCCGGGGAAGCTCGCGAAATTGGCAAACACGCCGTGCAGTTGGGCCGGTCCGGTGAGGGTTACGTCCACCTCTTCCTCAAGCTCCCGGGCGAGCGCCGTCTCGAGCGTCTCGTTCCATTCGACCCCGCCGCCGGGAAAGAACCAGCCCGG
>Ga0116220_10000243_pt1 | contig 22360 bp, 18 predicted proteins | sample Sb_taG_10_FD_88967 | JGI IMG/M metagenome (GOLD analysis project Ga0116220, IMG submission 88967) | Peat soil microbial communities from Weissenstadt, Germany - Sb_50d_7_NC metaG | ecosystem: Environmental > Terrestrial > Soil > Wetlands > Peat | place: Germany: Weissenstadt | collected 2010-09-21
AGGGCCGCGGGCCTGAGCTCGGTGATCAGGTGGCGCAAGCCGTCGATCTCGGTGCCGAGACCCTCGAGCACGGCGTCGACGGCGGCTTTCAGCGCGTCGCGGTCGTCGAGGTCGCGAGCGTTTGCGAGCTGCAGGCGGAGCACGCCGATGCCCTGGATGCTCTCGTCGTGGATCTCACGCGCCCAGCGCGTGCGCTCACGCTCGCGCGCCTCCATGCCGTAGCGCAAGCGCTCGATCTCCACCGAGCGCTCGGCCACAAGCCGCTGGGAGACGCTCGCCGCGAACGCGCTGAGCGCCTGCCTGTCCGGATCTCTGAAGCCCGAGTCCCTGCGCAGGGCAATCACCAGGCCGCCGCCCTGACCCTCCATGCTCAGCGGCTCGACGAGTACCGCGCGCGCCTCGATCCCCAGTTCGTGCAGCAGCGCTGCGTCCTGCCCGCGGGGACGATCGAGCGCGACCGGCTCGCCCGCTTGGTAGAGCGCGCCCAGGGCGCTGCCTTGCACCGGCACGATCCGCAGTCGCGGTTTGCTTTCGCCGCTGGCGGCCGCGACGCGCAGCTCGCCGCGCTCCTCGATCACCATCAGCAGCGAGCTCGCGTCGAGCAGCGCCAGGCCGCGATCGGCCATCAGACGCAGCAGCCACAACTCTGACCCGGTAAGCACCGCGCGGGATTATGGACTATGTCTACGTCGCCGCGAACCCCTCGCGTTCGCGCTTTGCCGCCGCGCGCGTCTGCGCCAGCAACTGCGCGCCGCTGAGATCCTCGCGCCACGCGGCCAGCCCGACGGACACGCGCAACGGCCGGCGCACCCCGCCGGCTTCGATCTTGATCGCACGCAGCCTGTCGATCACACGCCTGGCGACGATCTCGCCGCGCGGGCTGTCCGCGCCCGGCAGTACCACCAGCAGCTCGGTGTCGCTCGGCCGGCCCACCCGATCGAAACGACGCAGCTCGCGCAACAGCGCGGGACCGGCGTAGGCGAGCGCCTGCTCGGGCAGCTCGCGCCCGTGTCGCGACGCGAGCTCTTTGAGGTCCTCGATCGCCACGAGCAGGCAGCTCAGCGGCGTGCCGTGCCGCCCCGCCCTGTTGATCTCCTCTTCCAACCGATCTTCGAGCGCGACCGCCGACAGGCAGTCGATCCGTCCGCCCACGACCTCTCGACCCTTCTGAGAGGGCGGATCGGCGCGTTGATGAGGATCGCTGGCAGCCATGCCTTCAGGCGGAGGAGTCTACGTGCGAGCCGCTCTCATCGCGGGATCCGTCCCGCCGCCATCTCCCCAGATTATGCCTGCTCTGAGCGATCCTGTCACCTCACGCAAGCGCGCCCCCAATCGCCGCGCATGTGCAGACGCCCCCCGCGCGCGCGATCCATCCTCGTAGGCTGCTAGACATGCGCGGATGCTGTGCGAGCTGAACGTCGAGAACCTGCTCCTGATTGAGCGCGCTCAGCTGCGGCTCGCTCCTGGGCTGAACGTGCTCACAGGAGAGACCGGCGCCGGCAAGACTGTGCTCGCGCATGCCCTCGACCTGCTGCTGGGAGGCCGTGCACGACCCGGAATCGTGCGCCCTGGCGCGAGCGAGGCCTACGTCGAGGGGGTGTTCCAGCTATCCGAGGCGCTTCGTGAGGAGCTCGGCGAGCGACTGCCGGTGGACGCACAGGAGATCGTTCTCGCCCGCCGCATCGACGCCGACGGTCCGCGTACGCGCGCCTATCTGAACGGTCGCGTCGCGACCGTGGCCGACCTGCGCGATCTCGGGGCTCGTCTCGTCTCGTTCTACGGCCAGCACGAGCATCGCAAGCTGACTCTCGCGGGCGCCCAGATGCAGATCCTCGACAATCTCTGCGGCACTGAGCAACCGGCGCGTCTGCGCGCGTGCGCCGAGGCCTACCGCACGAGTGAGCGCCTGCTGGCAGAGCTCGAGGAGCTGCGCGAGCTCAGCCGGGCGCGCGAGCGCGAGCTGGATCTGCTCGATCACGAGCTCGCCGAGATCGATGACGCCGCCCCGGACGAATCCGAGTACGAGCGCCTGCTCGTCGCGCGCGAGCGGTTGCGACGACTGGACGCGCTGTGCTCCGCCGCCGGCTATGGCGCGCAAGGGCTCGCGCCAGACTCGGCGGAGGACCCGGGCGCCGTGGCGCTGCTCGCTGCGGCGGCCGGCCGGCTGGACGCTGTGGCGGGTGTCGATCCCGTATTGGATGCGCTAGCAGAGCGTTTGGGCGCAATCGTCGTCGAGTCTGGAGATCTCGCGGCGGAGTTGCGCGACTACGGCGAACGCCTCGCTGGCGAGGATGGTTCGCTCGATGAAGTCGAACAGCGCCTCGCGGCGACGGAGCGGCTCCTGCGCAAGCACGGCGGCTCGATCGCGGCTGTGCTCGCATACGCCGAGCATGCCCGCGCGCGACGCGAGGAGCTCGACGGCGTACAGGGCGCGCTCGCACAGACCGACGAGCGCTTGACACAGACGCGCGCGGAGCTCGACCGGCAAGTAGAGGCATTGCGTCAAGCGCGCGAGCTGGCGGCCCCGCGTCTGGCGGCCGCCGTGCGGGAGCAGCTCGCCGCGCTCGCGATGGCGGACGCGGAGTTCGACGTCGTGCTCTCTGCCCGCCCGCCCGGTCCTGGCGGCGGAGACTCGGTCGAGCTGATGATCGCCCCCAACCCGGGCGTTCCCGCCGGCCCGTTGCGCGAGATCGCCTCCGGCGGGGAGCTTTCGCGCGTGATGCTCGCCGTGATCACCGCCTCCACCTGCGGTGAGCCCCAGATCGGCCAGCAGGCGACGCTCGTATTCGACGAGATTGACGCTGGCATCGGCGGTCACACGGCACGCGCGGTCGGCGAGCGCCTGCGGGCGCTGGGGGAGACCAGGCAGGTCCTGTGCATCACCCACCTACCTCAGATCGCTTCGCTGGGAGCGCGTCACTTCTCGGTCGTCAAGGACACCTCCGCCGACCCCACGCTCGCCACGGTGGTGCAGCTCAGCGAGCCCGAGGTCGTCTCCGAGCTGGTCCGGATGCTCGGCGCCGAGGATGCCGACAAGACCGCTCGCCGTCACGCCAGGGATCTGCGCAAGGCGGCCTGATCGCTTCTAGACAGTGCGCGCTGCGCCCCTGGCCGTTACTCTCGCTCGATGGCCGCGACCAAGCAGCAGCCGAGCATGACCCTACAATTGGCGCAGTCAGACGAGCGCGCCCAGGCGCGGACCGTCAGCGGTCCGGTGCGCCTGGGGCGACGGACGAAGCTCCTGGTAAGGCGTCTGGCGTGTGGGGACATCGCGGTGATCGACCACCTCGACATCGACCGGGTCTCCGCTGAGGAGCTGATCGCCGCCGGCGCCGCCGCGGTGCTCAACTGCAAGCTCTCCTCGAGCGGCAACTATCCGAACCTCGGCCCGCAGCTGCTGGTCGAAGCCGGCGTCCTGCTGGTTGACCTGCCCGACGACTCCATGTTTCAGGAGCTCTCCGACGGAGATCGAATCGTCGTACACGATGGTGAGGTGCGACGCGCATCAAACGGCGAGCGTTCGGCGTCCGGGCTGTTGGTCGGAGGGAAAGTGCTGGATCGTGCCAGCGTGCGCGCAGAGACGGAGGCCCGCCGGCGCGAGGTCGGCGAGGCGCTGGAGCGATTCGCGCACAACACGATCGAGCACATGCGCGATGAGCGCGAACTGCTCGCCGGGCGGATCGATCTGCCCCGATTTGCCACCGACTTTCGCGACCGCTCGGCGCTCGTGGTCGTGCGTGGCGTCGGCCACCAGCGCGACCTGCACGCGTTGCGCCCCTTCATTCGCGACATGCGCCCGGTGCTCATCGCCGTCGACGGCGGCGCCGAGGCGCTGCTTCAGGCAGGGCTGTGCCCGAACATGATCGTCGGCGACATGGACTCCGCGGGCGAGAGGGCGCTGCGCTGCGGCGCGGAGCTGGTCGTGCACTCCTATCCCGATGGTCGCGCGCCGGGTCGCGCGCGCCTGGAAGGGCTGAGCCTGCCGTTCAAGCTCGTCCCGGCACCCGGCACCAGTCAGGACGTGGCGATGCTGATCGCGGCCGAGAAGGGCGCCCGCCTGATCGTGTCGGTCGGCTCGCAATTCAACCTCGTGGAGTTCCTGGACCGCAACCGCGAAGGTATGTCCTCCACGTTCCTGACCCGCCTGCGCATCGGCGAGATCCTCGTCGATGCCAAGGGCGTCAGCCGCCTCTACCATCCGCGGCCGGGCCTCACCCCACTGCTGGTCGTGATCGCCGCCGGTCTGATCGCGATGGTCGCCATTGTGGCGATGACACCGGCGCTGCGGGACGTCGTCGAACTGCTGTGGCTGAAGCTGCAGCTCCTGTTCGGCGCGGGCTGAGCCACCCTCCTGCAAGAGTTTCGACCGGCGATGTTCGACTACCGCTACCACGCACTCTCCCTCGCGGCTGTGCTGTTGGCGCTGGCGGTCGGCGTGCTGATCGGCGTGGCGATTGGCGACTCCAACCTCGTGTCCTCCGCGAAGAACGGCATCGTCGCCGACCTCAACTCCGAAGTGAACGGCGCCCGCCGGCAGGTGGGACAGCTGCAGAATCAGCTGGCCGACGAGGAAGCGTTCGCGAACGGTCTGTACCCGCTCGCCGTTCACGACCTGTTGAGCAGGCGCAGCATCGGCCTGGTGTTCCTCGGCGAATCATCCGACAAGATCAACGGGCTGGCGCGCTCGGCGGTGACACAGGCCGGCGGCGATCTGACGATCGTGATCGCGGTGCGCGAGCCGCTGGACCTAAAGGGGATCGGCGGCGAGGCGGCCGGCACACACTATGCGGCGCTCGCCGGCTCACCCGCGCTGATCGAGCGCTTCGGCAAGCTCGCGGGGCGGCAGCTGGTCAGCGGCGGAGCGCTGGTCGACCGCGAGCTGCTCAGCCGCGTGCGCGGCAGTCTGCTGAGCGCCCTCGACGGACAGCTCGGCCGGCTGGAAGGGCTCGTCGTGGTGCGCGCCGACCCGACCGGCATGAGCCCCGAACAGAGCGCAGCGTCCGCCGCGTTCGAGACGGGCCTGATCAACGGGGTCGCCGCGGTCGGAGTGCCCACGGTCGGCGTCGAGCTGACCGGCACCGAACCCTCGCAGGTTCCGTGGTACAAGAGCAAGAACCTCTCGAGCGTCGACGATCTCGACGCGCCCGCCGGACAGGCCGCGCTCGTGTATGCGCTCGCCGGGGCCCACGGCGCGTTCGGCGTCAAGCCGACGGCCGACTCGTTGCTGCCGAGCGCGGTGCCGTAGCGGAACGCCTCGTCCGCGACTGTCGCTAGCTTCTCGACATGCGTGCCCTGCCGTTCCTGCTCGCCTTCGTGTTCGCGGCGATCCTGGCAGCGCCCACGCTGCGCGCGCTGCGCGCGGGTGGGCATACGCGGCTCAACTGGCGTCAGCGCTCGCTTCCTTGTCCGTTCGGCGTGCTCGCGCCCGTCGCGGCCCTACTGGCGCTCGTGCCGCTCATGCTGGTCGAACGGATCGCGCACACCGCGATTCTCTACCCGCGAGTGCTCCCGGTCGCGGTGTACGCGCTGGGGGTCTCCTGTCTCGGTCTGATTGACGACACGCTTGGCGCCGAGCGCCCGGGCGCGCCCAGCCCCCGCGGTTGGCGCGGTCACAGCGCTGTGGCGATGCGCGGGGAGCTGTCCACCGGGGCGTTGAAGGCCGCGGGCTCGCTTGGGCTGGCGCTGCTGGCGACGAACTACGCGGCGGCGGGCCTGTCGATCGGGCGCTGGCTGCTGGCCGCCGCCGTGCTCGTGCTCGCCACCAACGTGCTGAACCTGCTCGACCTGCGCCCCGGCCGCGCGATGAAGGCGTTCGTGTTGCTCGGCGCGGGCCTGACGATCGGCGTGCGCGAACTGCGCCCGCTGTGGACGCTCGGCCTGTTCGCCGGGCCGGCGCTCGTGGCCGGCGTGTACGACCTGCGCGAACGGGCGATGCTCGGCGACACCGGCGCCAACCTGCTGGGGGCGCTCGCGGGACTGTGGCTCGTGCTGACCCTGTCGGGGACGGGCCAGCTGATCGTGCTGGCGTTGTTGGTTGTGATGACCGTCTACGGCGAGCTGCGCTCGATCTCGGCGCTCGTGCAACGGGTGCCGCTGCTGCGGGGGCTAGACTCCTTGGGCAGGCCTTCCTAACGCCTTCATATGACACTGCCCAGCACCGACCGCCGCGCGGACACCCCCTCGAAGACCCGGTTCATATTCGTTACCGGCGGCGTCGTCTCCTCGCTCGGCAAGGGCATCGCCGCGGCCTCGATCGGACGGCTGCTGGTCGCGCGCGGGCTGAGTGTGGCGATGCAGAAGTTCGACCCCTACATCAACGTCGACCCGGGCACGATGTCGCCATACCAGCACGGCGAGGTATTCGTCACAGAGGATGGCGCCGAGACCGATCTGGATCTCGGCCACTATGAGCGCTTCACCGACGCCAACACCAGCCGCGCGTCCAACGTCACCGCGGGGGGCGTCTATGACACCGTAATTCGCCGCGAGCGCCGCGGGGACTACCTCGGCGGCACGGTCCAGGTGGTGCCGCACATCACCGACGAGATCAAGCAGCGGGTCGCGCTGATCGCCGAGTCGAGCGACGTGGATTTCGTGATCACCGAGATCGGTGGGACCGTCGGCGACATCGAGTCGCTGCCGTTCCTGGAGGCCATCCGCCAGTTTCCCGTCGATGTGGGTAGGCGGCGCTGCATGTACATCCACCTGACCCTCGTCCCCTACATCGGGCACGCGGGTGAGCTCAAGACCAAGCCGACCCAGCATTCGGTCAACGAGCTCAGGCGCATCGGCATCGCCCCCGACATGCTGATGTGTCGCTCCGAGAGCGCTCTATCGCCGGAGATTCGCAAGAAGATCGCGCTGTTCGCCAGCCTCTCGATGGAAGCGGTGGTCTCCGCGCGCGACGTCGATGACATCTACAAGGTTCCGCTTGTGTTCTCCGAGCAGGGCGTCGATGATTTCATCCTCGAGCACTTCAGCCTGCAGGCGCCGGCGCCTGAGCTCTCCGGCTGGCGGGAGCTGATCGAGCGGGCCGAACAGGCGAGCGACACGGTCACGATCGCCCTCGTCGGCAAGTACGTGCAGCTGGCGGACGCCTACCTGTCGGTCTCCGAGGCGCTTCGCCATGCGGGCGCGCAGCGAGGCTGCAGGGTGCAGATCGAGTGGGTCGACTCCGAGCGACTGGAGGACCCTGCCTCGGGCGCCGCGCAGCAGCTCGCGGCCGCGGACGGCATCCTCATCCCGGGCGGCTTCGGCGGACGCGGAATCGAGGGTAAGATCGCCGCCGCCCAGATCGCGCGCGCGCGGCGCATCCCATACCTGGGCATCTGCCTGGGCATGCAGCTCGCGGTGGCAGAGTTCGCCCGGCACGTGGCGGGCATGGACGGCGCCAACTCGACCGAGTTCGATCTCGAGACGCCTTATCCGGTAATCGACCTGCTGCCCGAGCAGAAGGAGATAGCCGACCTCGGGGGCACGATGCGCCTCGGCGCGGACCCGATCAAGCTTCACGAGGGCACCCGCGCGCGCGAGATCTACGCCGGCGAGGCGGTCGTCTACGAGCGCCACCGCCATCGCTACGAGGTCAACAACCTGCTGCGTAAGCGCTTGCAGAGCGCGGGTCTGACGGTATCCGGCACCTCGCCGGACGATCGGCTCGTCGAGACGATCGAGCTCGAGAATCATCCGTTCTTCGTCGCCTCCCAGTTCCACCCCGAGTTCAAGTCCCGCCCGGAGCGTCCCGCGCCGCTGTTCCGCGAGTTCGTCGCGGCGGCGCTCTTGCACGCGCAGAGCGACTCGTCCGCGGATGAGGAAGTCGTCGTTGCAGCCGAAGGCGTCGCGGCGCCCGCGGCCCGGTCGTGAGCGCAGATCCCTCTCGCGGCGAGCGGTCAGGCGCGAAGCTTGCGTGTGCGCCTGGAACGTTGCGCGTTGAAGCCGTGTTCATGGATGTGGACGAGCAGCATGCAGACACGATCGCGGCCGAGATGATCGGCCGAGCGCACGAGCTGGCCAACCTGCCGGAGTGGGAGTGCGATGTCGATGTGAGCGTCCAGCTGAGCCCGCCAGAGGCGTCCGGCGCACGCAGTGGACACGCCCGGTAGCTTGCGGCGCTCATGTTGAAGCTGCGCCGTGCCACCGTCATCGACGCCGGCCCACCGGACGGCCCCGAGCAGGATCTCGTTGTCGAGCTCGGCGGGCAAGCTCGCCCGGCGATCGCCGACGTCGCGCTCGTCGGTGCCGCGCAGGCAGGGGATGAGGTGATCGTCAACGCTCAGGCGCTCGACCTCGGCCTGGGCTCGGGCGGGTTCGACATCGTGCACGTCAACCTCACCCGTGGTCTGGATGGCGACGGTGCGCTCGGAGCGAACGTGATGAAGCTCAACTACACGAGTCTTCAGCACGCCGTCCGGCTGGTCGAGGATGAGCCGCTGAGCCTTCCGCTGCGCCGGCCCGTGGCGGTGCTCGCGCTGCACGGCCAGCTCGCCCCGGTCGCGTGGGCATTCGCGCAGGCGATGCCCGATGCGCGTCTGGGCTATGTGCAGACCGAGGGCGGGGCGCTGCCCGGCGGGCACTCGCGCACCGTTCGCGCTCTGCGCGAGCACGGGTTGCTCGCCGGCCACCTCACGGCGGGCGCCGCGTTCGGCGGGGAGGGGGAGGCGATCACGACGGCCGGCGCGCTGCATCACGGCCTGATCGTCCTCGGCTGGGACGTCGCGGTATGCGGACCGGGGCCAGGGATCGTGGGCTCGGGCTCTCCGCTCGGTCATGGGGGCCTGTCGGCGCTGGACAGCGCCCACGTGGCGCTCGCGCTCGGCTGTGAGGCGCTGCTGGTGGCGCGGATGTCCTCCGGCGATTCCCGTGCGCGTCATCGCGGCATCTCTCATCACACGCTCACCGTTCTCGACCTGTTGTTGGCGCCCGTGACCGTCGCGCTGCCCGCCGGGATGCGCTCACCGGTGGGCGCCGATCTGCGGGCCGGACTCGGGGCGGTGTTTGGCGGGGCGATGCCCAGCCGGCCCGGCCTCGAGCTCGATGTCGAGCGCCCCGCCCGCATAACTCGTCACGACTGGCGCCGCGCCGCGGTCGATCTGCTCGCGTACGCCGCCTCGGGCCTGCCGGCGCAGACGATGGGTCGTGGTCTGGCCCAGGACCCGCTGTTCTTCGGCGCCGCCCTGGCCGGCGGCTCGGCGCTGGCCGAGCTCGCGGCGCAGAGCCGTTTCGATGATCGTGGTCCGGCCGGCGAGCGTTCCGGCGAGCACCACGGCGACCGCTCGAAGATCGGGGGCGCCGCCGCCGACTCAGCCGTCCCGGCCGGATGCCCCAGTGGTCAGCGGGCAGGAGCCGAGGAGCTGGACGCGAAGCTCCGTATGTGAGCCCTACATCAGCGTCACGGTCGATCGGCGAGCTCGAGCCGCTTGCGCTCGACTTCCTCGCTTACCTCGAGCTCGAGCGGGGTCTGTCGCGCAACACGCTGGCCGCGTATCGCTCCGACCTGCTGCAGTTTGGCGAGTTCCTGCGCCGGCGCGACATCGGTCCCCTGCAGGCTCAGCACGGCGATCTCGCCGCGTTCCTGGCCGAGCTCTCCGCCGGCGGGCCGGCGGCGCCCGTCTCAGCGGCGACTCTGCGGCGCAAGACGGCCTGCCTGCGCTCGTTCTACCGGCACCTGCGCCGCGAAGGTGCGATCACGCACGACCCGACCGCGGAGCTACGTGGGCCACGGCGCACGCAGCGCCTGCCGAGCGCGCTCACACGTGGAGAGGTGATGAGGCTGCTGGGTGAGCCTCGGGGAAGCGAGCCCCTGGCGCTGCGCGACCGCGCGCTGCTGGAGCTGATGTATGCGTGCGGACTGCGCGCCTCGGAGGTGACGGGCATGGAGCTGGGAGACATCGACCTCGAGGAGGGCGTCCTGCGCACCCGCGGCAAGGGCGCCAAGGAGCGGATCGTGCCGGTCGGCTCTAGCGCTGTCGCCGCCACGCGCGCGTATCTGCAGCGCGGGCGCCCGGTGCTGGTCGGCGTGCAGGTGCAGTCGAAGCTCCTCGTCAATCGCCGGGGCGGCGGCCTGACGCGCCAGGGGCTGTACAAGATCGTCCAGGGTCACGCGCGCAGGGCGGGTCTCGATGAGAAGATGAGTCCGCATACGTTGCGCCACACGTTCGCTACTCATTTGCTCGCCGGCGGCTGCGATCTGCGTTCGCTGCAGGAGATGCTCGGTCATGCCGATCTGGCGACCACCCAGGTCTACACCCATCTCTCGGCCGAGCGCCTGAAGGACGTCTACTTCGAGTCCCATCCTCGCGCCAAGCGGCGGGGATAACGACGACACTTCACGGATGCGGGCCGATGAGGAGACGCGGGCGGCTGATGGGGCGCCAGATACGCTGCCGCAGTGGGGAGATGGCCGGCGAGCGTTTGTGCTGGTGATCGATGCGTGCGGGGTGGGAGCGCTGCCGGACGCGGCCGACTACGGGGATGAGGGCGCGAACACGCTCGTCCACGTCGCCGAGGCGGTTGGTGGGCTACGGCTGCCGGCGCTCGCGGCGCTCGGGCTGGGTTCGATTCTGGCGCTCGAGGGCGTGCCGCCTGCGGCGGACCCGGTCGTCCACGGGCGCCTGCACGCGCTCGGTCCGGGCAAGGACTCGACGGCGGGTCACTGGGAGCTGATGGGCATAGTGCTCGACCGGCCCCTACCCACCTATCCCGAGGGCTTCCCCGTTGAGGTGATCGCTCGGCTGGGAGCGGCGATGGGCCGGGAGATCATCTGCAACCTCCCCCATAACGGCATCGCCGCGATCGAGGATTTCGGCGCCGAGCACCTGCGCACAGGTGCGCTGATCTTGTACACCTCCCAGGACTCAGTCCTGCAGCTCGCCGCACATGTTGAGCGGATGCCGGTGGAGGAGCTCTATCGCGCATGCGCGACGGCCCGGACCGTGATGACCGGCGAGCACGCGGTCGGGCGCGTGATCGCACGTCCGTTCACCGGAACCACGGGCGCGTTCGAGCGCACCGAGGGTCGGCGTGACTTTGCACTGGCCCCGCCCTCCCGCAGCTACTTGCAGGAGCTGTCCGACGCGGGTGTGCCCACACATGGCGTCGGCAAGATCTCCGACCTGTTCGCAGGCGTTGGGATCGGCCAGTCGCATCCGGGCTCGACCAACGAGCTGGCTCTGATGAGCGCACGCGAGCTGCTGGGCAAGCTAGATCGCGGGCTGGTGTTCGTGAACTTGATTGAGACCGATCAGGTCTACGGTCATCGCAAGGATTGCGCCGGGTTTCATCGTGCGCTGCGCGCGATCGACGCCGAGCTGGGGGAGTGGTTGCCGCGGCTGCGCGCCGGCGACCTACTGGTCGTGACCGCCGATCACGGCGTCGACCCGGCACATCCGGGAACGGACCACACGCGCGAGTACGCGCCGCTGTTGGCCGTCACTGGGGAGATGACGCGCAGGCGCGCGGCGGGTGAACGTTGCGGCGGTGGGCGACACGACGGTCCCCTCGCCGATGTCGGCGCAACCGTCTTGCGCTGGCTGGCGGGCCGCAATGCGGAGGGCCTGCCGGGCGAGCCGTTTCTGACGTGAGCCAGCCCGTTTACTGCGTGACCATGCCGGAGTAGGCCGCAATGCCCTGGCGCTGACGTTTGGTCCGGTGCGATAGCTACCTTACGTTCGTGCTAGGTGCGATCAGCGAGGTGGACGATGTCGAGCTGGCCGGGGTCGAGGCGACCGTGGGATCGACGTCGTTCACGCGCGGGCGCCGCTACGCGCGCGCCAACCGGGTGCTCAAAGTTGAGTGGGACCCGGACACCGAGACGTTGACCGGCTCCGTGGTCGGCCAGGGCGCGCTCTATGACACCGCTGCGTTCTTCACCTCCGGTCGTGACGGGTCGCTCGAGTTCGACGACGGCGAGTGCACCTGCCCGGTGGGGTACAACTGCAAGCACGTCGCGGCGATCGTGATCGCCGCAAGCGATGGACGCGGCGCCGATCGGCCGCGGGGGAAGCCGCGCTCGCCGCTTACAGTCGCGACGACGGCGCAGCCACGGTCGTGGGAGCAGCCCCTGCGCGCGCTGATCGAGGCGCCGGCGGTGCAGGCGGCGGACAACCCGCTGGCGATCGAGCTGGTGTTGCACGCGGGCGGCGTCGCGAACCGCGGCACGCCGCGTCTGATGGCGAGGTTGATGCGAGAAGGAGCGCGCGGCGGCTGGGTCAATGACTCCCTGAGTTGGAGCGGGCTGGACTCGTGGCACGTCAAGGACGGCGAGTACCGCCCCAATCACCTGGCGCTGGTCCGGGAGCTGTACGCGATTCATCGCGCGCGCGAGGGACGACCCACCTACTACAGCTACGGCGCCGACAAGACGCTCGATCTCGGGGGCTGCGACAGCGTGCAGCTGTGGTCGCTGCTTGAAGAGGCGTCCCGCGTCGGGCTGGGACTCATCCACGCATACCCCGGGCTCGGGGAGGTGCGCTGCCACCAGCGGGGCGAGCTGTTCATCGACGTCACGCAGGGCGATCGGGCGTCGCTCGTCAGCGTCGTTCTTCAGGTCGACGGCGAGAATGCGGACGGTCTGGAGCCGCTGTTGTTCCTGGGCTCCAGCGGACACGGTGTGGTGTGTGCTGAGCGCGACGACGTCACTCAAGAGGCCACCGAACGCGACGACCTCACCCAAGGACCCTTGCACCGGCGGCTGGCGCTCGTGCGTCTCGTCAAGCCGGCGCCGGTGCCGCTGCAGCGGATGGTCCTGGGCGACGAGCGTCTGCAGATCCCGGCAGGCGAGATGCGGCACTTCGCCGAGGAGCTGTGCCCCTCCTTGCGCAACGTCGCGACCGTGGTGTCCTCGGATAACTCGTTCACGCCGCCTGAGATCTCCGCGCCCACGCTCGTGCTGCGCGCGAGCTACGGCGCCGACCATGCCGTCGAGGTCGGATGGGGGTGGACCTACGAGGTTGGCGCCGCCACACGGCACGCAGCGCTTGGCAGCAACGGGGCCGCCCCCGGGTTTCGCGACCTCGATGCCGAGTGCGCGATTCTTGCGACCGCCGACTTCACGGAGACGGGCCTTGAGCACCTCGGTCTGCTCGACGACGACGGACGGCCAGCGGACTCCTTGCCGGTCTCGCTGACCGGCCTCGACAGCATGAGGTTCACGACGGAGGAGTTGCCACGACTGGCAGAGCGCTCCAGCGTCACCGTGGTTCTCGACGGACAGCCCGCGGATTACCGGGATGTCGGCGACTCGCTGACGATCGGCGTGTCCACCGCCGACATTGCGGGAGAGCGCGACTGGTTCGACCTGGGGGTGACGATCAGCGTCGACGGCTGCGAGCTGCCGTTCGCCGACGTGTTCGTCGCCCTCGCCAGCGGTGAGTCGCACATGCTGCTGGCGGACGGCGCTCACTTCTCGCTGCTGGAGCCGGGCCTGCAGGAGCTGCGGCGGTTGATCGAGGAGGCCAGAGCGCTGGCTGACTCGCCGTCGGCGCCGCTGCGGATCAGCCGCTATCAGGCCGGGCTCTGGGCCGAGCTCGCCGCGCTCGGCGTGGTAACCGAGCAGGCACAGGCATGGCAGCGTCAGGTTGGCGCGCTGCTCGAGATCGACGCGATCGTCAAGCACGATCCGCCGGCGACGCTTCAGGCGCGGCTGCGCCCCTACCAGCGCGACGGGTTCGGTTGGCTGGCGTCGCTGTGGGAGCTCGAGCTCGGCGGGATCCTCGCCGACGACATGGGGCTCGGCAAGACACTGCAGGCGCTCGCGTTGATTTGCCACGCACGTGACAGCGACCCGGCCATCGGCCCCTTCTTGGTCGTCGCTCCGACGAGCGTCGTGTCGGGCTGGGTGGGAGAGGCGAGCCGCTTCGTCCCTGGGCTGAAGGTCGATGCGGTCACCGACACGCTGGCGCGGTCCGGACGCACGATCGAGGCGCTCGCCGCCGCCGACGTCCTGGTCACGACGTACACGCTGTTCCGGCTCGAGGCAGACGCCTACCGCGCGGTGCCCTGGGCGGGGCTGATTCTCGACGAGGCGCAATACGTCAAGAATCACCAGGCAAAGACCTACCGATGTGTCCGCGAGCTGGCCGCGCCCTTCAAGCTGGCGATAACCGGAACCCCGATGGAGAACAACCTGATGGAGCTGTGGTCGCTGCTGTCGATCACGGCGCCCGGGCTGTTCCCCGACCCCAAGCGGTTCGCCGAGCGCTACGCGCGACCGATCGAGCGCGGCGGCGACGCCGAGCAGCTCGCACGTCTGCGGCGCCGGATCAAGCCGCTGGTCAAGCGCCGCACGAAGGAGCTGGTGGCCGCGGATCTCCCCGCAAAGCAGGAGCAGACCCTCGACGTGGACCTGCATCCGCGCCACCGTAAGGTCTACGACACGCATCTGCAGCGCGAGCGCCAGAAGGTGCTGGGGCTGATCGACGACTTCAACCGCAACCGCTTCGCGATCCTGCGCTCGATCACTCTGCTGCGCCAGCTCAGCCTGCATCCAGGCCTCGTCGACGACCACCACGACGCCATGCCCTGCACCAAGCTCGACGCGCTCGTGGAGCAGCTGGAGGACATCGTCGGCGGGGGTCACAGGGCGCTCGTGTTCAGCCAGTTCACTGGATTCCTGGCCAAGGCCCGCGAGCGCCTGGACGCCGAGGGCGTCGGCTACTGCTACCTCGACGGGCGCACGCGCCGGCGCGATCGCGTGCTGGAGCGCTTCAAGGACGGCGCGGACCCGGTGTTCCTGATCAGCCTGAAGGCGGGCGGGTTCGGCCTCAACCTCACCGAGGCGGACTACTGCTTCCTGCTCGACCCGTGGTGGAACCCCGCCACCGAGGCTCAGGCGATCGACCGCACCCACCGCATCGGCCAGACCCGCCCGGTGATGGCCTACCGGATGATTTCGCGCGACACGATCGAGGAGAAGGTCGCCGCTCTCGCACGCCGCAAGGCCGCGCTGTTCAGCGGGGTCATGGACGAGGGCGACCTGTTCGCCAGCAGCCTCACCGCGGAGGACATACGCGGGCTGCTCGACTGAGCGGACCCCGAGCCGCCGGTTGAGGCGCTCTTCGCCTCGGCTGCTGACGCGTAGAGTTATGGTCTTAAGCTGAGCAACCAATGCCCGAGTTGCCCGAGGTGGAGACGATCAGAGGTCAGCTTGCTCCTCTCGTGGAGGGCAGGACGCTCACACGGATGGAAATCCTCGACCCGCGCTGGTCGCGCCCGCTTGCGCCGGAGGAGCTGACGCTCGCAATCGAGGGCCGGCGCATCGAGCGTCTCGGCAGGCGGGGTAAGTATCTGGTGTGGAGCTTTCGCGGCGATGTGCACCTCGCACAGCATCTGCGCATGACCGGCGCCGTCCTGTGCGAGCCCAAGCCCGAGCCCACGCACATCCGCGTGCGCCTGCAGCTGTCGCCCAAGCGCCGGCTGGTGATTGTCGACCCGCGTCGCTTCGGCACGGGCGAGCTGCTGCTAGGCAGTGATGCGCTGGAGGCATTCTTCGCCGCGCGCCTGGGTGTCGAGCCGTTTGACGAGCGGTTCACCCCAGAGCACCTGCGCTCGCTCGCACGCGGGCGCACCGCGCCGATCAAGGCGCTGCTGCTCGATCAGAGGCGCATCGCGGGCGTCGGCAACATCTATGCCGACGAGGCGCTGTTCCGCGCCGGGATTCACCCGCTGCGCCCGGCCGGGCGTATATCGCGCGAGCAGTATGCCCGCCTACGCGAGACGGTAGTCGAGGTGCTCTGTGACGGCATCGACGCGCGTGGGGCCACGATCGACGACTTCCGCCACGTCAACGGGGTGCGCGGCTCGTTTCAGGACCGTTTCCTCGTGCACCGCCGCGCCGGTGAGCCGTGCCCGCGCTGCGGGACCACGATCGTGAAGATGGTAGTGGCGGGCCGTGGCACCTACGTGTGCGAGGCCTGCCAGTCGCGGCCTAGGAAGGGGAGGAGGCCAAGAGCCGATCCAGACGCCCGCTCTCCACGGCCGCCTGCAGCTCGGTGAAACCGCCCAGCAGTTCGCCGTCTATCACCACCTGGGGAAAGGTCATCATGCCGGTCTTGCCCGTCAACGCCACGCGCCCCTGGGGGTCCTTGGACAGATCGACCTCGGTGAACCGCACTCCACGGGCCTGCAGCAGCCCCTTGACGCGGGCGCAGAACGAGCATGGGTCGGTGCTGTATACGACTATCTCACTCATTATTTCACTATTTCCCTCATTACTTCATAAAGTGTAGCATTGGCTGTCTGCCGGGGCTGGGCCTAGACTCGGGAGATCATGTCCGGACCAGTCGAGACCGAGGCGATTGTGCTGCGCTCGCTGCGCTACGGCGAGGCCGATCGCATCCTGCACCTGTACACGCCTCAGCGCGGACGGGTGAGCGCGATCGCCAAGGGGGTCCGCCGCGCGCGCAGCCGCTTCGGAGGGCGCCTGGAGCCGTTCTTCCGACTGCGGCTCGACCTGCACGAAGGCCGCGGCGAGCTGCTCACCGTCACCGGCGCGCATACCGTGGAGGCCTACGCGCGCCTGCGCTGCGACGCCCGCGCGCTGGATGCCGCCGCGCGCGCGTGCGACGCGGTCGGGCGGCTGTTCGAGACGGGCGAGCCCCATCCGAACGTGTTCAACCTGCTCTGCCGTCGCCTGTCGCTGCTGGACGAAGGCGCGGCCGTCACCGGCGCGAGCTCCACGGTGACCGATGACAGATCGTCCGATCTCCGATCGGCCGGCGGATTCTCCGGCCGGGCGGGGGCGCTTGCGTTCAGGCTGAAGCTGATGCTCGCCGCCGGTCTCGCCCCTCAGCTCAGCGCCTGCGCATCCTGCGGCGAGCGCGAGCACCTCGTCGGCTTTTCCGGCGCCTCCGGGGGCGTCGTCTGCGGTGCGTGCGAGGCCGTCTCGTTTCCACTCGATCCCGACGCATACAGCTTCATGACCGGTGCGCTCGGCCGGCCGCTGGCCGACGCTCCGGACGCGCCCGAGCAGGCGCTTGGCCAAGTGGAGCGCGCGATCTCAGAAACGCTCGAGCACCACGCCCATCTACAGCTGATGCCGGCCGCGGGCGCTGGCACAATCGGCTGATGGGTATCGCCACCAGTCCCGATTCCATCGCCGCCGCGTTCGCGGCGCGGGTGAGCGCTCAGGAGAACACCTCCCTGTCGCCGCTGGCGGCGCGCTCCTATCCCGCGTTGCGCGTACGTCCAGAGGAGGACTGCGCGTTGCGCACCCCGTTTCAGCGCGATCGCGACAGGATCGTGCACAGCAAGGCATTTCGCCGGCTCATGCACAAGACGCAGGTGTTCGTGGCGCCCGAAGGAGACCACTACCGCACGCGGCTGACGCACACGCTCGAGGTCACGATGATCTCGCGCACAGCCGCCCGCGCGCTGGGACTGAACGAGGATCTGACCGAGGCGATCGGTCTCGGCCACGATCTCGGGCATCCGCCGTTCGGACACATCGGCGAGGAAGTGCTCGACCGCTGCCTGCGTGAGCGCTTCGGTGGAGGCTTTCGTCACTACGAGCACTCTCTGCGTGTCGTCGACGAGCTCGAGCGCGACGGAGCCGGGCTAAACCTGACACAGCAGGTCCGTGACGGCATCGCTCATCATTCCGGTCGCGCCGAGGCTCCAAGCACGCTGGAGGGCCGCATCGTGCGTCTGATCGACCGTGTCGCCTACATCAACCACGACATCGACGACGCGCTGCGCGCCGGACTGCTGCGCGAGGATGAGTTGCCGGCCGAGCCGATCGCCGTGCTCGGGGACAGCGGATCATCCCGGATCGACGCGCTCGTTCACGACCTCGTCGAGCACTCCGCCCGCGCGGGGGACATCGTCCAGGGGCCCGACGCGGGCCCGGCGATGCAGGCGCTGCGCAAGTTCATGTTCGAGCGCGTCTACCTCGGTCCCGCCGTGCGCGCCGAGCACGAGCGCATCGCGGGCGTGGTGCGCACCCTGTTCGAGCACTATGCGGCCCATCCCGAGCTGCTGCCCGTGAGCGCGGCTGCGACCGTGCCCGAGGGCGAGGACGATCTCGCCGTCCGCGTAACCGACTATCTGGCGGGAATGACCGACCGGTACTGCATAAGGGCATACACCGAGCTACAGGTGCCCCAGGCGTTCGCCCGCTAGCGTTGGCGGGCGATGGCTCTATACACCCGCGAGTCCAAGGATCGCGTGCGCGACGCGATCGACTTCGTCGAGCTGGTCTCCGCGCGCACCGACCTGCGTCGCGCGGGGCAGAACAGCTATGAGGGACTGTGCCCGTTCCACGAGGAGCGCACCCCCTCGTTCGGGATCGACCCGGTGCAGAAGGTCTACTACTGCTTCGGCTGCCAGGCCGCCGGCGACGTGTTCACGTTCGTGCAGGAGACCGAGAACCTCGACTTCAAAGGGGCGCTGGAGCTGCTCGCAGATCGGTGTGGGATCGAGCTGGAGCGTGAGCAGGAGGACGAGGGTGAGGCTGAGCGCCGCCGCGGGCGCGAACGCCTGCTCGAGCTGCTCGCTCGCACGAGCGCCTACTACGAGCGCTGCCTGTGGGAGTCCGAGGAGGCGGCTCGTGCACGCGAGTACCTCCAGGGCAGGGGGCTGGGGGAGGAGATCCTCAAGGAGTTCCACGTGGGGTATGCCCCCAGCGCGTGGGATCGCGTGCTGAGCGCCTCGCTGCGCGGCGGGTTCTCCGAGGCCGAGCTGTATGCGACCGGCCTGGCGCAGCGCTCTCAGCAAAACCGGCAGCTATATGACCGGTTTCGCTCGCGCATCATGTTCCCGCTCGCCGACATCCGCGGGCGCGTGCTCGGGTTCGGCGCGCGCGCGCTGAGCGAGGATCAGCAGGATGGTGGGGGTGGCGGGCGGGGACCCAAGTACCTGAACACGTCCGACAACACCATCTACCACAAGGGACAGCACCTCTACGGCGCCAATCTCGCACGTAGCCATGCAGCGAAGGCGAACGAAGTGATCCTGTGCGAGGGCTACACCGATGTCATCGCACTCCACCAGGCCGGGGTTCGCAACGCGGTCGGTCTGATGGGCACCGCCTTGACGGCCGAGCAGGTCGGGGAGCTCGCGCGGATGGCGCCCACCGTCCTGCTGGCGCTCGACGCCGACAGCGCCGGGCAGGAGGCGATGCTGCGCGCCGCCGGGCTCGCCGCTCGGCGCAAGCTGGAGTTGCGCGTCGTGCCCCTACCCACGGGAACCGACCCGGCTGAGCTCGTGCAGGACGAGGGGGCGGGGGCGATCGAGCGAGCCGTGGAGGAGTCGGTGCCGTTCGTGCGCTTTCGCGTCGAGCGGGTCTTGGACGGCGGCGACCACGGCAGCCCTGAGGGCAGGGATCGGATGCTCGACGAGCTGCGGCCCGTGTTCGCGACGCTTCCGCCGAGCGCGCTGCGGATGGAGCTCACGCGCATGGTTTCCGAGCGACTGCAGCTACCTGAGAGTCTCGCTGAGCGGACTCTCACGGCCGCGCGGGGTAGGGGGCCAGGAGCGGAGGTGAGGCCGGCTGCCGGTGGGGACGCCGGCGCGCGAGCACCGACCTCGCAAGTGGCCGCGCGTGGCGAGAGCACCGAGCGGGCGTTTCTCGCCCAGTGCCTCGCCGGGCCCGAGTCGGGTGCGCGGGCGCTGGGAGAATTGGAGTTGTCTGCACACTTCACAAGCGATCTCCTGCGCCGTGCGGCTGGGTATCTGCGCGAGCATCTCACCGATCCAGGCGCGGATCTGCCTGAGGACGACTCTGATCTGGCGGGGCTGCTGGCCGAGCTGGTCGTCCAGGCCGGCCGGGAGTCACCCGCGCCGGCGATGCTCGAGTCCCAGCGCATGCAGCTCGAGCTGGCCCGTATCGATCGCGAGATTCAGCGCGCGCGAGGGCAGGAGAGAGGCGATGTGAGCGAGCTGGCTTTGCGCCGCGCCGAGGTCAAGCGCGAGTTCGACCGCGCGTACGAGCGGGCGCTGGAGGAGACGGGGTAGGGTTAGTAGAGTTGCCGGCTCGGTCCGGGGTAGCTCAATCGGCAGAGCATTCGGCTGTTAACCGAAGGGTTGTGGGTTCGAGTCCCACCCCCGGAGCTTTGTTGTGTGCCAGTCGCTCGACAAGGGCGGCGGCGGCGTCCGCTGGGTTGTGAGCTGCGGCCCATTTGGCAAAGTCGCCCGCCTGCGCGCGGATTGAAGGCGCGTTCAAGGTCCGTTCGACTGCCAGTCGCAGCGGCCGGGGCGAGACGAAGCGCCGCGGCAGGCGCACCCCCGCGCCGGCCCAGTCAAGTCGGGCGGCGTTCTCGTTCATATCACCGACGTGCGGGCATGCAATGACCGCGCAGCCGGATGCCAGGGCGCGCACCAGCGTTCCGTGACCTGCATGGCAGACGACGACATCGCACGCCGGCATCGTGCGCGAGTAGGAGACCCACTCCACGACGCGAGCGTTGTCGGGCACGGGCAGAGAGCGAGGGGGGAGGCGACGGTTCCACGTGGCGAGCACGCGAACCGGCGCGTCGGCCAGCCCGCGCAGTGCAGCTGTGAGCATCCGGTGCTCCGGATCCTGTGCGGTTGAGGGGGCCACGAGCACGAGCGGCGCATCGCCCGGGGGGAGCTCGACATCCGCGGCCGGTGGCTCCCACATGAGCGGCCCAACGATGTGGGCATGGGCAGGCCACGCGCGCGGATACTCGAGCTGGGGGAACGTGGCCACGAGCGCGAGCTCGCGGCTTGTGCCACCGTGGACGTGCGTGACCGGCTGCAGGCCCACCTGTTCGCGGGTCCGGTTGAGCTGTGTGCGGCCTAGCTGCAGGCCATTGTCGAGGAGCCGGTGCGCTGCTGCGCGCCAGAAAGCATGCCCAAGCGCCGTGCGCGGAAGGCGGGCGCCGAGCGAGTAGATCGGCATGCCAGGCTCTCCGTGGGGGTAGACGTGGGGAATGAGCGTTGCGCAGGGGATGTCCTGCAGCTCTGCGGCGAGGGCGGGGGCGAGCGTGAGGATGTCCGCGACGACTACATCGGGGGCGAGCGACTCGAGGAGCGGGAGGGTGTCGCGCGTGGCGTACACAACGGCCTCGTAGAAGTCCAGCGGCTCGCCGTCGGGGTCGCCGCGGGGAAATACGTCGTACTCGGGCGCGGGTGCGAATGAGAGTCCCTCAGCCTCGACGTGCTCCTGCCAGCGACGCCAGGTCTGCAGCGTGACCTCATGCCCGCGCGCACGCAACGCTCGCCCGAGGGCGATCATCGGAAACGCGTGGCCGGGGTCGCCGAAGGCGCCCAGCAGGATCCGGCGCGGGGCCATCGCGGGCTGGGTCAGGCGGCGGCGAGCTCGGCCACGAGTCGCAGCTGGTCGAGGCGCTCTGGGGCGGTGAAGGCGATCGGAGTAACGCCGAGCGTGCCGACGCCCGCGTCGCGGTAGACGGCCAGGCGCTCGCGCACGAGGTCCTTGGGACCGCACAGCGAGACGGTGTCGATGAGGGCGTCGGGGATGGCGGCCATCGCCTCCTCGCGCTTACCTTCGAGGTAGCGGTCCTGGATCTGCTGAGCCTCGGCCTCGAAGCCGTAGCGCTGGACGAGCTGGTTGTAGAAGTTCTGCTTGCGCGAGCCCATGCCACCGACGTAGAGGGCGATGAACGGGCGCATCGCGTTGCGTGCGGCCTCCAGGTCGTCGGTGATGAAGACGTTGACGGTGGGGGCGATGTCGAAGTGCTCAAGCGATTTGCCGGAGCGCTCGGCGCCTTCCGCCAGCAGCGGGCGCAGCTCGGAGACGTGCTCGGGGGAGAACAGCGTCGGAATCCAGCCGTCGGCGATCTCGCCGGCCAGCGCGGTGTTCTTGGGGCCGATCGCGGCGAGGTAGATCGGGATGCGCTCCTGGACGGGGGAGATCGTCAGCTTGAGCGCCTTGCCGGGCCCGTCGGGAAGTGGCAGATCGAGCGTCTCACCGTGGAACTCGACCCGCTCGCGGGCAAGCGCCATGCGGATCACAGCGACGTACTCGCGCGTGCGTTGCAGCTGCTTGGCGAAGCGCTGTCCGTGCCAGCCCTCGGCGACCTGCGGCCCGGAGGAGCCGATCCCCAGGATCATCCTCCCGTTCGAGAGCTGGTCGATCGTCGCGGCGGTCATCGCGGTCATCGCGGCCGAGCGGCCGGGCATCTGGAATATGCCGGAGCCCAGACGGATCTTCGATGTCTGCCCGGCGAGCCAGCCGAGCACGGTGGCGGTGTCCGAGCCGTACGCCTCGGCGGCCCACACGGAGTCATAGCCCAGTCGCTCGGCCTCCTGGACGATGTTCAGCTGGTCCTCCGAGCTGAGCCCGAGGCCCCAGTAGCCGATATGGACGCCGAGCTTCATGCGTGCAACCCTACACAGCCGCGCCCTACACGACCTCGCCGGGTCGCAGGAACATGATCTCCGG